>Ga0256913_10002045_pt1 | contig 10264 bp, 5 predicted proteins | sample Axial_MatmetaG_FD_185970 | JGI IMG/M metagenome (GOLD analysis project Ga0256913, IMG submission 185970) | Deep-sea worm associated microbial mat communities from Axial Seamount, Juan de Fuca Ridge, Pacific Ocean - Axial_Mat | ecosystem: Environmental > Aquatic > Marine > Oceanic > Microbial...
CGCTGTCAATAGCCAGCCGGCGGTAATATTCCGATACCTCCCCGCTATCCAGGTCGATAAACAGGTCGCCCAGTGTTTGGTGCGACCTTACCACCGTTTTATTAGAAAATTTTGCCACAAACAACGAGTCGGCTTTCCGGTTGTCGCCGGCAATAAGATATTCTCTGATTTTTTTCAAATCATCGGGGTTTCCCTGTGGCATTTCCAGGTCTGAGTCGCCGGGCCACATGGAATCATCGTTAAGCTGAATATGCTCATTAACAGGGGAGCCATACAACTGCACACCAAGTTTGCCGTTGCCGAGCGGTAAGGTTTCGTGATTTTTTTCGGCAGGATGGTTGTACCATAAATACCGTGGAATACCGGTTTCATCGGGATAACTATTTCTGCAACCGGTTAAAGAAATCAGTAAAAATCCGGTGAAAAACAGGCTTAATGTAAATCGTGTCATATAAAATATTTGAATGGCTAATGTATGGATTGTCCTCAAATAATCAATGCCTTTTCAACCTAAATCTTACCTTTGTCGTATAAGATTTATAAAAACCGGAAGACATGACAATAAAAGAAGCACAGCAGCTTGTTGACCAATGGATAACCACAACGGGTATTCGTTATTTTAATGAATTAACAAACATGACAATTTTAACTGAGGAAGTTGGTGAACTGGCCCGTATTTTTGCCCGCAAATATGGTGAACAGTCGTTTAAAGAATCGGATAAAAATTATGATATGGCCGACGAGATGGCCGATATCATGTTTGTGTTAATTTGCCTTGCCAACCAAACCGGTGTTGATCTTACCGATGCCTTAATCAAAAATCTTGAAAAGAAAACAAAGCGGGATACCGACCGTCACCGAAACAATAAAAAGCTTGGTTAACAGGGTTCTGTTTAAAAATGTATTGTTTTTATTTGGCTGTTTTCAGTTTATTGTTTCACAAATAAAACAATAATATATATGTAAATACTATTTATACAATCTCTAAATATTAAAATAGTTACTATTTTATTGGAAACTAACTTGTAACAGCGGATATTTTATTATATATTTAGCAATCTATTAACCAAGGTAGTTATAAATCATTTGGCGGACCTCGTCTTAGTACTAAACCTACCCTTGTCTGCTTCTTATTTATCAACTTCTTTTCTTAATATCGTTTCTAATTAACTAAAACTGACGGCTATGAAAACAAAAATTTTCCTTTTATTTATTTTCGGTATTGCTTTATTAACATTTCCGGTTAAAGCACAGGTACAGATAGGAGATGGTACATCTGGCGGTTATTCGCCAATAATACCGTATTACAATTATTCTTACACCCAGGTGATTTATTATGCCTCCGAAATAAATACATCAGGTACCATAACAAAGTTAAAATGGAAGTTTACCGGGTCAATAAGTAACGCAACCGATTGGACAATATACATCGGCCACACATCTAAAACAATATTTACTTCGCGTGATGACTGGATTGATGTTTCAACACTGACCAAAGTATGGGAAGGTTCATTTACAGAACCCGATCCGGGCTGGGTTACTTTTGATATTACCGATTGGGATTATAATGGAACCGATAATATAGTGGTTGCCGTTGATGAGAATAAACCGGATAAGAATAGCTATTCGAGTAAATTTTATTGTACAAACGAAAGTAATTATTACAATTACAGAACCATATACTATTATTCGAATACTCATAACCCCTATCCTCCCAATCCAAAAACGGGAGGTATTTACGCACAATATGCCAATATTATTTTTGACGGATTAACGCCGTGTGAAGTGCCAACAGAACAACATGAGGTAAATGTTACAAGTAGTTCGGCTGATTTAACATGGACTTCAAGCGGTACTAAATGGGAAATAGAATGGGATACGGCCGGTTTTGCTATTGGTACGGGACATAAAATTATTACAACCACCAAACCTTATCAAATTACCGGTTTGTCGGCCAACACGCATTATGAATGGTATATCAGAAATATTTGTGGTGCCGGCGATACAAGTGTCAGGACTGAAGTTAAACGATTTTGTACGCCGGTTCCTTTACCGTGGACAGAAAATTTTGAAACAACTTCTGCAAATGAAATTCCTTTTTGTATGGCTAAAGAGGGTGCGTGGGGAACCAATATTAATTTATCAATGGCAAGGAGTGGTTTAAAGTATGTAAATGAAAATAATACCGATGAAGGGTGGTTATTTTCTCCTCCGTTTACACTTAGTGCCGGTACTTCTTATGATTTTTCGTTCTGGTATTATATAAACATGTCACCTACCGATACTTTTGAAGTTAAATACGGAACGGCACAAATAAGCGACAGTATGAAATGGGCTTTGGGTTCTGCCATAACAAATCATAACAGTTCTGGTTATGAGCGCTTCAGAGAGAGCTTTACCCCTTCGGCTACGCAAACCTATTATATGGGAATTCGTATTAAACGATCCGGTTACTATTATATACAAAGAATCGATGATATGGTTTTTGAAACAACACCGACCTGCTATCCTCCTGTATCACAAACAGAGGATAGTATTAAGCTAAATGCCGCTAAGCTGAAATGGGCAAAAGGGGGAAGCGAAAGCCAATGGCATTTTTCCATCGGTTTAGAAGGATTTGATAATACATCTTCATCCTATACGGTTTGTAACGATACGTGCATTACCGTCGATACATTAAAGGCTTCTAAAACTTACGACTGGTACGTTCGTTCAAGTTGTGGGAGTGGAAATTATAGTGTTTGGACAGGACCCTGGCGATTTAACACCACCAACGGAAAAGCAACCGGCCCCGATCCTGCAAGCGGGTCTTATAATGTTGATTACACCGACGATACCTTAAGGTGGAAGCCGGTTGAAAATGCTAATAAATACCTGATATCTCTTGGAACAAGCTGGTCCTCTTATAATTTGGTGAGCGATTCTTCTGTTTCAGATACCATGTTTGTTTATGGCTCGGACTGGGATTATGAAAAATATTATAGATGGAAAGTCAATACTGTTTATAATAACTTAGCCGATTCCGTTACAGGGAGCTCATGGTATTTTACTTCGGGGTGTGGCACATATACACCTACGTATAAAGAAAATTTTGGTGGTGCAGAAAGATGCTGGGAAGAGGCAAGAGGCAGGTTAAAACCAAATACAACATTTAATTCAACATACTCGTACTGGACTTCGGGCTATTTTGGTAATAATTATTCTAACAGTCGCTGTACTTATTTAAACATTCAAAGTTATTATGTTAACGAATGGAAAATTTCCCCTTCCGTTGACCTAAGTGGTGGTAATTATCAGCTGGAATTTGATTTAGCGTTAACAAAACAAAGTAACAGCGATCCGGACACATTGGGTACCGATGATACCCTTGCTGTTGTTATTTCAACAGATAACGGAGCTACATGGAGTTTAAACGATACCCTTAGGGTATGGACTCACGAGGATTTTATTTCTAATACCGGCGAACATATTATTATCGACCTTTCGTCTTATCATACTGTTATAAAAATCGGGTTCTACGGTGTTTCCACCGTAACCAATAAAAATGTAAATGTTTATGTTGATAATTTTATTATAAGAAAACCTCCCGCTTGTCCTGACCCGTCAAATCAGGAAGTTGATAACACTACCGTTAAATCCGGTAAGCTTCACTGGAAAGAAGAGGGGTCGTCAACCCAATGGAATGTAAGAATTGTTGGCTCAGGTGTTGATACTACAGGAGTCGCTTACTATACGGTGAATAATGATACTTTTCTGGTGGTTGACACATTAAACCGTTTTACCACCTACGACTGGTATGTAAGGTCGCATTGTACCGGAGGTAGTTATGGCGACTGGATAGGTCCGGATGTTTTTTCAACCCGCAGGGGGAATGCATTGAATCCTTATCCGGCAAACGCTGCCAGAGGAGTAAAAGTTACAGCTGATACCCTTAAATGGGGCAAGGTAACCTATGCTACTAAATATCTTTTAAATATAGGTTCTTATTATGGAGCTAACGATATTCTTGCAAACTTCAGCGTTACTGACACGGTGTACGTAAAAGGTTCAAACTGGAATTATAAAACCAAGTACTATTGGTATGTAAACACATTGTTAAGTACTACCTCCGACACTGTTCCTGGAGATAACTGGCATTTTTCCACAGAATGTCTGCCTGTAAATCCTCCATATCTTGAAAGTTTTAGAGAAGCTTCATCATCAAGTTTCCCATTATGTATGGTTGTTGAAGATGCTGATAATGATGGTAACAAATGGATGGTTAATAACTACGGGGATGTTCAAAATGCCTGCATACAAATGAATAGCTCCTCAGATACTTGTAACGACTGGTTTTTTACAAGAGGTATTAATTTAACAGGCGGTGTAACTTATGAGCTTGATTTTATATACAAAATTCAATATCTTAACAATCCTGTTAAACTTCATGTTTACTGGGGAACCGGGCAATCATCTGCGTTAATGGGTAGTACGGCTATTTATTCAAATAATAATTTAGTATCCACCGGTTGGATACCTCAATCGGGTACTTTTACACCTTCAACATCAGGTGTTTATTATATAGGATTTTACACAAACAGCCTCAAAGGCACCACTTATCTGTGTATAGATGACATTCAAATTACAGCAAGCAATGCTACAACAATGTGGACAGGAGCAACCGACACATGCTGGTTTGATAACAACAACTGGACAAATGGTGTCCCGGCATATTTTACATCCGTAACCATTCCTTCCGGCAAATCCAATTATCCGGAAATTACCGGTACTGCCTATTGTAAAGAACTTTATGTAAAATCGGATGCCGCCGGGGATGCTTCCCTTACCGGAACACAATATTTAAATATCAATACAGGAACCGCACATGTGGAACGTTATATTGCCACCGACAGTGTTTGGCATGAAGTGTCGGCCATGACAAGTTCGTCAACGGCTTCCAGTTACTTTTTCAATCATTCCCCCGATGTCTGGATGACGCAGTATGTTGAATCTTCCGACAGCAGGTCGCCGATAGTTGATACCAATACCGCCATGCCCTTTGGAAAAGGTTTTGAAATCTGGGTTAAAACGGGTACTGTTACGGCAAACTTTTTAGGAGCTCTTAAAACTGTCGATATTGAGTTAAATACCACATCGTCAGGTATGTCGCTTGCCTTTTCCGATACGGCGCACGGGTACAATTTATTGGGAAATCCGTTTGTAAGTGCCGTTAAATGGGATGCTTCTGTTTGGGATGCCTGCAATATTGATGATCAGGTTTGGTTATGGGACCCTGCAACGGGAAACTATAAAATCTATATCTCGGGAACAGGTGCCGGTGGCCTTACCAATGGTATCATCCCGCTTGGACAGGGATTCTTTATCCATTCCAACAGTTATCTGCCCGAAATGCTTATTCCTTTGGCAGCACAGGTTAATTCATCACAAAGCTTTTATAAATCCACCGGGGTTAAGCCAACTTTGCCTCATATTGTAGTTACTGCCAGCAAAGGTCAAAAAAATGATGAAGTGTGGATAATGTTCCACGAAGGCTCCTTGCCTGCTTTTGAAAATGGATACGACGGCCGTAAACTGGAGGGCAGCAAAACTTCACCACAGTTATATACCGTTGAAAACAACGAGAAACTAAGCATCGATGTTCTGTCGCCCGTTCAAAAAGATATTCCATTGATAGTACCGCTCTTCTTTAAAGCCGGTGAAACCGGAATGCAAACAATAACAATGAAAGCAATTGAGCAGCTATCGGATGTTACGGTTACGCTTGAAGACCTTAAACTGGGAAAATCTCAAATTCTAAACGATAATCCGGTATATACCTTTTTTGCCACCGATTATCAAAATCCCGACCGTTTCAGGGTACGGTTCGACAGAGGAATAATTACAAATACCAACGATATTAAAGAAACAAAACAATCGCTGTATGCTTATACATATCAAAAAAACATCTATGTTGTAAGTTATGATAAAACCATTTACCAGAAAAAGCTGCTGACGGTTTACGATATGACGGGACGGCGACTAATAAGCAGGGTCATTCCTCCGGGAGATGTAATAACCATACCGCTGCATCTGTCAAATACCTACATCACCATAAGTGTTGTTGGCAATAGTGAAGTTTATACCACTAAAGCATTCATCAAATAACTAAAACAGCAAGATTATGAAAATCATATTGATAAAATCCACACTCATAGCTTTATTTGTTTTTGCTTCGCTAATATCATCTGCCCAGGTTATGGCACCCAGCGATCCAAGTACCGAGCCTCAGGGAGAACCTCTTGGAGGAGGGGCTCCCCTGAGCAACGGCCTTTATATTTTGCTTGGACTGGCTGCACTTTACGGAGTTAATAAAATTTATTATTTATCGCTGAAAAAGTCTGAAGAGCAAAAACCGGTATAAATATAAAGCTCCCATCGGGTTATCTTTTGAATTTTCCATACAATCATCCAAAAAAATCTCCAAATTCTTTTTGGTTAACATACATGTTTTATCTTTGGCGATTATTAAATTTTAAAATTGAGAAGTATGGATACCAAAGCTGCATTAAAAGGAGGTGAATTCCTTATAAAAAATGTAAATGTTGACGATGTTTTTATTCCTGAAGAATTTGATGAAGAACAGCAGATGATTGCCGAAACATGTGAAGACTTTATTGAAACCCAGGTTTCGCAGTATTTCAACGATCTTGATAAACATAAAGAAGGCTTGATGCCGCAACTGTTAAAACAGGCCGGCGAACTGGGTCTGCTCGGTGTTGCTGTTCCCGAAGAATACGACGGCTTTGGTCAGTCTTTTCTTACCAATATGAAAACCAACGAAGCCATTGGCTCGGCTTACTCCTTTTCGGTAGCTTTTATGGCCCATACCGGTATTGGTACCCTGCCCCTGCTCTACTACGGAAACGAAGAACAACACCAAAAATATTTGCCCAAACTGGCTACCGGCGAATGGCTGGCATCCTATTGTCTTACCGAACCGGGTGCCGGTTCCGATGCCAATGCAGGCTCCACAAAAGCTGTGTTAAGCGAAGATGGTAAACATTATATTTTGAACGGACAAAAAATGTGGATAACCAATGCCGGATTTGCCGATTTGCTGACCGTTTTTGCCAAAATTGACAACGACCGTGTTTTGAGCGCTTTTCTGGTTGAAGCAAATAGCGAAGGCATTACCATGAATCCCGAAGAGAACAAAATGGGGATTAAAGGTTCTTCTACCCGTCAGATATTTTTTAACGATGTAAAAGTGCCCGTTGAAAACCTGTTGGGTCGCCGCGGCGAAGGATTCCGTATTGCTCTGAATATCCTGCATGTGGGACGTATTAAACTCGGTGCCACGGTTATCGGCAGCATGCGTCGTGCCATTAAACAGTCGGTTAATTACGCCAACGAGCGCAAACAGTTTGGTTCTGCCATTGCCTCTTTTGGTGCCATTAAGCAAAAACTGGCCGACCAGGTGGTAAAAGCTTTTTCAACCGAATCGGCTGTTTACCGTGCCAGTAAAGATGTTCAGGATACCATCGAGTCGTACCTTGAACAAGGCAAAGCCTATGGCCCTGCAAACATTGAAGGTATTGCCGAATACGAGCCCGAATGTGCCATGTTGAAGGTTTACGGCTCTGAAGCACTCGATTTTATTGTTGACGAAGGGGTGCAAATTCACGGAGGTATGGGCTTTTCGGCTGAAACACCCATTGAACGCGGTTATCGCGATTCGCGTATCAACCGTATTTTTGAAGGAACCAATGAAATCAACCGTTTAATTGTTGTTGATTCAATTACCAAAAAAGGTAAAAAACATAAAATTGATCTTTACGAAAAAATTGAAGAGATAAAAAACAACCTTGCTCCCGAAGCCATGACGGGCGATTATTATGCCGACAAACATGCACTGGTTGATAATTTTAAAAACATTCTGCTCTATCTCATCCCGCAGGTTCAGGAAAAATTTGGCCGCAAGCTGATGTTTGAAGAAGAGATATTGATGAACCTTGCCGACATTATGATGAATGTTTACATCCTTGAGTCCACCCTGCTTAGGGTTGAAAAACTCGATAAGAAAGGGTTAAAGCATGATATTTCGGTTTATAAAGACATTTTGGACGTGCTTACGCAAAATCTCTCAAACGAAATTTATGTTTCGGGTTACGAAGCCATCGGGTCGTTTGCCGAAGGTGAAGAAAAGGGCGAACTTCTTAAATTATTTAATAACTTTGCTAAATCGGAACCCTTTAATATTAAAGATGCCCGCAGAAGAATAGCCGATAAACTTATTGACGACAACTTTTACAACTTTTAAACGTTCAACTTAATCAAACCATAAAAAATGAACTACATTCTTTTCGACAGTTTTCGCCGCGATGCACTGCTACCCTTTGTATATACTCGTCCCGTAGCCGATATTCGAGTTGGTATCACTACCATACGCGAAAAGTGGGAAATGCTCCTTCAAACCAAAACCTCCTCACTTACCGAAGATTATCTGGGTGTTAAGTATCCGTTAAAACAGGGAAAAAACAATGTGCTGATAAACGGATCCATCATTCCCACTGAAGAACTTATCGAAAAGATAAAAACACTTAAAAAAGGCGAAACCCTGTCAAAAGAGGATCAAATCATTGCCATGTATATGGACCCGGAAGATGTTGATTTGACAGGTGATACCGAATCGGCTGAAGAAACGGTTACTCATATGGATTTTCTTCAGTTAAACAATACATGGGATATTTTTTATCACAACTGGAAAACCATAATTTCCGATTTCGAACTGATTACCAAAGGCCGGAAATCACAACCCCTGAGCGAAACCAATTTTATAACCGGAGATTCCGATCTGATTTTTTTGGAAGAGGGTGCCAAAGTTGAATTTGCCTTTTTAAACACTACCAACGGCCCCATATATATCGGAAAAGAGGCCGAAGTAATGGAGGGTGCCAAAATAAGAGGTCCTTTTGCACTGGGTGAACATTCGTTTGTAAAAATGGATGCCAAAATTTACGGCGGAACCACCATCGGGCCGCATTGCAAAGTTGGCGGCGAACTGAATAATGTGGTGTTTTTCGGTTACAGCAACAAAGCACACGACGGATTTATGGGACACTCGGTAGTTGGTGAGTGGTGTAATTTAGGCGCCGATACCAACACCTCTAACCTTAAAAATACTTACGATTCGGTAAGGTTATGGTCCTATGTTGAAGAGTCGTTTGTTAGTACGGGATTGCAATTTTGCGGTCTGATGTTTGGCGATCACTCAAAATGCGGAATAAACACCATGTTCAATACGGGAACGGTTGTGGGTGTTTCGTGTAATATTTACGGTTCGGGGTATCAACGCAATTTTATACCTTCATTCAACTGGGGAGGTACACAGGGGTTTCAAACCTTTAAGCTGAACAGAGCCTTTAAGGTTGCAGAAGCGATGATGGCCAGAAGGGGTATTGAGTTCGACGAAGTTGAGAAAGATATTCTCACTTATATCTTTGAAGAAACAAGCAGCAGAAGGCAGCGTTAACCTTTTTAGCCCTTAAATAACGGCTTTTGTAAGCTGTGCAACCTGACTTGTTCCCTTTGGCACATAATTTGACTTCATAACAGGCAATTAAATAATGATATGGATAAGACTGAAATCCGACGGATTTTGGTCTTATTTATTGTCATAAAAAACATTTACTGACAAATTGACGTAATTAATATGAGCAATATAATATTTTCAGATATATTGGATGGTGACACTGAATTTTTTCCGCTTCTTTCTGCTGAGGACGAAGTGCAGATGAACGAAGAAGGAATCCCTGAAGAACTTTCCATACTCCCGTTACGGAATACGGTACTTTTTCCCGGCGTAGTGATTCCCATTACCGTCGGTCGTGATAAATCCATCAAACTTATCCGCGATGCTTATGCCGGCGATAAAACCATTGGTGTGGTTGCCCAAAAAGACCCTGATGTTGAAGAACCTGTTGAAAAAGACCTGAACAAAATAGGAACGGTAGCCAGGATTATAAAAATCCTCCAAATGCCCGACGGCAATACCACAGCCATTATTCAGGGTAAAAAACGTTTTAAAATTGACTCTGTTACGCAACTTGATCCGTACATCAAAGCTGCGGTAAGCAGTTACGAACCCTCCGGAAAAAATCCCGAAACCAAGGATTTTAAAGCATTGATCGATTCGGTTAAGGATTTGGCCATTCAAATTGTCAATAAATCGCCCAACGTTCCTTCGGAAGCCGCTTTTGCCCTTACCAATATCGAAAGTCCGGTA
>Ga0256913_10002046_pt1 | contig 10262 bp, 7 predicted proteins | sample Axial_MatmetaG_FD_185970 | JGI IMG/M metagenome (GOLD analysis project Ga0256913, IMG submission 185970) | Deep-sea worm associated microbial mat communities from Axial Seamount, Juan de Fuca Ridge, Pacific Ocean - Axial_Mat | ecosystem: Environmental > Aquatic > Marine > Oceanic > Microbial...
GTGTGTGTGCGTGTGTGTGTGTGTGTGTGTGTGCGTGTGTGTATGTGTGTGTGTGTGTGTGTGTGTGTGTGCAAGGATGCATGCGTGCGTGCGTGCGTGCGTGCCTAACATTAGACTAACTGAGTAAAAAATACACTGACATAGCATTCTAACAAGACAGAAGTGATCAACCATAAACGTAACATGACTATGAATCAATGACAATTTGATTGCCTTTTGTCTTAAGGTTTACGAGTAGCCGAGCTGTTATTTTTTTTATAAATGTCTCAACGCTGAAAACCGGGTAAGAAATACCCAATATCTCAGCAAAATATATATTTTTAATTGGGTTATATTTCTAAATATGCTGGTGTGTAAAGTTGTATAAAATTTACGCTTATTACACGTACAGGTTTCACAACAATTCAATATAGGTAATAAAGAGTACTAGTTATTACACAATATTGCTTTTGTTTGAGTTTGGAGGGCTAAAATCGTAGGCAATCGTAGAACGTTTATTCGTGGTGCTAAAATAATGCATAGATCTATAATCTAAAAAATATTGTTCTAAAACTAGGGATGGATGTAAGTGGAATAGTTAATTAGTGTTTTTTAACTGACTATCACGCCATTATTATTTCAACCTTTTCATTGCCATTTCGATAACGAGAGGTATTATCCTTTGTCTACTGTTTATCACCAAGAGTTGCTCGTACGAAGAAACAGCCCCAAGCCATAAACCTTTTTCAAAGTCTGATACGATCTGTTGTGTGTTGGGTTACTAAATAGACCACAAATCGTGATGGCCTGCTAATTATAATTGAATGGAGCTACAAATTAAGTCGGTTTTTATAACACATCAACTTATAGGTTTATGTAGCAATGGATATTAGAGACGTCTTGTATCAAATCGAAACCTTCGACTAAGTATGTTTTTTTAGAAAATCTCTTAGATAAGAAATAATTCCATGTATTAACCAAGTGGATTCTGTCCGCCATCATACGACCCCGTTTTATGTATACACGTTGGTCCCTTTAATAAAATACCTATAGTATAAATCAGATCTTACGCATTACAAGATCCCAATACATCAGAAAAATTGTAGCCATAATCTAGTTCGTGATAAACCCGCCCCAAATTTTTACATGATATATTGTTATTTGGTTCACATGTAAATATTCTTATATTCTATGTGAATAAAAAAATTGTCCGAATTATATTTTATTTACATTTGAGTGGAGTTCTGTTGAAATGGGACTTTGTCGGCATCGGGTTATGTCGGAAGGCGTCTTTTTCCAGTTTGGTTATATGCATTGACTTTATACAGCATTCATTCAGGCCGTATTATATAATTGGACGTCATTGATCGATGAAGCATCAAAATTATTGACGCGAGTATAATTCATATTCTGGTCATTGTCAAATTTACAGCGACATAAAAGCTGTTATATTTCAAATCATAACAGGTCAGATTGTGCTATATGAAGCAATAAGGTTTGTGTGAGACACATGGGTTATCATGTTACGTCGTGAAAGACGCATTCTTGCCACTAACAAATACAATAGGATCTCGTCCAATTGCATCTTTGATATCCTGATATCAAGTATCTAGGTAAAAATAACAATGTGAACTATGGCATCATTATAAATTATAATGATACCATAGCTCACATTGCTATTTTTACCTAGATTATAATATAATGCATTATTTAAATATCAAACACAGTCGGTAGTCCACTGAAGCCAAGTGATAATTCGATAGCACAATCTCAGTCATTATCTAGTAATATTCCAGTTATTTTTCTTATCTTTCTATATTGTGATTTGACACCTTATATGAGAATATTTACTTACTTGAAGTAGGCCATGGTTCTGTGGTGCTCATGGCTGCTAATATAGTTGGTAGAACTGTAGAAATATTAAATGAAATAGATAATTAGATTTACATTTAAATAATTAATGCCGTGCATAATGGGAATATTAATTACCACAAAATTATATCGTACATAAATGTCGTAGTTCAGGCGAAACAAATTTAAACAAAATCGATTGTTGATTAATTTATGATGAAGCAACTATAGAATGCATAAAATAAAATAATAGATAAAGGACTATTGTGTGTGTGTGTGTGTGTGTGTGTGTGTGTTTTAGCTGTGTATAATAAGGCACAGGCACAGAGAATCTCGAACCGTGAATTCAAGCTCTCGACGTTTCTACAGGGGACTGAATCCAGAGTGGCGACTTTTCTTGCTCAGGCATGTGTAATGTCTCACCAGTCCCTAAGCCGCCAAGCAAAATCAAAATACGAATCACCTACAGCCGTGGAGTTTGGGAGTAGAACACCCAAGTCAGATCACGGCAGTAGTGAGAATATTTAGCTTAATTATCTAAGCAGCCCTATTTATAGCTATTTTTTTAATTGCTGTATCTTTCTTCAAAGCAATACTATATAAACTATATAACCCAATTGTTACCGTCTTCAAAGATCAGTTTTTACAACGGGCAGGCGTCATGAAGCGACTACTATTAAAACTATTTAGCTTAATTGCTATTAAAAGAATGACATCTGCGCTGAAGCAGACCGTATTAGCGCGTCGTAGCTTCGATACTGTTTGAACTATGTTATCATTTTCAAACCTGACCTAACGTCAAATGGGTGTAAACCATAGATCTCCGATTTATTGATGGACGAGAGAAGTTGGTGGTTACCCGTTCCGTGCCGCTTGGGGATTTGTGGCCGGCCGGTTGTTGGGATCGCACGGGTGTAGATGTCGTAGCCGCGTGGTTTATATGGGTTTGTACTGTATTTATGTTTTCGGGGTGTGGGTAGAATGTGTGAAAGCTTTGTTAGTGAATGTTTGTAATGGTACTGCCAAGTTAGCGGAGATTGGATCAATGGACATGCGAGTCTCCACTGGACAACACGCTGATTGTGCTGTGGGGGGGGGAGAGAATTCCCCTTTATATACCTATTTGAATGTGTGGGAGGAGTTTTAGTGGGGGATTGTTCTCGACTCAGCCAAGTCGGCGATGATTGGACCAGGTGACAATGCGGGGTCTACCGGACAACAACGCTGACGGTGCTGAGGGGACAATTCCCTATCAATATCTGAATTTTTGTACATTTGTTTGAGAGAGAGTGGGGAAAATAGGTGGTCATTCTGGAGTGTAGAGTTTCGAGGAGTGTATAGTTTTTGTACAGTTTTGAGTAGAGGAATAAAGTAGATTCGAGACCACATGAGTTCGCAGTTGTGAAAGAGAGAACTTAGCTAAGGCCGAGGTACTTTTCAAAAGCTGCACAAACTGTGCACTGACAGGCGTAACAACAGCAAGACTGTCCTAGACTTACTTAAGGGCATTGGCCATTGTGTAAGATTTAAGTAAATAAATACGTTTTATATGTCAATACTAATGAAAATTATTGTTCGTTAAAGTTTAACAAAAAAATAATAATTCATGGAGTGGGGAACTGTCCGAGTAGAGAACTGTCCCAGTGGGGAATAATCCAGTGGGGAATTGTCCGAGTAGGGAACTGTCCCAGTGGGGAATAATCCAGTGGGGAATTGTCCGTTTACCACTGTAAACATCTAAAGGTAATACTGACTACCAAGTGTCTGTCTTTTGGTCATTCATATTTCTCACTAACAAATCCTCAGCACATAAATTAGTGCTTGATATATGTAAAAACACAACACGACGAAACACCTTGTTTTTACAAGTAAACTATAAATAAATAAGCCCTAGTACTTACTGAAGCTAATCGGCATTTAGCTACATTATATATATATATATATATATATATATATATATATATATATATATATCTATATATATATATATATATATATATATATATATATATATATATATATGATTCAATTATATCGTCATAATAAACACACAATTGTATTTGGCGTTTATAAAACTCTAACGAATTTAATCATATTCATAGTGAGCTCCGGTAGCCTAGCGGTTAAGCACCAACGGTCACAGGTCGAAACATTTCCAGAGATTAATTTCTCGGCTCACAACATCGTGGGTGGCTGACCATGTTAAATGTCACTGCTGTCTCCACTGAATTACTAAAATAAAGGGGGACGTTATTGCCCCCTGAGGACGTAAAACACTCTGGCAGTGACCACCCTCAGGGTATTTCGGCTCCATCTGTCCTTACTGCTCCCCTGTGAGTAGTGGGGGAGCCCTTTCTTAACCACTCCAACATAGAGGCTGTGCCGAATAAGCGACAGCCTGGGGAATCTCCCCGAAAAGCAAATCAAATCGTCATATTCATTAAGTGTTTGCCTCTTAGTGTGGGTATATTTAGATGTTTCTGTATATCTGTCCTGTCTGTGTGTCTCCTTGTCTATCCATCTTTTGTCAACTTGCCAACACAGCCATTGTCTACTTGTCGGTTTGACCGGTTGATTTAAGATTGCAACAAATGGTGTAAGTTTGTAATTTATCTATAGCGAATATATTGCCAGCAAACCTATCAATGAGCCCTCTAAGGTCGGAGGTTGTTTTGGTTTTACTTGGCCAACTAAAACATATACATCAAGTATTTCGTCATAGAAACAACGCGATACACGTATATGAAGGGCGAAAACACATTAAACTAACACAAAGTGTTCACGTAAATTAATTAGAATTAATCTACTAAGAGAACTAATATAAATATAACCCAGAGATACTAATTAGAATGATAATCAATTATCCTTAGCATTAGTGCTGGTATATAATTAACAATCAATTTTAAATAGAAAACCTTGGTTCTCTTCCTACCGACACCCAATAAGATCAAAACAATATCGTAAATAGCTTAATGCCATTAATAATATTTAAAAAAATTATATTTATTCTGTCTTCAAAACAATATGTCTTAATAAGTGTCCCTAATAAAAGTTCTTCATTTTAATTATTTAGTCTTGGCGACTTCTTAAGAAAAGAAATCCCACAATAACATCTACCAGCCGGATTCGACCCCGCAACCTGAATGTTTGCATCAGATTGCTCTGATGATTGAGCTACCGGAGAGTTGAGACGATAATAGTGCAGGCCGTTTACCAAGGGAAGTACTTAATATTATACGGTACAATTTGTCAATTGCACAAATAGCCTTAAGAGCACAAAAGGTAGAAAATAACAATACATCACCTATGATCTGAATGAAGTACTCCTCTGGACGGTTCCCCATTGTAAAATTCTACTTGTGTGACTATTCTGGAATGGTACTTGCCTCCTGCGAAATCCTGTATGGCGCGGAGTATTAGCGATATGTCAGCAACAAGCGTTACGTACCACGGAGCACGTCAATCGCGTATTACTTCAGTGGGTAAGGGCTATGTAAAGTCTACTTCTTCAAACACCACGTTTGTCTTGTACGGGATTTCCCCGTTTAGCGTTGGCGCTTCTGTAGCTAGGTCGGTATTGCGCTACAATACTGACTTCTCGAGCGCTGGATCCAATCTGAGTGTTACCAGTTTCTGTGTGGTGTTTCATTCTTCAATAGAAATTGATGTCTGAATATTTCAGTTCCCTACGCTACAGCCTCCAGACACTGTTTGATAGTTTATAAGATTCGTATAGAGACTTACATGGTTGCGCTCTGTCAGTGTGCATCTATATATGTTTGTAGATGATGTATGTGTTGATGTTTGTACACGTATTTGCCTGGATATAAGTCACAACTTTTTCAATTAATCAATTGTTTACCAATTACCAAAATACTGTTGTTTTGCGATTTTGAAAATGCCATAACTTCCTTAATATAAATCTGAATTGAATAATTAAAACACCCCTGTCACGTCACATCCCTATATAAACACATGTAATAAACTTTATCCGTAACCCTTGTGACCCTGTCAGGCTTGTGGATTTCGTCATTTGCATTCTTGTATAATATAGTACATTTAGTTTTATGCCAAACTTGAACCAGCTTTGTATCAATATACCACAGTTGTTACATCACCAGAAACTAATCATATTTTTTGTTTTAGGAACTAAAGCATACCTGCATGCTAAAACATACACACCATAGATCCCAGCCCTACACATGGGCTACAATAACGACTTTCTAGTGAAAGGTGACCGAAATGCTAGACCGGCCTAGCGTTTAAAAAGGAGAAAGGTATCTGAGACTGTGTCATCACTGTTGACACTAGAAACAATCGTAGGTCCAGCAGTGGACCCAGACTTTCAGTCTTACAGTCAATCAGAGTCCACAATATGCCAAACTGTAATGACAGAAAATGTGGACACCAAGTCATCAGATGATGTTGTTCAAACTGTTATGTCATTTGATGACATTGCTGACATAGAGAGTGACAACAGAGCTAGGTTATTAGAGCCAAATAGTGGTCTAAATGTGTACGCTAGGGAGTGGTATGACTACGGACCCGATAAAGCGCCTTTCTACACTAGTGTACCATCCCTAGTGGTGCTTGATATTGTTTTCAGACATATTGAACACAATTTATCTGGAGTTATGAAACTTAACTAAATACCAGCAACTTTTAGTGTGCCTTGTCAAATTGTGCATGAACTACTTGTTTCGTAATATGGCCTGTAAACTCAACGTTTAAGTTGATACCATCCAGCGAGTGTTCCACTGTATACTTAATGCCCTGTTTGTTCAGCTTGATTTCCAGATCTAGTGGCCATCTCGTGATAATGTTGGAAAATGTATGTCAGTATATTTCAGACCAGAGTTCGGTGTTAAGGTTGCTGTAATTATTGACTGTTTAATTATTTACAGACAAACCTAGTGGTACAAAAATACTGTTTTGACATATTCAAATTACGAGCACCATCAGACAGTTAAGTACCTCATCGGTATTGCCCCACATCGAAACAGATGAAGGTCTCCAATAACTTCATGGAGGATCTGTTGTATCCATCCATCCTGGAAGAGTTTGTATGACGGTAGCGATTTGTGTATCTTTAGTTCTTCCTTGGGGTTGCTCGACTGGCTGAATAACACTTAGTTCATAACATCAATGTACTTTACATCCGGCCATTTGGGCACGTTGCTTTCAGATACATTTGTTGGCACATTGTACACATGTTGCATGGCGATTTACACGTGTAGTTACACGTACATATGGGGGCAATCACGGGAAGACATCTATCAATAATAGTGATATGCAACCGGAAACTGCAAGGCCGCTAAGGAAGAAAGATGGCGGCGCGCAAGGTGGTCTGTGTAGGTGCATACAAACGGATGACGTCAGTGAAAACAAACAAAAGAAAATATCGAAACAAAGCCTAAATATGTCATTAGTTGCAAGATTTACAGGTACATATCCGAGATTAAATACAAGAGCTTGCAATAGATGTTCTTCTCTATTAGTAGTAGTACTCTTAGTTGTTGTTATTGTAGAAGTATTAGTTTAACCTAGTAAAATGAAATGTTTTTCTGTCAAGATCTCATCCTCTTCCAACAAAAAATGTGTTTATATGTGTAGATTTCTTGTATAAAAAACCATAGTTGGGGGAGTTTTTCATCCAACCAGGCAACTGGCAAGGTTTTCTCCACCGAACTTTATTCTAATTCGAAATTTATTTAGTTGGCTTTTCGGCCATTATTATTATTATTATTATTATTATTATTATTATTATTATTATTATTATTATTATTATTATTATTATTATTATTATTATTATTATTATTATGGCTTTTGATGCCCTCTAAAGTGAATCGGACTTAGATCGGAACATTCTCAGTGATATATATTTTTCGATCAAATCGCTTAGATACAGTGTTGGTGTTTCACTCATTGCTCTGAATGTATGAAACAGGATCTTATACAGTGATCTGAAACATACAGGAAGCCAATGCAGCCGGCACAAAACTGGTATTATATGATTCCTTTTGCCTGCGCGTGTTAACAGACGCGCAGCACAATTCTGCACTCGCTGTAGGCGGTTTGTCGGAAATGCTTGTGTTTCGGGAAGAATTTCCAGGCTGTTGCCAAAATATAATTTAATAGGTATGACTGTTTCAGTATTCTATGATGCATTAATTAGCCTAGCATAATGTACTGAAAAGTTAGAACTTTACACAAAACAACACGTATTTAATAGTTAGCACGTAATTAAGTTAGTTCAGGATGCCATACTTTTGTTGCCATTTATGGTTTATTAGATTATACGATATGCAAGAATAACTTCTGAGAATTAAATTTTTAAGGAGAATTACAACACTATATAAGTAAAATAAATAAGCTATTTGGCAGTCTCACCATATGAGGAATTAGAACACATGTCTGGATAAAAACATCCAATTCATCAAATATAGAAACTATGATTAATCTTTCCATGAAAAGATAAATATTTGCGCCCACATTAGGCTAAATAGGATAAATGACTATAAACAGCAATGAAGTCAAATGAAACATAAAGTAGCCATCACATATCACTAGACCAGATGCTACAGGTCTATGGCCATTCTATTTATTAGGAACTGAAGATGTCATATGTACCACAACTTAATATTTAGATGACGATTTCTAAAATAACGACATTTTTTTCTCGGGCATTCGCTATATTCTTTATATGGTGAATTTTATAAAATTGATATGTTATATTTTGATTTATTTATCAAGATATTTACATTTTTCTACTTCGTATGATAACAATATTCTTCTTAAATGAATCAATTAGTAAATAAAACTGATAAAAGCATTTCTCTCTTCCTAATTTCTTGCACCATCGAGCTAAATTGAATAAAAGATTCAAAGTGGATTTTATCACTGAACTGGAAATAAGGATACAATTTCGTCAAATAAAATACAAGTTCCAGGTGCAAATTCGCTGTTACAAATAACAGTAATCACCTGTCAGGAAGTAGAAAGACTTGCATGTCAAAAGAGTTCAGAAATGCTAAATTATAGGCTTCTGGTGATCATTGTGCCAATAGTAATTACTTGTGCTAAAAGGCGGAAATAACAAGAGTAAGTAAGTAAGTAATTTATTCACCCATAACATCGTGATATGATAATACAGGAACATAATATGTTAACTTGTCTATCCATTAATTTGATGTTGTTAACCAGAACAACCACTAACCATAATGACTTTCTTCGCCGGCGTCCCAAGACAAAATTAAACACGAAATAAAATAAATAAATCAACACTGATTCGAGATGTTATGAAATAATGATTGCTGGGTGATGGTGAAGGTAGATGCATCTAATGCATCAGTATCTCAGCGTGGGCATATAATAATAACAATATTAATGTATATTTAATAAAGCGCCCTTACTAGCAGGAGCCATTCAAAGGCGCTGTACAAATAATATGTAATATAATAATACCCCAATTAATATGTCTGTAAAAACCCTGTAATGATTTAAAAGATAATAATTATTTATCTGTGAAGCGACCTTAAATAGGTGTGTTTTTAGAAGAGACTTAATATTTCCAAGAGACCACGTGCACCAAAGTGGCCGTAAAACAAAAACCATCTTTAATCTAGATTTTAAAATATTTTTGTTCTGGATTGAAAGCATGTCGTTGGTCATGGAGTTCCATATCGATGGAATTTGATGCACTGGGAGCAGGAACGAGAACTTAGTTCGCGGTATTTGTCGAAATATATGGTCATGATGTTTTAAATTGGTTTTGTTCTGGTTATGCGCCGTAAAATAGGTTCGAAAAGAGCGGGGAAGTGTGTCATGTTTGTAGTCGTGGGTGAACAGTGCATTTTAAAATTGATAAAGGTCTCGAATGTGTAGTATATTGTTGTGTCTAAAAGGTGTATCTATATGAGACTTATAGACTTTTTTTATTAATTATCTGAATGGCTCTCTTCTGGGTAGATTCAAGTTTATTAATATGGATTGATGTTCCCCATGTTTGGATAACATGCATCAGGTGACTTTGTACCAAAGAGAAATAAAGTGATTTGATGATATCTGGATCTGTTCAACTCGGTGCGTTATGACAACATTGTCCGAGATGAATTCAGTAGGCACTGAGGCTATCTTAGAACCATTGGAGATAAGAGGCTTCAAACGTGACCAGATTTTGTTTAATACAATTTTTATTTAGCTTCAAATAATCTCTATAGTATTGCAATTTGTTTTTCGCTTAATTCGTAGGAAAATCTTACAAAATAATTTAGATATTATCAGTTGTTGGCGTATTTAACTTTCGGCGGTATAATTTGGCTTTTGTTTTGGAAGATTTAAAATTCCCTGTGTACTCCAAGGTTTACGTTTTATTTGGTTTCGTATATATATATATATATATATATATATATATATATATATATATATATATA
>Ga0256913_10002047_pt1 | contig 10261 bp, 8 predicted proteins | sample Axial_MatmetaG_FD_185970 | JGI IMG/M metagenome (GOLD analysis project Ga0256913, IMG submission 185970) | Deep-sea worm associated microbial mat communities from Axial Seamount, Juan de Fuca Ridge, Pacific Ocean - Axial_Mat | ecosystem: Environmental > Aquatic > Marine > Oceanic > Microbial...
AGGGTACATCTTTGTGGCTTTCCTAATATTGGTAACCATGAGGGATTGCCCCTACAGGTTTTATAGATGACATCTAAACTATCTATATATAGAACATCTCAAGTAGTTTGTTAATTTGTAATTTGTTACCAGACCCTATTTTACTATTTTCTATTTTCTTTTCTTTTCTTCTTTTCACTGCAATTGCTAAAGCAAAAGATGATATTAAAAACAAAGTTAGAGATATTCACCCCGTAGCCAATAATTATCTGAAAAAGTAAATATTCCCAAATTATCAAAATGATAGTAAATTTTAGTTAGAATAGATGTTTAAAATATAATGCATCTTTAAAAGTAAGAATTATACAAAAAAATATTATAAAATGACATATTTTTAAAGAATATGAGACTTTAATGCTAAAATTAGAAAAGTTGAACTAGGGTTATGCAATGGCAAATGAAAGAAAAACGGAAATTATTACAAGAAATCATTTTAATCAATATCTAAATGATATAGACATTGAAGAACAAAGTTCTGATAATATTAAAATTGACAAATTACTAAAAAATGCTTCAAAAAAAGGAAATGGAAAAGGATATCCAGAATTTTTAATTACATATAAAACTAATTCAGACTTATTAATTGTAATTGAATGTAAAGCTGATGTACAAAAACATGAAAGCAAAAATAGAAATAAATATTCTGAATGTGCTGTTGATGGAGTATTATTGTATGCATCATATCTATCAAAAAGTTATGATGTATTAGCAATAGCGATTAGTGGAGAAAAGAAAAGTAACTTAAAAGTTTCACATTTTTTACATCTTAAAGATGAAAAAAAAGCAACACAAGTTTTTGGCGATAAATTACTAAGTGCAGAAGATTATTTAAATGGATATTTAAAAAGTCCAGAAAAATTTCGACAAGACTATAATAAACTTTTAGATTTTACAAAAGATTTAAATGATAAATTACATACACATAAGATTTTAGAAAGTCAAAGAAGTTTATTAATAAGTGCTATATTGATTGCCCTTGAAAGCCAACCATTTAAGCAATCTTATGCTTCGTATAAGAGACCTGAAAATTTAGCTAACTCTCTAATTCAAACAGTTTCAAATGAATTAGAAAGTGCAAATATTGGTGGTAAAAAATTAAAAAATCTTAATACTCAATTTAGTTTTATTCAAACAGATACTTCATTGTCTCAAAAAGATAAAGTTTTAAAAGAAGTTATTGATGATATTGATGAAAATATTAATACATTTATTAAAACACATAAATATTTTGATGTATTAGGACAACTCTATATTGAATTTTTACGATATGCAAATAGTGATAAAGGTTTAGGAATTGTTTTAACACCACCACATATAACACAACTGTTTTCAGATTTAGCACAAGTTAATAAAAACTCTATTGTTTATGACAACTGTACAGGTACAGGTGGATTTTTAATTAGTGCAATGAAAAAAATGATTGATGATGCAAAAGGTGATAAAGAAAGAATTAAAGAGATAAAATCTAAACAATTAATCGGAATAGAATATCAATCACATATTTTTGCATTAGCTGTATCAAATATGTATATCCATCAAGATGGAAAAACGAACATTATAAATGGTAGTTGTTTTGACGATGAGGTTATAAAAAAAGTAAAAGAAAAAAAACCTACTGTAGGTTTTTTAAATCCTCCTTACAAATCAAATAAAAAAACCGACACTGACGAGTTAGAATTTATTTTAAATAATTTAGAATGTTTAGTTGATGGAGGAACTTGTATAGCTATTGTTCCAATGCAAAGTGCATTAGCTACAAAAGGTAAAGTTTATGAGTTTAAGAAAAAATTGTTAGAAGAACATACACTTGAGGCAGTATTGTCAATGCCTGATGAACTATTTTTTAATTCAAAAGTTGGTGTAGTATCTTGTATTATGATTTTTACTGCTCATAAACCACATTCAGAATTTAAAGAAACATATTTTGGATATTATAAAAATGATAATTTTATAAAAAGAAAAGGTAAAGGTAGATTTGATGGCTTAGGACTATGGGAAGATACGAAAAAAAAATGGTTGTCAAATTTTATAAATAAAAAAGATGAAGCAGGTTTTAGTGTAAATAAAATTGTAACCGCTGATATGGAATGGGTTGCAGAAGCCTATATGGAAACTGATTATTCAAATATTGAAAATATTAATTTTGAAGATTCAATTTTAAATTATGTGACATTTTTACATAAAAATAAACTTGTTGATAAAGTTTATAGCAATGAGTGATTTAGTAAAAATATCTGATATTTTTGATGTAAAATATGGAATAAATTTAGAATTAATTAATATGCTAAAGTGTACAAGTAAAGACTATAATTCTATTCCTTTTGTATCAAGAACGGAAAATAATAATGGAGTTTCTGCATTTGTAGAAAAAGAGATTGATATTAAACCAAACCAAGCACACACATTATCTGTTGCAGTTGGAGGCTCTGTCTTATCTACTTTTTATCAGCCATTAGAATATTATAGTGGTAGAGATATCTATGTTTTATTACCAAGAGAAAAGTTAAGTATTATTGAAATGCTATATTATGCTAAGGTTATTAGTCTAAATAAATATAGATATAATTATGGACGACAAGCAAATAAAACATTAAAAGATATTTTAATACCAAAATATATATCTAATGAAATGAAAAGTAAATTATCTATTTTTTACAACAATATGTTAAATGTTATATCAAAAGAAAACTTAAATAGTGAGAGAATAGACCTAAATACAAATAATTGGCAAAATTTTAAATTAACGGATTTATTTGAAATTAGTGGTAGTAAAACTACACCTTTATGGGAACTAGAAGATTATGGGGAAGGAATATATCCCTATGTTACAACTCAAGCAACAAATAATGCAATTGATGGTTTTTATAATTACTATACAGAAGAGGGAAATGTTTTAACAGTTGATAGTGCTGTTTTAGGCTATTGTTCTTATCAAGAATTGCCATTTTCTGCAAGTGATCATGTAGAAAAACTAATACCAAATTTTGAATTAAATAGATATATTGCTTTGTTTTTAACAACAATTATTAATACTGAACAATATAGATATAATTATGGTAGAAAGTGTAGTCAAACAAGAATGAAAACTATAAGTATAAAATTGCCTGCTAAAGATAATAAACCAGATTTTAAATATATGGAAAATTATATAAAATCTTTAGAATATTCAGCATCTCTAGTTAATTCAGATAACAAAACATTGAGTCTATAGTGCCATGTAACAAATTACCAATACTTACAAAAACATAAGAAACCGAAGCAGAAGAGACACCCCAAATATCTTGCCACTTCTCCTTGTAATTTGGCTTGGAACAAAAAGCTCTACACCTCTGACAATCTCTTCTCATTGAGAAGTGTATATAGTACTGGTAGATAGATAAGATTGAGTATAGTACCCCAAGCCAATCCAAATCCAAGCGATATAGCCAAAGGTTGAAATATCACTGCTTGTCCTGTAGGAAAAAATATAAGCGTAGATAGCCCTACTAGAGTAGTAACAGATGTCAATATAATAGGTCTAAATCTCTTGGCTGATAGTCTAAATATATCATCTATACTCTTGGCATCTTTGAGGGTGACTAGCATGATGATACCATCATTTATCACCACCCCACTAAGCCCCAATATCCCCACCAAAGATGGCATACCTATATTGACATCTAGTAGCATATGTCCCACTATCACCCCTAGAAATGAGAATGGTATGACAGAGAGTAGCATGAGAGAGTCTCTAAATGAGTTAAATAGATATAGCATAGATAGAAGTATCAATACCATTGCCAAGGCGGAGGCGTAGAGCATATCACTCTTGAGTTGGGCTTTTTTCTCCCTCTCTCCTTTTTGGACTATATTGATACCATCTTTTTGGATCTGCTTGAGTGTAGGATCTAGTATGGATAGTACCTCATCTGCTGTTATGCTCTTGGGGTCTATATTGGCAAAGAGATAGAAGTTTTTAACTCCATTATCTTTGGTCACCTTCTCAAATGATCTGATCTGTTTGAACTCTACTACATCCCCCAAAGAGAGACTGCGACCACCATCTATATCTATAGCCAACCCACTAAGAGCATCTAGACTATCACGCTCTATACCCTCTATTTTGATCTCAAGTAACCCCTCATCATTAAATGTAGTAGATATCTTGCGTGATAGATATAGATCAGATATAGCTCTACCTATAGTAGCTTCATCTATACCCAACATCTCTCCATATGGATTGATCTCTAGCTTTATCTCATCTATACCAAACTGTATATTGTCTGTAACATTTATCACTCCATCTATCGTAGCCAACTTATCTCTTATCAGATCCATAGCATCTATGATAGCTTGATTGTCATCGCTGATAAGCCCTATTTTGATATCTGCCTTGATCGGTCCTACTTTTTTCTGCACTATAGATAGATCACGCAGGTGATACCTCTCTTCGTATCTTCTATCCTTGAGGTATCTATCTACCATCTTAGATATTTGAGCTGATTTTAACTCTCTATCTCTATGGTTGCTATCATAATAGAATGATAGGTATGGGGTGATATATCTATCTACCATATTTTGAGCTTTTAGCTTCTTTAGCTCTAGTGTGATATCTCCCACATATGGGTATGTCTCACTATTGGATGCACTATCTCTCCTATATCCAGCTACAGATCCTATATGTTTGATATAGAACTCATCTCTATGGTTATATAGATCTTTTTGTATATCCAAGAGTATCTTATTTGTCTGCTCTAGTGTAGTGTTGGTGTCAGCTTTGAGTGCTATGTGTATAGTTTGATAGTCAAATCTAGGAAACATTTGAAATCTACTAGATTTAAATGCCCATACAGTAAGTAGAGGTACTATGAGAATAAATATGATCAAAAAAGATTTTTTGTATCTCATTATATGGTGTATGATGAGACTATATATATGGTTTGAACTCTCCCATGAATGGCTCTTCTGTCTAGCAGATAGGGTATGTGCTGCATGTATAGGTAGAAATACAAATGACTCTAGCAGTGATGCCACTACCAACACAGATACCGCTATGGGTATAAGCTTCATCACTTCACCCATCTTGCCAGATATCATCAGAGCAGGTATGAAAGCAAATAGAGTAGTCAAAGATGCTATGATGACAGGTTTTGCCATCTCCTTAGCCCCCAATATGGCTGCCTCTTTTGCCTCATATCCCCTCTCTATATACTGCTGTATATTTTCACTCACCACTATAGCATCATCTACTATGATACCTAGAGCCAAGAGTACTCCTATGAGAGATATCATATTGATACTATATCCAGATATATAGAGTACAAAAGCACCTATCAAAAATGAAGTAGGTATACCCAATGAGATGATAAATGACATCCTAGAGTTGATAAGCCATGCTACTAGTAGCGATATGACTACTATGCCTAGTAGTATATTGGATATCACTATATTTAATCTATCCTTGATCTTCTCAGAGCGATCATTGTGTATGAATGCCTCTATACTACTGTCTTCACTATCAAACTCAGATACTATAGATGCTACTCTTTTGCTCAGCTCAATGGCATTGCCTTTTTCATCTTGCTTGACTACCAAGTTGAGTGCTGTTTTGGTATCCATCAGATAGAGTGTTTTGGCATCTTCATACTCTTTTTTGATATGGGCTATATCTCTGATATATAGAGATTTGCCATCTATCTTGATACGCATATTTTCCCACTCTTTGGCACTCTTCTTGCCATTGGCAGTAGAGATATAGAAGAACCCATTTGTGCTATCCTCTACATTGCCTAGAGGGAAGATGAGAGAGAGTCTACTTAGGGCTGATACTACGCTTTGGGTAGTGAGACCAAAAGCTCTGATCCTCTGTGTATCTAATACTATGTTATAAAATATATCAGAATCTCCATATATCTGAACTTCAGATATATATTTGATATCACTTAGTCTATCTTTGAGTTTTTGTGCTTTGGATTTGATATCAGATAGAGATAGTGACTTTGAGGATATAGCTATATTTAGTAAGTTTCTCTTGACCTCTAGTACTTTGACTATAGGTTCATCCATATCTTCGGGAAGATCCCTCTTGGCTATAGATAGTGCATCTTTGACTCTATCTGCAGTTTGGTACTTATCTACTCCACTCTCTAGTTCTAGTATGATATTGAAGCGTCCTGAGTTGATGATGGTGGTCATATCTTTGATGCCATCTATGCTATCTAGCTCATCCTCTAGAGGTTTGACTGCCATCTGATCCATCATATCTAGCGATGCCCCACTATAGCTACCAGATATAGAGACCATATCCAGATCAAATGAGGGAAATATCTCTTTTGGTATCTTGACATATGAGTATATGCCAATAGAGACAATAAGAAAAAATAGCATATAGTTCATCCTGCTATTTTGTGTAAAGAACTTGATCATACCCCTATGCCAACTCTCTACTTCTTTTCAAAAATAGCTTGAGTGATCTTTTGGCTCTATGGTCTATCTTGTAGTATATATGATCTAGGTACCATCTGAGTTCTTGGGGTGTGATATCTCTCTTTTTGGCTTCTCTTTTTAGTATTGTTTGTGGTACTTTGACCCTCTGTCTAGCAAAAGATTTGGCAATAGAGTCTACCTCCTTGGCATATCCATTGAAGCACAATCTAGCAAATACAAAAGGTAGTGAAGTCTCCTCCCTCCACCTCTGCGATAGATCTATGGCTTTATGGCCAGATAGATACTCTTTGAGTGCTTTGTCCCCTATAGATACTTCACCTCTAAGCCCCAACACCTTGGCTAGTATGTTGGATGTGGCAGACTCTTGATCTCTCTTGTCGTCATCTGACGGTGTGACAAATACACTATATACAGCACCATCGGCAACTATGCCTATATCGCTACACCTACACCTCGATGACTCTATACTAGAGATAAAAGCAGCATTTATATATCGATGCTTAAATGCTCTATTGATACTACTTGGTACAGCCTTTCTATATCTGACTGATTGTTGGAATTGACTATGAGAGATCCTCTGCTTCAAAAATAGTTGAAATGGCAAAAGATTGAGATAGCTTATAGAACCAAATATCACGCCAAGCCTTTTTTGATGAAATTATAGCAGAAGTAAGCATGATTATATAGAAGAGCTTTTATAATCAGCTCCAATATTCACAAATTTGTGGCAAAAGGTTAGTATAATGGTAAGAGTAGAATTTTTGGGTCCTATAGCTAGAGATACTATAGAGATAGAGGCTACTACACTTAAAGAGGTATCTGAGCACCTCAAAAGAGATGACTCTTTGGTGGATTGGCTACCTAAATGTGCAGTAGCTATCAATGATATAATGGTGTCACAGCTAGATAGTAGACTAGAAGATGGAGATAAGATCACTATCTTGCCTCCTGTATGTGGAGGGTAGATGATGGAGCTATATGATGGGTCACTAGATGTCAAGATGATCTTTGGTAAATGGCTAGATGAGGAGTCACACTCCAACTATGGAGCATATATACCATTTGTTGGTACTATCAGGGCAGAAGATGGTATAGAGGCTTTGAGCTTTGATATCTATGAGCCTATACTCAAGAGGTGGTTTGATGAGTGGCAGGAGAGAGCTGCTAGTAGAGGTGCTATAGTGAAGATGGCTCATGCTGTAGGTGATGTGCCTATACACACTTCATCATATATATCAGCTGTTTTTTCACCCAAAAGACGCGTAGCACTAGAGCTGATAGATGAGTTTGTGGAGGATTTCAAAGCCAATGCACCTATATGGAAATATGATATCATTGATGGCAAGAGAGTCTATGCAGATGATCGCAGTACCCCTATGAGTGGTGCAGGAGTATTGAGTTGATCTATATCGAATTAGTTTATAAAAAGGAGTATATTATACTATGATACATTTTGACAAATCTTTATCTATGGTTGGTGATATCAAGATCACAAACTACAAGACCAAAAAGCTATATCTCTGTGAAGCTCTAGGGTATACATTGGCCCAAGATATCGTAGCAGATCACAACTCACCTAGTTATCCTACTTCTGCTATGGATGGCTATGCTTTGAGGCATGAAGATATAGCTTTAGGTAGACTCAAGATATCTAGTATCAATCCAGCAGGGTCAGATCTGCATGATAGAGTAGTAGCAGGTAGCTGTATCAAGACCTTTACAGGCTCTTTGATGCCAGAGGGAAGTGATACACTCATACCTATAGAGAGTGTAGAGGTAGATGGTGATGAGATCATCATCAAAGAGAGTGTACCTTATGGTTTTTCTGTTCGTGCAGTTGGAGAAAACTATGAAAAAGGGCAACTCCTCATCCCTAAAGGTACGAAGATAGATATAGCCCAAATAGGAGTGATGGCAAGTCTCAATATAGTCACCCCTCTAATATATGAGAAGCCAGTAGTAGCTATACTCTCTACAGGTAGTGAACTACTAGAGTTAGGTGAGTTGCAGACAAATCCATCACAGATAAGAAGCTCCAACAACTATATCTTGGAAGCTATAGTCAAAAAGTATGATGGTGTACCTATGCAGATGGGGTGTATCAAAGATGACAAAGATAGTATCACAGATGCGATATCAAAAGCCCTAAATCAGAGTGATATAGTAGTCACGACAGGTGGTGTGAGTGTAGGTGATTTTGATTTCGTCAAAGATGTTATAGTGGAGTTGGGTTGTGATGTTGTGTTCAAGGGAGTGAGAGTCAAACCAGGTCAACATATCATGGTAGCTAGAAGAGGTGATAAGTTTATCATAGGTCTACCAGGATTTGCCTACTCATCTACAGTAACAGCACTACTATATCTACTACCATTGATAGAGAAGTTACAAAATGGGAAATCTTCTATAGATAGAGTAAAAGCCACCCTCAAAGAGCCATTTGTAAAAAGAGCAAAAAAAGCAGAGTTTACAGCTTGTAACTACTCACTAGTAGATGGTAGATATTTTGTGGATTTTGATGATAAGAAGATAGGCTCAAGTGCTATCCTTACCAATATGCTAGGGGATATAGCTCTCTTGGTGACAAGTGAAGATGATAGTAGTAAAGATATAGGTGATGAGGTCGATATACTACTGATTGGTTAGTAGAAATTTGGGTATAAATATACTTCTTGCAAATCATATAGATTGGGTTCAGTCCGAATAATGCAGTAGAGTTAAAAAATAGTATCAAGCAGTTGCATTGTGGGTGTTGTTTTGGTGCAAAATTAAGTTATATGAATTAGAGTATAATAAAAGGGGAGATAGATGGGTTGGTTAGGTGCAGGAATTGGAGCAGGTATAGGTTTTGTGTTTGGTGGCCCAATAGGTGCAGCTATTGGAGCTGGAATTGCTGGAGTAGCTACAGCAGATAGTGGCATAGATGTCGTGTGCCCACATTGCAATAAAGATGTAAAAATAAAAAGTGAAGGTGAGTGGATATGTCCACATTGCAATAACTCATTTACCTATCAGTCCAATGAAAAAGAAAATGAAGTTATATTTATTACTGCTTTTATGTCTATGTTAGCCAAAATGGCAAAAGCAGATGGTGTGGTAACCAAAGAGGAATCAAAAGTTATAAAAGAGATATTAGATAGCTTAGAGTTGGATACCCAAGATAGAAAAATAGCTATACATATATTTAATAATGCAAAAGATAATGACACCCCTATATATGAGTATGCTAAACAATATGCCACTATAGCAGATGAAGATATGCGTGTAATGATCTATGAGATACTTTGGGATATAGCAAGAGCAGATGGAGTTGTGGATGCAAATGAGGATAATATATTAAGGTCCTTGCCACAGTATCTTAAAATAAATAAAGATTATTATAATCAAAATGATTCTAATAGTAGCAATAATGATGAGTTGTCACTACAAGAGTGCTATGCTATATTAAAATGCAATGAAAATAGTGATATAAAAGAGATAAAGGCAAACTACCGAAAGCGAATAATAGAGTTTCATCCAGATACTATACAGTCAAAAGGTTTACCTGAAGCATTTTTAGAATTTGCAAATCAAGAGACGCAAAAGATAAATAAAGCTTATGATATATTGAAGAAATTTAAAAAATAAGATACTCCATTACGGGTCAGGCGTTGAATATACACTAAAATGATGAATAATCTATCACTTTTTATGAAACATATCAACTCCAACTATGCTATCTACGCCAATAGAAAACAGAACCGTTCAGGTCACTTTTGGCAAGGTAGATTTTACTCTCGTTATATTACAAATGATGAGT
>Ga0256913_10002048_pt1 | contig 10258 bp, 5 predicted proteins | sample Axial_MatmetaG_FD_185970 | JGI IMG/M metagenome (GOLD analysis project Ga0256913, IMG submission 185970) | Deep-sea worm associated microbial mat communities from Axial Seamount, Juan de Fuca Ridge, Pacific Ocean - Axial_Mat | ecosystem: Environmental > Aquatic > Marine > Oceanic > Microbial...
GCGGACATTTAATTGGAATTAACCGCAACGGAACACCTGAATCGGCTAACATAAGAATTGTTCAAAAACACAATCGCGACTACTATTATTTTGAAGAGGGAAAATCGGACAATATCGGTTTTAGTTTGGTGAATGTTGGCAACGCCGATGCAAAAAACATAAAAATAAGGGCTTTTACAAACCATCCCTACTTGCATTTTACCGATAGTATTGTATCGGTGCCTGCACTGAATTCAGCAAGTTCGATTGCGTTGAATAACCGGTTTGATTTTGAGGTCAGCCACTATTCGGATTCGAGTTTTGTGGGTACGCTGTTTTTTGAGGTTTCGGTTGCCGGGGCGGTTGCCGATACGCAGCGGGTGATGTTTTTTACAACTCCCAAAGCGTTGGAAATTACCGGTAAATCCGACATTATTATTTTAGACGGGCGCACTGTTAAAGATGTTCCGGTTTACCGGCAGGGGCCGAATAAAATTGGCAAAGGCGATATTTCGGGAGGCAACGGAAACGGCGACGGTGTTTTAAACAGGGGAGAAGAAGTTCTGGTAAATATCCGTCTCGCAAAAGGGATGGCACCCAACGATTCGGCAACTTATCACCGTACTTTTTTGCTGAACTGTTTCGACGACCCGTACCTGAAAGTAAACCGGCTGAATTACGAAGAGCGGTTACGGCAGGCTTCAAAGTCGCATATTTCAACGGTTCTTTCCATCGATAAAAATACACCGGCAGGCCACGTTTTTAATTTGTGGTTTAAAGTCGAAAGTTTATATAACGATAAAAACGACCCGGATTCGCGGGCGGCAATTTATGCCCATCATTACGATTATCGGCGGGTTCAGTTAAAATTAGGAGAAATTTAGAAGGAAAATATCTGTAAATTCAAAAAAAACTAACGAAAATGGCAGAAGAAAAGAAATTAAAAAGAATTGTATCGATAGATGCATTACGTGGTTTTACAATGTTATTTATTATTGGTGGCGAGTGGGTTGTGCAAAGTTTTTATAAAGTATGGCCCAATTCGTTTACCGAAATGTTGCATAAAAATATGGAGCACGCAGGCTGGCAGGGGTTCTATTTTATGGATTTGATTTTTCCGCTTTTCCTTTTTCTGGTTGGGTTGCTTCTTCCGTTTGTAATTCTCAGTAAAATTGAAAAAGGTGTAACACCGCGCCAGCTCTATCCGCACATTCTGAAACGTACATTTGTACTTATTTTTCTGGGGCTGGTAAATTACGGGCTGTTGCATTTTGACTGGGAAACGATGCGTTGGTCGAGTGTTTTGGGACGTATCGGAATTAGTTATTTTGTAGCATCGGTATTTCTAATGCACACGAGCTGGAAAACACAACTTACAGTGGTTGTTGGTATTTTAATTGCTTATTGGGCTGCTGTTATGTTTATCCCTGTGCCCGGTTACGGCGCGGGCGTGCTTACTCCCGAAGGTTGTTTAACTACCTGGCTCGACCAAAAACTGATTCCCGGCGCTTTGGGACTGGGAATTTACGACCGCCAAGGAATTTTATCGGGGTTTACTTCCATCGCTTCAACAATGATTGGCGTGTTGGCCGGTTACTGGCTGCGCTCTAAACGTACCGAAATGCAAAAAATAAAAGGTTTTATTATTGCCGGTGTTGTTCTTTTGGTAGTCGGTTGGATTTGGGGCCGCTTCTTTTTTATTAGCAGAAATGTGTGGACCAGCTCCTTTGTTTTATATACCTCGGGGTGGAGTATGCTGATATTTACACTATTTTACTGGGTGATTGATATAAAAGGATACAAAAAATGGACACTCTTTTTTGTGGTTATAGGAATGAATGCAATTACAATTTGGGTAGGGCAGCGTTTAATCGATTTCGAATTTACAAGCAACGCAATTTTTCTTGGATTCTCGAAATATCTCGGACTGCTTGCACCCATATTCCTGGCACTTTGTGTATTGGCAATAAAGTGGTTGTTTCTCTACTTCTTATACCGGAAAAAAATATTCTTAAAAGCGTAATTTTTGTTACTACTCAGTAAGTTTAAAGCACCTGTTATTAATTGCCCTCCCGCCATGCGGGACAGGCAGTGCTTTAGCTTGGGTTTAATATTGCAAACGGGTATTTATATTTTAAAATTTGCACTTCGTATTTAATCTTCTGTTACATTTCCCTTTTTCGAATATTTTTATCTTAATTCAGGAGTTTTGTGTTAATATTTAATCTGTATTAGTCAAAAAATAGGGAAGAAATATCTTCTCCGTTGTGTTATTTTACATCCTGAAAAAAGCAGATAAATATGAATTTTATAAAAAGGTATTTAATAGTTGTAATAGGGCTTGCACTGTTTCTAAAAGTTGAAGCTCAACAAAAAGTTTATCGCGATACTCCTTTTTTGCAGGATAAAAGTGACTATGTTTTTGCAGATGAAGCGTTAAGTGCCGATTTAAGTAAAGTGCTTACCGACAGGAATTATATAACGCAGATTCTCTCTTCGGAAGGATTATTGCGACCATCGGAAACAACTTTGGTTACGCAGCGGTTATATCGTCCGCTTATCGATATGAATATTGTTGATATGCAATTATACAATAACGAGTTTGTCTATCTGACCGACAAAGCCGTTTTAAGTAATGCGTGGGCAGGTACACTTTATTTAAAATACAATCTTGCAAATGCCAAATGTTTGGCCGGCGGTAGCAATTTCGATTTTTTGATTGGCTCCGATAACGGATTTCAATACATTTCGAAAGCAGGAAAATTGTGGGAGTCTGATTTAACCGCAGAACTTGTGGATATTGTTTTCGATGCGGACTACAACGGATTTTGGATTTTAACAACCACCGGACTTTACTTTTTCGATACTTCGGCAAAAAAGATGGAGCAGAAAACCGAAGGTGAAAACTTTACCGCTTTTTCGTTAATGAAAAACGGCAGCCAACTGGTAATTGCCACTTCTGATGGTTATAGTATTTTCGATAAAGGGCTGAATAAGATAACTTCAACAAATAAAAAACTTCCGTGTAATAAACTAACTACGATTGCCGAAATTAACGGCAGTTTATGGTTTGGCTCCGAAAAGGGGGCTTTTATGTTGAAAAACGATGGCGGGTTTAATTATTACGCATCGCGCCGCTGGCTGGCCGACGATAAAGTAAAGTTTATTTCGGAAGGCGAAAACGGTTCGGTTTTGGTTCTGACATCGAAAGGGCTGGCAACCATCGGTTTTAGTTTGATGACACTTTACGACAAAGCTTTGGTTTACGAAAAGCAGGTTCGGCAGCGTCATATTCGTAACGGTTTTAACAGCGATAATTACAGGATGGCTGTTCCCGGAGATTTGAGCTCCGGAACGCTCGAAGATTCGGATAACGACGGACTCTGGACATCGATGTACCTTGGCAGCCAGCTTTATCGGTACGCGGTAACCCATTCCGACGAGGCATTTGAAAATATCAAATCGGCATTCGATGCAATGGAACGACTGTTCTATATCAATGATATTGAAGGTTTTCCGTCGCGGTCGTTCGAACGGAAAGGATATAAACTTCACGATAAAAAACATTGGCACGAAACGGAGGACGGACTTTGGGACTGGAAAGGCACGACAAGCAGCGACGAGGCAATCGGACACTATTTCGCGTTTGCACTGGTTGCCGAAATTGTTGACGACGAAAGCATTAAACAGCGGGCAATTCACCTGATTGATATTATGACAAATCATATTGTTGAAAACGATTTGTATTTTGTCGATTTCGATGGTAACCCAACACGGTGGGGACGCTGGAATCCGGAATATGTAAACTCGTTTCCGAAAAGTGTTGGCGACAGAAAACTGAATTCGTCGAATATTATTGCATTCCTTCAAACAGGTTACCATTTTACGGGGAAAGAGAAATACAAGGCAAAAGCCGAAGAGCTGATGGAAAAATACGGTTATCTCGAAAACCTGATGCGCCCGATGGAACAAATTGGAGCAACAGACGATAATTCGTTGGCAAAACTTCTCTCCGAATCGTGGAACCACTCCGACGATGAGATGTATTTTTTAAGTTATTGGAATCTCTATCCGTATGCACTGAATAACGATTTAAAAGAAAAATATAAGCAGGCAATTAAAAACCACTGGAATATCGAACGCCCGGAGAAAGACGGATTGTGGAATTTCTGTTATGCAATGACCGGTGCCGATGATTTCGACCTTAACGAATCGGTTTGGTTTTTAAAAGAGTTTCCGCTCGATTTAATCGACTGGACTGTAAGCAACAGTCAGCGAAAAGATATTGAACTGCTTCCTGCAAATTTCAGGGAACAGACAACAAAAGAGGTTTTGCCACCCGACGAAAGGCCAATATTTAAGCACAATACAAATACGTTTGAATTAGACCGCAACGGAGGCGGAAGGTCTGAAAACAGTGGCGATTTGTATCTTTTGCCTTATTGGATGGGGCGCTATCTCGGGGTGATTTCTGCTCCGGTTGAATAAGCATTTAAATGGTGAATTCAGATAAGTAAGTAAAATAATCAATTCGGTTTTAATTTAAATGGAGAAAGTAACAGTTAGCAAAAAAGCACCACTAAAAGTTTTGATGTTTTTTACGTCAATTATTTTGGGGATTGCGTGGGCAGCTCGCGGGAGTTTTGGCCACGAACAGGGTGCTTTTTGGGCAGGAGCAGTGGGAACACTGGCTCTTGTCGCTGTTACTAACCGAAAAGACTGGTTGCAAAAAGCTCCGGTTTTGGTAGCGCTCGGCGGATTGGGCTGGGCGGTTGGCGGAATGATGAGCTACGGTGTTGTTTTAAGTTATGCAAAGGGAAACGACTTTGTAAATGTATTTTACGGGTTATCTTCAATTGCTTTGCTGGGCGCACTCTATGGTTTTTTGGGTGGCGGATTTTTTGCTCTCGGATTGGAATCGAATGAAAACAACAAACCGAAATGGGCAGCGCTGATTTCAGAAATGTTTGTGGGCGGATTCCTGTTTTGGGGACTCTTTATTTATCAGCTCGAATGGTTGATGACACCGCCCCGATCCGAATTGTGGGCGGCTGTACTTGGTGCTGCAATTGCAATGGCCTGGCATTTTTACCGGCATAAATTTTATAAAGCACTTCGCGTGGCAGCTTTTACCGCCATCGGCGCGGGTTTCGGATTTTCGTTCGGAAATTTTATTTTGGTAGCGGGAGGTGCTTCGGGGTTGAGTTACAACTTTTGGAACATTATGGAATTCTTGATTGGATTTTGCGGAGGGCTGGGAATGACCTACGCAGTTGTAACGCAGGAGTGGCCGCGCTCGGCAAAAGTTTCACAAAAAAGTAACTGGTTCGCATTGGTAATTGTGGTGCTTGTTATTCCGCTAATAAATTTCGCTGAAACATTTACCGATAAAAAATTGGGGAAAATAGCAGCAATTGCCGGGATTGAAAATGTCGAAGGTTTTATTACGGCAAACCAGATTGTCGGTTTGGTTATTATTGCAGTAACAACACTGGCGGCAATCTATTTCTGGAATAAATATAAAAGGAACCGCGAAAAGTTGGGCAGTAGTGTAATACCCTGGTTTACTTTCGGGCTTTCGGGCTTTTATATTGTTTTTGTAATTATTGTAAACGGGTTGTATTTCAGGGGGTTTCCCATTGGCGATTCGGTAACGCTTTATTTTCCGCTTCTGTTTATTGCCTGTCTTTTGCGATTTGTAATACGCAATAAAAAGGTTGTCTTCGGCACAAAAAAAGGGAATAAATTGTCGTTAAATAACTTCCTTCTTTCTGTTGCTGTTCTTCTTATTATTCTTGCGATTATTGCGTTGGTAATAATTAATACCGTGGGTGTTGACACGGCAACAAAGCGTTTTGTTTAAACAGTACGAGTAAAAATATAAGTTTTATGAATAAGATTTTATTATTTATTGCAGCTCTGTCTCTTTTTCAGGGAATTAATGCAAAACCACGGAAATATGCAATTAGTATGTTTCATTACAATTTACAATATGTTGCCGGCGATTATAAAATTGAAAACCGCATTATAAAAGAATCGTTTTATCCGGCACTGAAATTTTTTGAAAAAAATCCAAAGTATAAAGTCGATTTTGAAATTCAGGGATATGCAATTGAAGTTCTGGCAGAGGAGTACCCCGAAATTTTTAAGCTCTTTAAAAAGCTGATAAACCGGGGGCAAATCGAGCTGGTTATTGCTCACTACTCCGACCAGTTTTTTATCGCTTATCCGGCACTCGACCTTGAAAAGTCGATACAAATTTCGGATAAGATTTTAGCGAAATACGGGATGAAACGTTCGAAAGTGTTTTTTGCACAGGAAATTCAATGGACACCTGCCTACGCATCGGTACTGAAAAATACGCACGATTTAGTTGTTACAAGCTCCGACCCGCACGGTTATTACCGGGGCAAAACGTTACCGCTTGTAAATGTAAAATATGGTAACGACCAAATTCTCGGGTTGATAGGAGCCGGAGAGAAAAAACTAAAAAATATTGAATGGACTTACGCATTTCTCGATGATGGCGAGGTTTTTAACTCGCTTGATTACCGGAGCGATTTTTATCGCGTTCCCGAACAGGAGGCTAAAAGCATCGCAGAGTATCGCCGTCTTCAAAAAGAGGGTTTTGAATTTGTTACGATGAGCGAACTGGCAACCATCATTAAAAACGACCCCGATTATAAAATTCCCGACTATCAGTTTGTGCCGGAAGGTACCTGGAATATGAGTGTTTGCGGTCCGTTTATGTGGATGGGGCGGCAGCGCAGCGGAATTGAAACCGATGGAATTACCCGGTCACTTTCGTACGAGGTGAGGGGAAAAGTTCTGGCTGCCGAGGCATTAATTAACAGGGCGAAAACTTCGGGTGCTGATGTTGCCGAAATGGAGAAGTGGCTGAATGATGCGTGGAAACATCTTTTGCTTTCCGAAGTGTCGGATGCAAGTGGCTGGACACCCTGGCTTGTGGAAGTGCAATACACTGCAAACGAAGTGGCAAAGGTTGAAAACTTGCTCGGTAAAATATTTATAAAGCTGAAAGAGAATGTGCTGGCCGATGAGAAAATATTGCTTGTAAATATTTCGGACAGGAAAATTGAAGAAGCCGGAAATATTCCCGGACTGCAACTGTCCGACAGTTATTTGCCGGTTCAGTATTCGGTTCGTGCCGACAGTTACAATGCAAAAATTAAAGAGGTTGTACCCAATTTGTACCGGCTCGATATCGAGGCTTTCCGCCCCGAAGATGGTGCTGTCGAAATTTCGTTTAATACGGCAAAAGACGGTCTGCAATACTCTGCCGGAGCCGGTGAAGATATTGCCGTTAAAATTCCTGTCGATTTAAAACACGACCCGGCGTTTACCCTGTCGAATGGTTTTATCGACCTTGGAACGGGGTACTGTTTGGTTAAAGATTGCTCGGTTGAACACATTGCTGCAACCTGGCGGCAACAGGAGCAGAAACTTGTTTTCAGGGAGGAACTCAATCCGAAAAACCCGAAAATGAATATGCGTTTTTATGTAATTAAAGGCGATGCCAGAACTGCGTTGGAATTTGCAAACAGACTAAATACCCGGCCTTCGTATTTTATCACTTTTAAGAACGATAAACTAATTGTAAAACAGCAAATTCCGGTATTGTAAATTAATTGTGCAAAATGGTTAGAACGAAACAAATTTCAGTATTAATTTTTTTGATTGTCATTTTCTTTGCAGGCTGTGAAAATTCAGATAAGGAACAAACGAAAAAAACGAATTTAATGAAAGAGAAACAAATAACTTTTTCTGACCACAATCACGTTCTGGATAATAACGACAACTTTTCGCCCGACGACCGTTTTTTATGTTACGATACGCGGGGAACGGTATTTAACGAAGATATCGGTAATTGTAAATCGATTGAAAAAGTTGAAATAGCGACGGGCAAAGAGACTGTTCTCTACTCGCCCGAATCGATAACCGGAGAAAAAGCTGCTCCGGGAGTGGGTGCAGTTTCGTACCATCCTTTTGAAAACAGTGTGATTTTTATACACGGCCCTTTTGTTGATGAGGTTGAAAACCGGGGTTATTACGGAAAGCCGAACAGAACCGGTTTTATTGTTGTTGCCGATGGAAGCCGGCATTTTACAAAAGCCGATATGCGCGATGTTGAAACCGGCAGACCCACAACACCGGGGGCACACCGGGGGGGCACGCACCGGCACGAGTATTCGCGAAATGGCAACCGGATAGGATTTACATACGACGACCTTTTAAGTCAGGAATATGCCCGTACAATCGGTTATATGGAGAAGAACGAAAAAGCTCCCGCCGGATATTCCCACTATTTTGCATTACTCGTAAAACCGGCAAAAAAAGGGGAGTCGAAACCGGGAGAGATTGAGATGGCACACGCCGATTCGTGGGTTGATGCGGCAGGAACAATGCGGGCGTTTATTGGTAAAGTGCGGGCTGAAAACGGTACCGACTACGAAGAAGACCTTTTTGTGGTTGATGTTCCAGAAGATGTTGATATTACAACTGCTTTTGCAGGTAACGGCAACGAATATCCAACGGCTCCCGAAGGATTAAAAATACGAAGACTTACGCACGGAATGAATGCCGGCGGAATAGTGCGCGGGTCGTACAACGGGAAATTTATTGCGTTTTATGCTCCCGACAGAAACAATATAAACCAAATTTTTGTTATTCCTTCCGACGGTTCGGACAGAAGTTCCGATAAAAGTAAACATCCGGAGCAGGTAACTTTTTTCGAATCCGACGCATCGTTTCTACGGTGGCACCCGTCTGACAAATGGATTTTATCGGTTGTAAACGGAAACATTGCTGCAAGTTATGTTGGAAAAGACAATAATTTCGGAAAAACATTTTTACTGACTAACGACACTTTAAAACGCGACCAGCTTGTTGTTTCGCATTCGGGCAATAAAATTGCCTACGGAATTTCTCTCAGGTCGGAAAACCAAAAACGCGATTATAAACAGATTTTTGTAATGGATTTTGATTGGGAAAAATTAATAAAATAAGTTGAAGATGAAGAAGTGGATTTATGGTTTTTTAATAGTGGTTGCCATCGTTATTTTGGCAGTAGCCGGATTTGTTTATAGTAATTTGCACGACCACCATCCCGATTATTCGGTTGATATCGAAAAAATGGCAAAAGATGCACACGGGGAATTTAAGGCCGGTTTTGCAAAAATGTCAATCACCCCCGAAATTGTAGATACCTGGACCGATGTAAACGACGATGCCGAATATCACGAAGAGGATGGCGATACATACAACGATAACAACAACAACGGTAAATTCGATGCTTTCTGGATTGCCGGTTTCGATTCGTACAGGGCGGCAAACGGAGTACACGACGATGTTTGGACACGGGTTGCCGTTTTCGACGATGGAAACACCCGTATTGCAATGCTTGCCATCGATGCCATTGGTTTTATGAACGACGATATTATCGATATCAGAAAAATGGTACCGCAAAGTGCCGGTATCGATTACCTGCTTATTGCCAGTACACATACACACGAGAGTTACGATTTAATGGGAATTTGGGGACGTCCGCCATTCGAATCGGGAGTTAATGCCGAGATGAATAGCTATGTAAAACAGCAAGCTGTAAAAGCAGTTGTTGAAGCTGTAAAAAACCTGCGGCCTGCAAAGCTTGCTTACGCCCAAAATTTAACCGATGCCGATAAATATGTAAAAGATACCCGTTTGCCGGTTGTAAAAGATTCGGGGTTGCGAATGATTCAGGCCATCGATACAAAAACCGGTTCAACGCTCGGAGTTGTGGTTGGCTGGGCAAATCATCCCGAAACCCTTTGGTCGCGAAACTTGCTGATAAGTTCCGATTTTCCGCATTACCTGCGCGAGGGAATTGAAAAGGGAGTTTACCGCGACACGGTTTTAATGAAAAAAGGTTTGGGCGGAACAGCTCTCTTTTTTAACGGGGCAGTAGGCGGATTAATGGCACCACATCCTTCAATACCGATTGAAGACCCGTTTACCGATACACTCTATTATAAACCGGGGTACGATAAAACCCGTGCACTGGGATATAACTTGTCGCTGCTGGCTCTGAATGCGCTCGAGAAACCCGATACAATTATCGAAAAACCAGCCATTTCGTTAAAAGCAAAAACAATAGAATTGCCCGTAGCAAATACCGAACTTACCATTGCAACGGCAATTGGCCTGCTCGACCGCGGGATGCCCGAATGGAAAAAGTTGCGTTCCGAAGTGGCCGCATTTCAAATCGGACCCGCAAGTTTTA
>Ga0256913_10002049_pt1 | contig 10257 bp, 6 predicted proteins | sample Axial_MatmetaG_FD_185970 | JGI IMG/M metagenome (GOLD analysis project Ga0256913, IMG submission 185970) | Deep-sea worm associated microbial mat communities from Axial Seamount, Juan de Fuca Ridge, Pacific Ocean - Axial_Mat | ecosystem: Environmental > Aquatic > Marine > Oceanic > Microbial...
CCATTAAAGCCTTTGATATATTTGAAACTAAATAGTGAACTTCCTGCCACTCTACCTTCTGCTGCTGAGGTAGAAGCCAACATAACTTTGGATGGTTTTCTAGTAATAAAACCTCTTCTAGCACTACAATCACCAATAGCAAATATATCAATATTGTCTGTTCTCATATATTCATCTACTTCAATTCCACCATAATACCCCAATTTCAAACCAGCTTTTTCTGCAAGTTTTGTATTTGGTTTATATCCTGTTGCCAATATGACAGCTTGAGTTTTGATACTTTTTTTACTTTTGAGTATTACTTCATTAACAACACCATTGCTATTACTATCTATGATATCAGATACTCTATCTTCACCTATAAAATTGATACCACTAGATAAAAGAATCTTTTCTGCTTCTATAGCTATATCTGAATCAAATGCACCTTTTAGTATATGTTTACTTCCACCTATGAGTGTGACATTTTTTTCACTTTCATTAAGCTCCATAGCCATTTCTATACCTATGAAACCTGTACCAACTACTACTATATCATCTATCTTATCTATAAAGCTTTTTGCTTTATCTATCAATTGTTTATTTTTAGGTACAGTAAAAATACCATCTAGTTTGAGTGTATCTTCTAATGAAGCATGGACAAATGGTACTGAACCTGTAGCAAATACTAACTTATCAAAATATATTTCATGATTGTTTGTATATGCTATTTTATTGGATATATCTACATTTTCTATCTTTGAGATAATTGTATCTATCCCCATCTCTTCAGCTTTGGCACAAGAAGCTATATCTTTTTCACTACTACCAAGTGTAGGACCAAAGATATACGGTATGGCACAAGGTACCATTTGAATCTCCATCTCCCTAACTACCAAAATCTTTTTTTGAGGATAATTCATTTTTGCTGTTACAGCACAAACACCACCAGCTGGACCGCCTCCTATAATCAAAACATCACAAGTAATTTTTTCCATTTTTATTTCTTTCATATTTGTTAGATATTTACTACTCAAAGAGTTCACTTATGCTAGATAGTCTATTTATTGTAACTATACAATGCTGTGAATATCCTTGTTTTTCATTTTTATATCTTTTTACACTATAATTGTATGATAAATAGCATGAAGGAATTATCTTGATAAAACTACCAGATATTTTACATATCATTGCAAAGCATCTAAAAGAGCATAATGCAAAAGCACTGCTAGTAGGTGGAGGGGTAAGGGATTATTTTTTACATTTGCCTATCAAAGATTATGATATAGAGGTTTATGGGCTTGATAGTTTAGATGAACTAATGCAGATTTTAAACACTTTTGGCAAGGTCAATCTAGTAGGCAAGAGTTTTGGTGTGCTGAAATTTAACTATGAGGGGCTTGAGTATGATTTCTCTTTTCCTAGGCTTGAGCAAAAGATAGCTAAAGGGCATAGAGGATTTAGTATCCAAACTGATGGACATCTTGATTATAAGATAGCTTTTAAAAGAAGAGATTTTACTATCAATGCTATAGGATATGATATACTCAGTGGAGAGTTTATAGACCCATATGGTGGCAAAGATGACATAGCAGACAAAACTCTTAGACACATAGATGATGCTACATTTGTAGAAGATCCACTTAGAGTATATAGAGGTTTGCAGTTTTGTGCTAGATTTGGTTTCAAACTTCATAGCAAAACAAAAGAGCTTTGTCAAAAGATGGTTGATGATGGTATGTTGGATGAGTTGCCAAAAGAGAGGATTTTAGTAGAGTGGCAAAAGTTGCTTTTAAAATCACCTAAACCATCAATTGGTTTTGAGCTTATGCGAGAACTTGGTATTTTAAGAAAATATTTTAGTGAACTTCATAGCATCATAGGAGTTGTTCAATCACCTAAATACCACCCAGAAGGTGATGTATGGATACATACTATGATGAGTTTAGATAGTATGGCAAATATACTCAAATCAAGCCAAAAAGATGACAAAGACAAGCTTAGATTGATGTTTGCTATATTGTGCCACGATTTGGGCAAAGCAACGCATACTACCATAGAAGCTGATGGCACTATCAGATCGATTGGACACGAAAAAGCAGGAGTAGAGCCAACCAAAAATCTACTATACAAACTCACAGATGAACACTCCTTTATAGAGTCTATATTGCCACTAGTAGAACATCACCTAAAGCCATCACAATTTTATGCTGCCAAATCCAAAGCATCAGCTATCAGACGACTATCAACCAAAGTAAACATAGATGAGCTAATCATAGTAGCCAAAGCAGATTTTTTAGGTAGAGATACACCAGAAGCAAAAGAGGGCATATACGAAGCAGGAGAGTGGCTAAGAAGTAGAGCAGATGAATTAAATGTATCCAAAACCCCACCCAAACCACTCATACAAGGCAAAGACCTCATAAATCTAGGACTAGAGCCATCACCTAGATTTAAAACCATACTACAAACCACCTATCAAGCCCAACTAGATGGCACCATATCATCAAAAGATGAGGCTTTGGAGTTTGTAAGAGCAAACTATTTAGAAATTTAGTTATTATAAAATAAATGTTAAAATAAAACAAAAAAGGCATTTTGTGAGCAATCAAGAAGTATTACAAAAATTTAATGACTATTTAGTTAGTTATTCTTTTGATAATATCTCTATGCTCCCAGAAAGAACAAAAAAATCACTAGAAAGCATAAAGCCTAATAAACTTTTTATATATAATAACAAACCTTTAATTTTATATTTTAAAACAACACAAAATCTTAATATTAATGATATTTTAAAAAAATATTGGAACTTTTCAGAAGCACCAATAATCTTTGTAGAATCAGATACAGATATAGAAGTTTATAACGGATTTGATTTTGTATTAAAAAATAATAAACCATCTCCCATAAAACTTGATACTTCCAATCTATCTTATTACTCATTAATTAGTGGAGAATACTTTAAATCACAAAATTTTAAAAGTGCTAAAAATAGATTGGATAAAGTGTTATTACAAAACATTAAAGATGCTAGAGAACTTTTGATACAAAAACTTACAACCGAACACAAAGAGCATATTGCAAATTCGTTGATAGGAAGAGTTATCTTTATCAGGTATCTAATAGATAGAAAAATAGCACTATTTTATAATGAAAAAAAGCAAATAATTACAAATGATAATTTAAAAGAGATACTCTCAAATAAAGATAAAACATATCGGTTTTTTAAAGATTTGCAATCTTATGAAAAAGGTTTTAACGGAGATTGGTTTCCAATAGAGCATAATGAAGAAAATATTGTTAAACAAGAGCATCTAAATATATTAAGAGAATTGATAAGCGGTACAGAAATTAAGACAGGACAAAGATCACTTTTTGATTTTTATGATTTTTCTATTATTCCTATAGAGTTTATCTCAAATGTTTATGAACACTTTATCGGCAAAGAGAAACAGAAAAAAGATGGTGCTTACTATACACCTACATTTTTAGTTGATTATGTTTTAAAATATACTGTTGATGAGTATTTTAAAAACAATCCAAGTCAATATAATTGTAAAGTCTTAGACCCATCTTGTGGTAGTGGTATATTCTTGGTTGAGACTTTTAGAAAACTTGTAGCACAATATGAAAAAGTAACAGGTAAAAAAGCCAATCAAGAGATTTTAAAGCAACTTGTAAAAGAAAATATATTTGGTATAGATTTAAACAAAGAAGCATTGCAAATTAGTATATTTTCGTTATATCTTGCTATGCTTGATTATCAGGAGCCAAAAGATATAGAGAATTTCAAATTTCCTTATTTGATGAGCGATAATCCAAACTTTTTTAATAATGATTTTTTTGACACGACAGCACCCTTTAATGAAATATTAAAAGAGAAACAAATAGATTTCATTATAGGTAATCCACCCTATGGAAGAGGTACTATAAAGAAAAATTCATTTGCTGATAACTATATAAAAACTTATAAATTATCAATAGGTGATAAAAATATAGTTCAGCCATTTATGCTAAGAGTAAAAGATTTAATTAACAAAAATACACAAGTATCTTTTATAGTAACAAGTAAAATATTTTACAATCTAAATAGTAAAAAATTTAGAGAATATTTTTTAAATAATTTTAAAGTAAATCATATACTTGAGCTATCATCTGTTAGAAAGCAGATATTTGAAAATGCAGATACTCCCGTAAGTATAATATTTTATACACATAGCAATAAAGAAGATATAAATAAAAATATAATTAAATATATCTCAATGAAGCCAAACCCATATTTTGAAAAGTTAAAAATATTGCTTCTTTCAAAAAGTGATTTTAAAAAAGTTAGCCAAACAAAACTTTTAGAATATGACTATTTGTGGAAAATATTGGTTTATGGGTCATATTTGGACTTTAATTTTATTAAAAGATTACATAATATTAAAAAAGTTAATGAATTGATAGACTCTAGACAATTGTTAAAATATCAAGGTTTCAAAAGAAAAGATGGTAATAAAAAAATAGAAGTAGCAGGATTAAAAAACTTTTTATTTATTGATACAGGAAGTTCAAAAAAAGATTTAAAACCTTTTTATATTTCTAAAACTCTTAATAAGTTTTCTTATGATTTTGTAGGATATATAAAAAAAGAAAAAGGTAAAATTGCTACGAACTTGTATGAACCACCTATTTTGTTATTTACAGGTGGTTTAAACAAGTATTTAAAACAACTTTCTGCAATATGTTACAAAAAAGCAATATTTACAAGTTCGGTGGTTGCATTAAAGCCTACAGAAAAGGATAATTTATCAATGCTTAAAAATTTAAATGGTTTATTTTATTCAAAATTTTTTAGTTATTTTCTTTTGTTCACAGCAAGTTCTACAGGAGTAAGACAAGAAGAATGTGATGATTATGAAAAATTAAATATACCATATATAGAAAGTAAAAAAATAGGAGAAACAGTTACAAAAATTGAAAATCTACAAAAAAATCATTTTGATACAAATAGTTTAGATATATTTGATTATGAGAAAAAGTACAAAGCACTTTTAAAAGAACTTGATAAAGTTGTATTAGAGGCATTTAATCTTACCAAACAAGAGTATGCACTTGTTGATTATGCCACAAATATTGTAATCCCTTGGGTTATTCAAAAAAATTATGATGTATCTTTTGCACATTATGATTTTAATGATAGTAGAATTAATAAGTATGTTAGCATATTTGTAAAGCATTACAATAGATTATATGAACAATCAGAGCTTCATTTTCAAGCTACAATCTATTGGAGTAGATATGCAATAGCTATATATTTCAAAACACTAAAAGATAAACCAGCACATCAAATAGAATGGAAAAAAGAGGATAATTTAGATAACTTTTTAAAACTAATGAGAGGCAAAACATTAGAGAATCTATTTATCCAACAAGATATCAAAGGCTTTGAGCAAAATGGTTTTTATGTGCTAAAACCAAACGAGATTAAAAACTGGCATCAAGCTATAGGATATTTAGATTTTTATGAGTTTAAAGATGCAATTTTAAAAGCGGGAAAAGAGAAGTGGAAGAGTTTGAAAGCTTAGATGCTTCTTTATACACAGAAGCACCAAATGAATATGAGTTAGAATTTAAAAACTTACTTTTAAATATATATAGTTGCTATTTGTTAATTATTGATGATAATACAAAAATACCAAATAATGAAAATAATATAAGAGATATATTACTTGAATATTTAAAAAACATAAAAATTCGTCAGGAATCTTGTCTTATAGAAGGTTATCGTTTTGATAAAGAGGTAGATGAAGGCAAAGGAAGAGTTGATATTAAAATAGTAAGTATAAATGATTTTGAGAATTTTGAGGCTTATTTCATAATAGAATGCAAACGATTAGATGGAACTAGTACATTAAACAAAAAATATGTTTCTGAAGGTATTGATAGATTTATTTCTAAAAAATACTCTTCATATTATAGTGTAAATGGTATGATAGGCTTTATAGTTAAAAAGATCGATATAGATGCAAATATCAAAAAGATAGGAAACAGTTTTGATTGTATTGAAAAAGATAAACTTTATACATCAACACATGCTGATTTAAAGCTATATCATCTTATGATGGATTTTTCAGTATTGATTTAAAAGATTAAAAATGATTAGAGATATAATAAAAGATTTTGAACAAAGCTATAATGCTAAGGTTATATATGTGACAGTCTATGGTTCTAAGTTATTTGGAACAGATAGTATAGATTCTGATACTGATTATAAAGGTATTTTTATACCATCAAAAAGAGATGTTTTACTAAAAAGAGATATAGAGCATTATAACTATAATACAAACAACAAAACAAAAAACAGTAAGCAAGATATAGATTTGCAACTATTTAGCATATACAAATGGTTTACACTATTAAAAAAAGGTGAAACAGGTGCTTTAGATTTACTATTTTCTCTATTTAGAGAAGATACACAAGTTCATAATGATTTTAATTTTACAAAAAAAATAAAAGATGACTATTATAAATTTTATAACAAAAATCTACACTCGTTTATAGGATATTGTGTAGGTCAGAGTAAAATGTACAATATAAAAGGACAAAGATATAATGAATTAAAAGATTTTATAGAGCTTTTTTCCAAAATAGAAATAGTTCACAAAGATTCAAAAATATCTGAATTTTTTTCTGAAATAGAAAAAATATTTGAACAAAAAGAGTACAAATTTATCAGATTTGTAAAAGCGGCTATTTCAAGGGGTGATCAGCCATACAAAGAGGGTATATTTATAGAGATTTTGGGCAAAAAGTTTTCTGCTACAGTTACTGTAGGTTATTTTATAACACAGATAAAACAGATGCAACAGCAATTTGGAAATCGTACAAAAGGTGCTTCTAAGGGAGTAGATTATAAAGCACTTTCTCACGCTGTTAGGGTTATTAGTGAAGTTGAAGAGCTTTTAGATGATGGATTTATTACATTTCCGTTAAAAAATAAAGAGTATATCAAATCAATCAAGTTTGGTAGAGAAAAATTAGAAAATGTAATGGATTATATAGATGAGAAGTTAAACATAGTCCAAAATAAACTAGCAAATTCAAATCTACCTGAAAAAAGTGATGAAAAATTTATAGATGAATTGATATTAGAGTTTTTGAGGTAGATATATGAAACAGATAAAATTTGAAGATAGTTATATAACACCTAGTAAGGTTGTATGTGTTGGAAGAAATTATGTAGAGCATATCTATGAGCTTGGCAATGAGATACCTAGCAATATGGTAATTTTTAACAAGCCAAATAGTGCTATTGGCAATAAGTTATACTACTTTTATGAAGATACCCGTTTTGAGGGTGAGATATGTTTTGTAACAAAATCAAACAAGATTGCTGGAGTTGGTTTTGGGTTGGATTTAACTCATGCCAAGATTCAAAATCATCTCAAATCCAAAGGATTACCTTGGGAGAGAGCAAAAGCTTTTGACAATTCGGCTATTTTGAGTGATTTTGTAGCATTTGATGGAGATTTGTCTAAACTCTCAATGAGGCTTTTTATCAATGATGAGTTGAGACAAGAGGCAAATTATGATTTGATGATGTACAAACCACAAACCATAGTAGATGAGATACAATCTTTTATGAGTTTAAAAGATGGAGATATCATAATGAGTGGTACTCCAAAGGGAGTAAGCACATATAAAAAATCAGATATATTTAGAGGTGAGATACTATATGATGATGAGGTCATAGTCTCATCATCTTGGGTGGTTGATTAATCTGTCGTGATAAACCTATTTTTAGGCATACTAAATGTAGGTTTACTTCTACCTTTGATGGATTCTTGGATGATTTTGTCATACATATATATATCATTTTTAAAATATGCCAAGCCATTTTCTTGATATACTGTAAAGTATAGTATATGTATAGGGATATGTTTTTTGAGTCTTATGATTTTTGGTTTGTCTGTAGCTATGATATCTTGTATCTCTTGGTGTGTGTATCTTTTGGTAGCGTGTAACAACAACAAATCAAGTAATCTAAAAGGCTTATCTACTCTCATACATCCAGATGAGTAGATTTTGTATCTGTGAGTTAGGAGTGTTTTGTTGTCTGTATCGTGAAGATATACTGCATATTTGTTTGGGAACATAAACTTGACTCTACCGAGTGCATTATCATCTCCAGGGAACTGCACAAATCTATATGGAATCTTCTCATCACTATGTTCATACTCTTCAAGCATATCAGGGGTAATTTCTATCTCTTTTTTGCCACGAAATACATGGATATTGTGTTCCAATAGATAGTTTGGATTTTCTCTAAATACATGTATCAAATCTCTTTTTACAAGATTGTCAGGGATAGTCCAAGTAGGATTTAAAACTATATATTTGATAGAGTTGCTAAAGATTGGAGTGGGTCTATCTATCCTTCCTACTACTACGCCCATTTTATCAATCATATTATGATTTTTGTAGTATCTGAGATTGAAATCAGGTATATTTACCTCAACATATTCATTCTCAAATGAGCTTGGGTATAGTTTGGTTTTATCAAGATTTGTTATGATTGATTGTATATTTTTTGCTAATGGTTGATTTAGATAATATATCATAGTAGTATCTATATCGCCTGTTGGTTTTAGCAGATATCTCTTTTGGTATGTCAAAGCTGCTTTTTGCAAAGCTACATCAAATTTGCTATTTGGTTTGATATGTTTTGGATAATCACCTGTTATTTGTAATCTTTTTTTGATATTGATGATACGAGAGTCTCTATCTCCTAATTTGAGTACCCGTTTTGAGTATGCTATCTTTGGAAATTTGTCCATTTTGCGATATTTTACCAACAAATCAACAAGCTTTTTGTACCTATCTCTCATAGGGATTAGACTATCTAGGTATGAGATGACTTGATTGTTCAAAATAGAGTTTATGATATATTTACTCTTTGGCATAGGTTTGATATGCATTTCCCAAACTGCTGATATATCTTCATCCTCTTTTAGTGCTTGAAGTTTTTTTTGAACAAGCTGCCAATCAACATCACTTTGAGTGATAAAGCGTATGAGTCTTATGTATGAGTTGGTTAGCAATAAATCCAGCCTTGCATAAACCAAAGCCTTTTTTTGAGATGATATAGCATTATTGTCAAGATAATACAACAACTTTTTGATAGCTTTTTGGTCAAATGCTTTGTTTTTATAATTGTACATTGGGTTTTTGAGTGCTTGGATGAGTTCACTCATCTTGGCTTTGTTTGTTACCCATACAGGTTTATTTTTGGATGCTATGTATATCTGTTTGATAAGAGATGCATTTGGATTAGATAAACTTAGCTTGTTTTGTAGTGAATCTTGTAGATTGTATGATATGTCATCTATAGACAAAGCAGATGCAAAAGTAACAAAAAGAGCAATGATTAGTGCTATTTTTTTCAAACCAAATCCTCATCTTTGAATTTTTTGTCTATGAGTTTGAGATATTTTTTAGGAGTTACTTTTTTCATCTCTTGAGCCAACCATCTGATTTGAAACCACGCTGCACCACTATCTCTGAGGTCAAAATAGTTTTTTAAACTTCGTATGTTGAAAGTTACCACCATATCTACTTTCCAATTATCTGTTACGATATGTTTGAATGCATCCCCTACATTGCGTTTCTTTTTACCATCTTGCAATTTTTGATATAGAGTGGAGGCATTATCTATCTCATCGATATATACTAGTGATGATTTGGCTATAGAGTAGTTTATAAATTCACTGTCTATTTTGTATTGGTATGCTAGTTTGTCATACATGGCTCTTATCTCGATATCAAGATAATCTTTGTCAGTGATGACAAATATATCCATATCCAAAATCAAATCTCTAAAAAACTCATAAGGGTTATTATCCTTTTGTGATGCTACAAATGCATTGATTACACTTGACATTGTATATCGTGTAGAGCGGACTGATATAGCTTGGATTCTATGACGGGCGTGTTCTTGAAGTACCCCTCTTGAAGTGCCTTGTATGAGATAGCTAAGTGTTGCGTGTTCTATGATAGAGTGGTGATGATGCACCCAAGCTAGATTGCGAAGCAGGTTTGAGTCATCTATAGCGTTGATACTCTCTATATCCATATCACTCATAGCATTTTTGATAGCTTCATTTTCAGAATTTTCAAAACTATCATAGCAAGTTCTAGCTGCTATCTCTGCTACTCCTAGTCCACTTTGTTGCAACAAGGTTACTTTTGGTTTTTGGTACTCTATCTCATACATTTTCATAGCTTTGCCCTTAC
>Ga0256913_10002050_pt1 | contig 10257 bp, 30 predicted proteins | sample Axial_MatmetaG_FD_185970 | JGI IMG/M metagenome (GOLD analysis project Ga0256913, IMG submission 185970) | Deep-sea worm associated microbial mat communities from Axial Seamount, Juan de Fuca Ridge, Pacific Ocean - Axial_Mat | ecosystem: Environmental > Aquatic > Marine > Oceanic > Microbial...
GATAATAGTGGATTCAGGGTCAGTAATGTATTTGGAGAGATTTTTCATTACTTCTGCTGCTATAAATTCGTTCAAGTTAAAGAGTTCGTGAAGGCAGTTAGCATTACCATTTGGATTTTTGAGAAGGTACTTTTGTCTATAGTCCATGAAAGAGACAAGTTGGATTTTGAAGATTTTTTGATAGAGAGCTTTTCCTTTTTCTGGTGAGTTTAAGGGGTTTCGAGCTTTGTGAGAATTTATTCGAGTATGAACATTTTGATTAGTTACCTGGACTATAGGTTCACCATATGCAGTAAGATATGTAAAACCAAGAATAAGAACCATAGTGATAATAAGGATAGCGAAAGGGATAATGTGGACTATACGTTTCATGTTTTCTCCTTTGTGAGTGTTAATGAACTTTAGTGAGTGATAACGAATTAATGAGTGGTAGTGAACGAATTTTTAGTGAATTTCTAAGTTTTCATCATCAAGCATAGTGTATAAAACATCTCTTACTTCTTGTAGTTCATGTCTATCGTTATATTTGATTTCTCTACGAAGCCAATTATCCAAATCACATAGAACATTGTAGTATCTATATGCAGTTAAAGACATTTCAAGTTCTTCTCTTTCTTCTGGTAAGTCAAATTCTAAGATAGCTTTCATAGTATTTTCTCCAATATACTCTGAGGTGGGAAGATACACAACAATATAAGAATAAGATAAATTAATATTGTAAAGACATGGGTTTGTTCATATAATCTATTTTCTATCTTTAAGCACAATATATTAATTGTTATGATTATTACAATGGTTGCTATCAAAGCTGCTACTAATATGTTATGGATATTAGATAGAAGAAACATTAAATAGAATTTGTTCATATAAATTTCACCATAACATCAAAAGGTGGGATTAGGATTATAGCTAGTGCACTAAGGATTAACACTAGCAAAACATATGGAGTATACTTATATAATTTATCGTTTTCTACTATGTTGTAAATATTAAGAAGAAATAACCCTAATGCACTGAAAATTAATAGAAGAGCGCACATTTCACGGAGATTATCTAGGACACACGCAAGATATAAAGTCATTTTTTTCTACACCTCTCTACTTTAAGACCAATACATTTAAGATAGTGAGTTAACATTGGGATAGTGGGTTGTCTGTAGAGAGCTAACCTTTGCGCAACAGTAAAATAGTTTTCAGTATGTTCATCTACTGCTTTCTTTCTAGCGTCAAGTTGGTTTTCAGCTTCTACCACATGAGTTTTGCTCTCCCTTTCTATAATTAAGTCTTTTATATGTACTTTATATTTATTCACTTTATTTCCTTTGCATCAGAAAAGATTGTAGTTTCTACCTCTTCCCAATATATTTCGTAGGCTTCTTCAGTACTTACATCTTCGTCTTCAATTATATCATCTATGTTCCTAATTCCATGTATACCTTCATAGGACTCATATGTTTCAATAGCTAGTTCATAAGCTATTCTATCTGCTTCTTCTTGATTTTTAGCTTCAATTATTTCTTCATTTTCCTCAAGTATACCATAGGTGATTTTATAGATTTTCATTACATGAAGTCCGTGTTTCTGAAGATTACTTTTCGTTTGTCTAACCTTTCATATGGTCTACAAGCTAGAGACTCACAGAATATAGTGTCGTTTAGTAAGTCGCAATATTCACAATCACCATATTCGGTTTCAAAGACCTTATATTCTACACCATCAATATAGAAAGTTTCACCAATTTCATAATCATGTTTAGTCATTTTGAACCTCTTTTAACTCTATGCGAAGCAATAGGGTTAAATCTCTTTTAACTCTATGCGAAGCAATAGGGTTAAATCTCAATCTCAATAAAAATTACATTCTGTCCATCTTGTCTACGAAGGCTACCACAAAGCAATGGGATACACTTATCTACATCATTTAACTCATTGAAACAACCTTTACATTGATTAGACTGAACAACCTTAAGAGTTTTACCTTGATACTCGAATACTTCCCCAATAGAATGATAAATAAGTTCCATTTCAGATTCTCACTTTGAATACTGTATGACACGCAATACACTTTACAATATTTTTTTCAACTAACTGATACGACCTTTGCTCACATTCAGGACAAGCAATAATAGCATCAGGAAAAACACACTCTAAATGCCCAGAACCACAATTAATTATACATTCTTCTTTGTAGGATTTAAGTTCGTACAAATCACAATTCTCACAACCAAAATCATCACCTTCAACAAACTCGTATTTATGGCTGTTTATTGTAATTCTGTCTCCAGGGTTTAGGCTTACTTTCATCTTTTCACCTTATACAGAGCAATAGGGTTAAACCTCTATAAAAATTACATCAATCATATCTTCCCTACTTGTCCCTTCACAATCTGGGACTACACCAAGGTCTCCATATGCACAAGCTTCTTGAAAATAACAACCATCACAAATTCCTGGGTAAAAGTCTACACGAATTAAAGTATCCCCAACTTCATAGATTTCCCCAAGTTCATATTCCATCTTATTCCCCTTTATACAATGATAAGAAACTCTTTTTCGCAGTTGGTGCAGACATACATACCATTTCCAATCGACTCGTATTTAGTATGGCCACAGTACGGACAAGAAATAATAGCTTTGGGAGTTGTGCGTTTCAGATTACCATCTCCACAAGCAATAACACATTCATCAATAGTGCCAAGTTTATGGTACAAATCACACTCATTACACCCTGCACTAAAACCTTTCTCATAAACATACTCGTAGCCGTCAATGTTAATAGTGTCCCCATACTGTAAGTTAATCTGCATCTTATCCTCCTTCATTGTTTGTGAACCCATTATAACACATTTTGGGCTACCTGTCAAGAGAAAAATTCTAATATGGGACTACTTTACTAGTTAATTTTTTATTTGAGACCTATTTCTTTTTTAACATAATTACCTAGGTCAAGTACTTCTTTCATTATTTCTTCTTTTGTCCTACCTTTATCAGTAATTCCAACTTGTACCTTCACATTTTCATAATTTCCAATATTATAAGTGCGTCCGATGTGAATACTAATTTCTTTATCCATTTAATCTCCTATGTAATCTATCTTAAAAACTTCATTACATTTATTACACCTAGTACCACTTTCTTTGTGAATAGGATAAGTAATAGTAGCTCCACAATAAGGACATATAATTGCAGCTGACCTATAACACTTCTTCATGACTCCATAACCACAGTCAAAATTACACGAGACAGGAGTTTTAAGAGTAGGATATAAATCACACGCTCCACACCCTAAACTTCCACTTTTTACAAACTTATATTCTACTCCATTTAGATTATAGAATTGCCCAATAGTAGGTTTAATTCTTATCATTGTTTAATCTCCTATACATTTTACTTGGAACATTCTATCACAACTATTACACATAGTACCACCTTTTGTGTAAATAGGATAGTCAATTATAGCATTACAATAAGGGCAGTAAATAAAGGCTGACTTGTATTGCTCTTCCATGTGTCCGTAATTACATTCAAAAACACACTCACCTCTAGTTTTTAACTTTTTATATAAATCACAATACCCACACCCTAGATTTTCACCTTTTACAAACTTATATTCCGTATCATTTACATTATAGTATTGGTTTACTCTTGGCTTAATTATCATTGTTTAACCTCGTTACTATATATCATACAATGAATAGCATGATTTTAATGTGTAGAATGAATACGTAAGCTCCTAATACTGTACAGAAAATAGGGTGTGCATTTACGAAGCTGATACAAGTTTGAACCATACGTCCTTACCATCTTCACGTTCATAATCTGCACACTGGACAATTCCTTTACAGGTTGCCCAACTCCCATTAAAGTAACAATCTTTACAATCATCAGTGCTAACTTCCCCTTCAGAAACCATGCACTCAAGAATATCGCCATCAATAATAAACTTCTCACCAATTTCCTTGTACTTAATCAGACAGCTCATTGATATTCACCTCAAAAAAAGTTTCACATTCAGGACACTGCCACGGTTCTTTAATAGTAGGATTAGAAACTTCAATTACTTCACCACATTCAGGACATTCCGCACCAAGATAATCAATTCCTACTTTTGGAAGTTCTACATACTTGTAAACTCCCCCATCACATTCAAAACAACATTCATCATTTACAGTTAAGTTACCAAAAATACACTCATGACAATTACCGTGTTCATCTTCTACGAATTTGATTTTTTTACCATTTACAAAAACATTCTCAGCTTTAGTAATATCAACTTCTACATTAGCATACATAATCAATCTCCGTTAGTGGGTTTACGTAAGTATAACCATCATCAAGCAAACTTACATTATAAAATTTAGTTCCATTTCTTTCTATATGTCCAAAACTATGATGAATATGGCCGAAGATGTGTACGTCCGGTTTAACTCTGTCTACATATTTCCTTAGAGCTTTACAACCACAATGCTCACCTTCCTTATTTACATCTAGTATTCCATAAGGTGGGCCATGTGTAATAAGGACGTTAACATCATTTGGCCAGACACTCATCATGTTGTTTAGTCTTTCTTCACTAAACTCATAATTCCAACCCCCATATTCAGGAGTATACGAGCAAGTAAGAAAGTATTTATCTTCTATCACAAAATCATCATAAAATTTAACATTCCTCCTATTTGTAAATTCAATCTGATAGTCGTGATTTCCAGGTACGAGGATTTTATGTTTTCCAGGAAGTTTATCGAAAGCATTAACAAACCTACTTGACTCTTCCCATGAACCTAATGCACTATAATCACCTGCGAAAATAAGTAAATCACACTCAGGAATTTCTGGTAGTTTATGTCCATGTATATCACTAAATGCTACAATTTTCATTTTATGCCTTTAATATTTCAAACAAACAATCACAACAATAATGGTTTGAATTTACTTTATCATCTTTTATGTTATTTCCTACCAATCCACCCCCTAACCCTATATAAATATTTCCTTGTATAGTATAGAATGAGAAATTTTTAGGGTCATGGATTTTACCGCAATGGTCGCATTTAATAAAAGGTTCATTTACTATCATTTTAGTTCCTCGTAATATACGTTTGTTCTATCAAGCCGCTCATAAGCTTTACAAACAGGGATTATATCTCCGCCAAATTCACAATTAAGTTGAAAATAACAATCTGCGCAAACATTACCTTCTTTAGTTGGGACACATTTAAGCATGGTGTTATCAAATTCAAAAACTTCATTTGCATCAGCTTCCAACTTTTGATATGTTACTGTCCAAGTATTCATCTTAATCTTCCTTATACGCCCAAACAATTTCATTACAGATTTTTTTCATGGGGAGATACCAATCAACTACAAATTCATTAAACTCCTCAGTACTTACTTCCTTCTCCAAATTATCTAGAAAATTAAAAGTACTCAAAACTTTATTACTTGCGTTGAGGATATAAGTGTCATGAAATTCAAAACCTTCGACTTCTACATAACCCGTAACTTCAATCATAATTTCCTCCTCTTTGATTCTTGATAACTCATTATAACATATTTTGAGTTGCCTGTCAAGAAAAAAATTCTAAGAGGAGGTAGTTTGAGTAGGTCTATTTCGTTGTAGAGACTTCATCTTTTCATACCAAAGTTCTACAGTTTCAAAATCAATACCTACCCAAACATCATCAGCTTCAAAAAATACATAATTGCTAATGATTTTTACCTCATCAGATTGGGTTACTTTATTCTGATTCGTTATCTGCCACATTACTCTGCAACTTCTCAATAATTAAATCCATTTCAGTATAGACAGCTTTCCTAAAATCAGTATCACGAACAAGTAGACCATATAAAGCTGCCGCAAATACATTAGGAACACTTACCTCAAAATCACCTTCAAGAACATCAACTAAATCATCATTAAGTAAAGAGATGTCAAGAATATCTTTTTTCTCACCTTGTTCAACTTTAATATACATTTTAATCCTCCATTTTAGCCCATACACAGTAACGAGTATCACTATAAGCAAAACTTGTTAAAAAATATGCTTCATCATTCTCATTACCAAAATCATACTCAACAGGAACAATATAAATAGTATACTTATAAGTTCCTTCACCATAATCTACATACAAAGCATATAAGGTTCCATAATCTTCATAAACACTTACAATATCACCAGGTACCTCAATTTCATAAACTCCAAATTCTACAGGAAAACTAAGAACTAATGCTCCAGTAATCATCTATAACCTCCTTAAACTTCAAAATTTTTTCTTTATTAGCATTACTCAAAATTGCTTCTAAAAAATCTAGAAAATCATCTTCATTATCAAAAAACATATCAAACAATTCACTTTTATCACATGATGGTAGAAGATACTCCATAGCTTTATGTTGATTGTTATCTTCTATAATAGTATCTAATACATCATACAATCCTACTTCAATGTACATTTATGTTTCTCCTTACACTCATTACATTTTGGATATTTAGTCATAGCAAAATAAGGACAAACTTCTGATGCTAATTCTAATATTTCAAAAGCTAAGTTTCGAATTTCATGTTGTGCTCTCCTACAAGTTCTTAGTGTTAGAAAATTATCTAAAGACCTTGCATTAATAGAAAATACAAGATTCGTTTTTGTAGAATTTGGAAGGATATACCTAGCATCTTCTAATGGAATACCTTTATCAATCATATCTTTATAAGTTTCTTGAATGATATGCATTAAACTATGATATGCTTTGTAATCCATACCAGGAGGAACTACATACCAATTATCTCCATTAATTTTTACATATCTTTGACTTTCTTGGGAATATGAAGCTATTCTATGTCTTACTAACTGATGTGAACAAGCTCTACTAATTCCCTCAATCTTAAATGTAAAGTTAAGGTGCTCTAATAAGGAAGTATGACCAGATTCTAAAGCAGGAAATATACTCTTTTCTGGAGTTTTTGATTGTTGACAGACTTTAACTGCTTCATGAATATTAGGCCACTTAGTATAATGTAATAGTTCTACTTTCATTAAAATCCTTGACATAAAAAATATAAGATAAAAGAAATAATATAACAAGTAATAATTAAAAGAAATAAATCTAATAGTCTATTCAATCCCACCACCCTAAAATGTCATTGTTAAGAGTATTAAAAACAATATCTAAATCTTTTTGTTTTTCTATAACTTCTTTATCATAATCCTTACTTTCCCAATACTCATCTTTAATTAATCTATCAAGAGCTTCTATTACTTTCTTAATTTTCTCATTATCCTCCTCTTCTTTAACATAGTGCATCATAGCTGAGTCATGTTTTCTATATTGAAGCATTAAATCTAACTTATGTTTCAATATAATAAAAATAAATACATAATCCCAATGTCTGTCATTATATATTACAGGTATCCATTGAAAGATATTTTTAACCCCTCTCCAAAAATTCTTAAACCAGATAATCATTTTTCCTCCTTGTAATAATCTTTATCTGTTATACTAGGTAAAGGAATTGTATCTATATATAATTCCTTTTCCATTTTATTTACTTTATCAAATATACCTAATTGTTTTTTATATAATATGTTAAAAGCATAAAGAGCAAATAAAAAATGTAACAAAACTATAAGTGTAATAATTTTATTCATTTTAATCTTTTTAACCTCTTCCTCTATTTTTTAAGTACCTTATTATACCAGACAAATGAGTACCGTGTCAAGCACTAATTTCTAATATAACCAGTAGGACTAGTAAAAAAATTATTTGGTAAGTGTAGACTCAGCCATCTGTTAGTTTTAGTTTCATAAAATTTTTTTAACTAGTTACCTCCAGTTATCGTAGAATTTAGAGCTTGACAGGGTACTCGTTTCTGTGGTATTATATTACATAAAATAAAAAATAACTTTAGAAAGGAGTAAGTTATGGCTACTGAAATTAAAAAATGTACTTGTAAACATGAATTTCAAGACAAAAAGTATGGAAAAGGGAAGCGTGTATTTAACTATTGTAAGAAAACTGATAAATATAGGTGTACAGTTTGTGGGAAAGAAAAATAAGTAGGGTAAGTAGTTTGCTTAGAACTTTTTTCTTGACACCCAACTCAAAATGTGGTATACTAAGGACGAAAGATGAAAATAGAAGATGATGATTTTGAAGAGTTTTTGTTAATGACTAATGATGACCTTTTAACCGACTATTTAGAGGAGGAAAAAGAAGAAGAACCAGAATTTAAGAAATGCCCTACTGTTCTTGTATGGTTTTTGTTTCCATTTTTTGCAGTTCTTGCTTTCTGGATATGTTTTCCAAAGTTATCGTTTTTTGACAAGCTTATAGCTATTGTATTCCAAATTATAATTATAGGAGTGATTTATTATGGATTTTAGAAAGAAGCTTCAGACTGGGGTTTACGAAGTTAGATTTACTAAGAAAGATGGAACTGAGAGGGAAATGCTTTGCACTCTTCTTCCTGATAAATTGCCTCCGACTAAAGGCGGAACTAGAAAACTTCCTGACCATTTGATTACTGTATTTGATTTGGAAAAGAATGATTGGAGGTCGATTAATACTAACACTTTAACTTATTTTTGCAAGGTTGAGTAATTGCCAACACTATTTAGAAAAGATACATTTAAGTTTGAATATTATAAGACTTTGGAGGACTTGTTATCTAAAGCAAGTCCTCCATTTTACCATCTTACAAGAAATGCTTTAATAACTCCTACGGAAGAAGTTCTTAATTTAGATACAATTAAGATGACTTTCCCACAAATTATTGACCTTGTTTATTCTTTAGGAAAAAATGTAATAATCTTTGAAAATACTTTTGTTCATAATAATTGTCATCAAGAACACAAAGAGTATTATCATTTTCCTACTGGAGCTACTTGTCAACACGCATTAAAAAAGAAGTTAATAGGAGTAAACCTTAATTTTTTAGTTGCAGAAGATAATGGAAGTCGAGTATTGCTTCCACCTATTTATTATGCATTATGGAAAAATAAATACTCAAAAAAAGTTGGAAATTATGTAATAAATTATACTGCTACATCTGTTAATCCAAGTTCAAGAGCTAGATATGCTTTTGATTTACTTAATTATAATGTTTCAGCAGATTATATTATTACACCTGGTAGAAAAGATGGAAATACTGAATTAATTGAACATTGTGATAAGTACTCACGAGTTGGGTATGTTATCTACACTAAAAGAAATCAGAAAATGGAGGAATTAGCTTCACATATTATTAATGTTGATACTATTCCATTTGCTTTCTATGTAATTTATAAGAAAAAAAGACCACTAAATGTAACAACGATTAGAAAATACAAAAATACAAGAGATGAACTTCTTCCATTTCTTAGGCAAAATCTCTCATAGGAGGAAAAAATGAATGAATATCTATGTTTACATATCTAAGAATTACTTAGATTATAACTATATTGGAGAAACGTTAAAAGCATTGAGGTCTTTTAATATTATTATCTCCGATGTAACAAAAAACTTTACTAGAACAGTTAAAAATCTTTCTATTCCTGTGTCTATTATTCCAAAAGACCAGCGATACAATTTTATCAGAGACGAAAGTTTTGCAGTGTTACTCTTTTACGATTATGAAGATGAAACAGCTCAAAAACTTTTACAATATTGCCAAAATAAGAGTAAACTTGTAATGGTGAAAGCTCTACCAAATGAGGAGTTCCATGTATAAAGAAATCGAAAAACTAATGCAAGCAGCTAAGGCTTATTATGTAGATGCTAAACCAATTATGTCAGATAAAGCCTATGATGTATTATTTCAGAAAGTAAGAGATTTTGAAATTGCAAACGGTATTGAAGATAAGCTAACGGATAAAGTTTGTCTTGGGTATTTTGAAGGGGATAAGGCTTGTAGAGTAAAGCACCCATCTCCTATGTTATCTGTTGAGAATGATAATGTAAGAGTTATTGATGCTCCTGTTATTATCACTCCTAAAATTGATGGAGCGGCTGTAGAATTATGGTATGTAAAAGGGGAGCTTGTACGAAAAGTAACTCGTGGTGATGGAGAATATGGGTCTGATATTACAAAGATTAAGATTCATAATATTCCTAATTGTATTCCGATTATTAAAGATAAGATAGAAATTCGAGGAGAAGTTTATTGTCCTACGTATAAAGAATATGGAAAATCTCATCGTAATGTTGTAGCAGGCTCATTAGGTAAGGTTGATTTTGAAGAAGATAGGGATTTGTATTTTATTCCCTATTGGACAAGTCTTTGGGA
>Ga0256913_10002051_pt1 | contig 10257 bp, 13 predicted proteins | sample Axial_MatmetaG_FD_185970 | JGI IMG/M metagenome (GOLD analysis project Ga0256913, IMG submission 185970) | Deep-sea worm associated microbial mat communities from Axial Seamount, Juan de Fuca Ridge, Pacific Ocean - Axial_Mat | ecosystem: Environmental > Aquatic > Marine > Oceanic > Microbial...
TTTAACATGAGACAAACGTTTTTTCATGCGTTTTGCTTTAGCTTTGCTTGAGCCTTTTCTCATGGTTTTCTTAAAAATTCTAGCTTTTTTACGCATAGCAGAAACGGTGATAGCCTTTTTACGCTTAACAAATTTTCTCTTTTTATTATCAAAATGATGTGTTCTTTTGAAAGCAACTGAATTGCCTCGTTTACCTAATTGACTTCTACGTTTCTTTTTCAAATAACGTAAACGCTTCTTCTGAACAGCATTAACTTTTTCATCAAGAAGGTCGAATGATTCAACTAATTCTTCCATATCTTCATCAGAAAATTCGATATTACTTTCGTAATATTCTTCATCTTCATCATCATCATCAAGATAATAATCAAATAAACCTTCAATGATTTCTTCAATTACATCTTGTGATAATTTCGGAGCAACTTCATAAAGAATTTCTAAAGCTGGATCGAGCATTCCAAAATCATCAGCATCACCATCAGGATCTTCAGTATATCGAATTGTTTCTATAACTTCTCGTAACATTACAACAGGATTATAATGATCAATATCAGATTGTTGCTGTCTAAAATCACCTTGGCGAAACAATTCATATAATACATCATCAGACATAATTTTAACTCCTTAATTTACACTTATTTTTTAAATATATCTTTATTTATAATATAGGATTAATCAATATTTACAAACCAACTTTTTCAGAGATTTTTGCTTTGATTTTATCACGTCTCTCTTTGATTAAAAGAAGTTCATCTTCAAGTTCTTTGTCATCAGGATAAACTTTCATAAGATGTTTGTGTTTGTAATAAGCTTCAGTAGCATTTTCTAATTCAGCTTGTAAAATTTGTAATTGAATTTTATTCAAATCTTGCTGGATTTTGTTATCAAAATTTTGAAGTGATTGAGCGGCTTCTTTATCCGAAATATATCTATCATCCATAGCATAAAGACCACCTGCTAAAGTAGCCACTAATGAAATAATAGTAGTGGCATATTTTATCCAAGATGGTAATTTTGAAATAAAATCTTGTGTTTTTTTGACCATTTTAATCTCCTGTGTCTTCTAACACTTCCGTCGGCATAATACGTACATATAAATCATTTTGTCCAGTTACACGTATAATACGTTTTATCAAAGTGTCCATTTGAAGGTCATTGTAAACAAATACTGGATCTGTGTTTCGATTACCTTCTGTGAAACAATATCCATCCCAATATTCACCTTCACCATTAATAACAAACGCTTGAAAGTTTCTATTTAAAACATTAATCTTCAAAAGATCGAAAAAATAACTTAAATAATGTGCTACAACGACAGTACTCCATCCTAAAAAAACATAAATGAGAGGATTATTCACCACTTCATTTAAATACAAATACAAAGAAAAACTCGCAGTACTAAGTAAAATCATTACAAATAAAAAAATCATTAATTTCGTCCTTTAACTATAAAAAGCTTCTAAAGAAACATCATCTTCAGATATATTCCAACCAATAGTTTCAAATATTTTTTCTAATTGGGAGGTAAAACATTTCTGCCATTGAATATCCCAATCAACTTCAATATTCTTATTTATAAGTTCAGGCATCTTATCTTTTATAGCCATAACTTCAATTTCAAAAATATTGGGTACTTTAATATAAGCATATCGAATTTTATCCCCTTGATTGATTTTTTGGAAAGTTTTATCTAATTTCAAATCGATCAAAGCTTTATTAAATGCCATAGCTGATCTGACATGTGCTTGGGCTCCGGCTGGATTCTCAACATATTTATTAAAAATACTAACACCTCTTGGCATTGAAATTTCTTCAAAAGGTAATGTCATGAATTCATCTTTCCACTCTTTAAATTTATCTTTAATAATATCTTGGTCGCGGTATTCAAAAATCAATTCGAGTGATTGTTTTAATTTTGAACGAGTGAATTGTGGTGTTGTGGATTGAATTAAAGATAAACCTTTAGTTTTTAATTTTACCTTCCCACTTTCAAAAACCGTTTTATCGAAATTCCATTTTCCCAATTCGAGTGTTTCACGATTAAAATATTCTTCTCCTTCATCATTAATAATTCGCATTGAATATTTTTTCTTTTCGACCGAAATCCAAGCATCTGCTAAAACTTCCGCTTCCATAGTTAATGTATTTGTATAAGTGTTTAAGCCTTTAGTCAAACGATCAAAAAATTCGGAAAGTTTTGGTTCAACTAATTGAGTCGCTAATTTCATACAAAAATCATGTTCATCAACAAATGTGTGTTTTTTATTCTTGAAACGTTCGTCAACAAATGGTTGAAAATCTAGAAAAATACTATCAGTATCAGTATAAAAATTCTTCATTCCCTTAATTGAATCTTGAATGAATTTTGAAGAACCTTTAACAGAAGCTTGACCAGCACAGGTAATAGAACCAGCCATTCTAATATCAAAATATCTAAACCAAATATTAGACATAGCACCATACAGAGAATTCATTAATGTTTTGAAAGCGAGTTGTTGAGCATTTAATGAAGCATATTCATTAGAACTGAAATCAACAGTTTTCATTTTGGATTTGACTTTTTTTCTCGATTTGAAAATCCTGTCAACAACTTCAGGAATAAACCCCATTTTATCTCTACGGAAAAACTCACCCCAAGGTGTCATACATAAATTATATTGAGTTAATAATTCTTGGGTGTTGTTTTCTAACCATTCAACATCATAAACATTATCATTAATTAACCATGTTGATTCAGCTTGAGAATAATATGGTCTTATAGAATCTCCCAATTCTTGTAAATCTTTTGGTAATGAATCAAATTCAATAATTGTTTCACTTGATATATTATAACTAATAATTGAGTTTGGATAGGATGAAGCAATATCAAAAACCATATTCCAACCGTTTAAGCCTTTATGTGGCTTTTCAACCCAACCACCTGGAAATGATGATTTAATATTTGTTTTTCTAGGAGGACACAAAACATTCTTATTCAATAAAATGTTATATAGATAAGCATCCCAAATACCCACTGTACCAAACACGTCACTAAATAAACATTTAGCCATATATGTCATATTAATAGCTAACTGTAAATATCCACGTTTATCATCTATCAATCCAACTAATTCGGTATCACGAATATTGTAATCAATATAACTTTGAAAATCATTATTGTATAATTCTGTTAGTGATCGATTATCACCTTTTTTATAATCTAATTTACCTTTTCCCAATTCTGCTTGAGCTATAACTTCTAATGATTTTCCATCCCTTGGTTCAAATTGAAATTTTGAATAAAGTTCCATATAATCATAGATAATAGTTCCTAGAATATCATAAGTTTTAATTTCATTATCATAGTTGTCTTTGTATTCACGAGTTCTTAGTTTCCCAATCGGACTAATTTTATTTGCCCAAGATTTACCTAAGATTTTTTTAATTCGATTGACCATATAAGGAATATCAAAATTAACAATATTCCATCCTGTCAAAATATCGGCTCTACGTTCATTACAATAAGCCACATATTGTTTTAATAAATCTTTTTCATCATCACAATGGATATAATTTACTTTTTCTTTATTATGATTGATATAATTTTTATAACCAAATGTGGTATATGTTTTTTTAATAATATCTTGAATGGTAATAGCAGTAACAGGCCAATCAGCTATTTGAGCATCTGGGAAACCATCTTCCCTGACAACCTCAATATCGAAGTTATCAATCCGCATATTTTCCCATTGATTTGGAATTTCATTAGGATATGTTTTAGATAAAAACATATATTCTGGTCGAATATTTCCATAAATTTCTATATAATCTTCATTCTCCCGAATCCATTTTTTAAATTGGGTGATAGTTTCAAATTCTTTCAACTCTAATGATCTGTTATATAGGGTTTTGTATTGTGTTTCTTTATCGGTAATAACACCACAAAATGGTTCAAACTCTATATATTCCTCTTGTCTAGATCCATTTTCGAGATAACGATGATAGATAGTGTTTTTGTTTACCATCTCAACAGATAATAATGTTTTAGACATTTTGCCTCCAAAATAAAAAGTCGTGTATTTATTTAATTATACACGACTTTTCATATATGTCAATTTTTTAGTTATAGATTTGAAATTGCTTTGGGATGAGTGATAATAATTCAATAATATTTTTTTCTGAATCGTGCTTTCGAAAATCCTCTAAATCTTTTGGGTTTATCATTAATCTCTCAGCACGAGTAGAAATAGTTGAATTAATACCATAAATGATAGTTGTATATCTATTTAAATTACCAAAATCATAAAATTTATCCATCTCATTTCGAAAACGAATATCATCAATAATAGCACATTGAGCAATATTATAATCAAATGCTAATGATATATCATTTAAAGTACTGTCTATCCATATGTTATCATATAAAGATCGACCAATTTCAGTACCCACAATTTGAATCAATTTACGGTAATTTTCATCATAGCTTATATTATTTGAAATGTCATCCTTAATTTGAATTAAAATGTTTTCATTTTCTTGTAAAGCCTTATCGAACCTTTCAAAATCCGCATTTGATAAATGCTTTTGAAGTCTTGAAATTGTGAATGTGAATGTAATGGATTCTCGAATGTTTCTAATAAAATCCGTACTAGATAGCTTATTAAGATTTTCTGCTGATTCAGATGATTGACCAGATTTTAATAAACCAAAATTCCTATACAATATTGATTTAATAGGGTCAGCCCATGAAATCATTAAAACCGTTTTACCATCACTTTTTAATTCTTTGACTTTTTCTAGTGCGTAATATGTTTTACCCGAACCCATCTCACCCACAAAACCATATATTTCATTCATATTTAAACCTTTAACTTCCAGTTGAACCAAATTTACCATCACCACGTTCTGATTTGACTTTATAAAGATTATTGAAATCTAGTTCTTGTGGTTCAGCATACAAAACTTCAGTTAAAATACCCTGAATGATTTTATCACCAGGCGAAATATATGTTGGTTCATTTGACATATTATAAACATGAACCATTAATTCACCTTGATAATCAGCATCAATAACACATGCGCCAACAACTAATCCCTTCTTAATTGCTACACCAGATTTGTTTTCAAACTTCATCATATAAGATTCTAATTCAGAACCTAACATGTCAATATGGATTTGCATTGGAATAATGATTTTTTCTTGTGGCTGAATTGTATAACTCTCACCATTATTAAAATCATTAGGAATGAAAAAATCAATTCCAGCTGAAAATTCTGTGCCACGTTCGGGTGATTTTACATCTCCAATTTTAGCATATCTCAATTTTGGGGATACAAAAATATGCATAACTTTAGTATAAGTTGGGTCGGTTTGTTCATCGTGATTCATTTAATTCTTTCTCCTTTTTAGCATAACCAGCCCAAAATGCTCTAATATATATTGGGCTCCAAATTTCATTACATTTACTACACTTAACCCATTCTAAAACAGCTCTTTCATCATAAGCGTCATCAACTGGATAACAATTATGTTCACATGAGGGGCAAGCGAACAATGACCCATCAAAAGAGTTTTTCATTATTTTGTGCCTCTCTTTTCATAAAAATCCCTTATCATTTTCATTTGTTTCTTATCACGTTTTAATATTTTGTAATAAGATTTAGCGGTTTCTAAATTCACTTGATAATAATCACAAATGTATTGGATATCTTTATCAGCTTTGGCTTTTTTCAAATTATATTTAATGAATTTATTTGATTTTGGAACAATCGTATCCATGAAATCAAAATGCATTTGTTTTGTGATACCACTTTGATTCATTTCTTTGGCTAACATTAACAATTTACGGTCACAAGCAAAAAACCGATTAACCATATACGGAGAGTAATCTTTTTCAAAGGAGTCTTGTGTTTCATCTATCGGTTTTTTGCTTGTGAGACGTTTTATATAATCGAATAATTGTGCCATTATTTCCATTTCCCATCTAAGGCGGACATCAATTCTACACATACAGCGATCAGATTAATTTCTTGATCAACTGCTAACGCATGTGTATGCATACCATCTCTTAATATAAAAACCACATCTGGTATTGAAGATGGAATAATGAATTTTTTAATCTCTGAATAAAAAGATGTGAAAAAAGAATTCGCATCAATTTCCGCACATAAAGCAGAAACCTTGTTAAATTGTTTAGCTTTAATCAAATTAATCATATCATGGGTTTGAGAAGAATCACCCGCTCTCAATAAATCCAATCCAATAGTATCTTTCTCCATCAAATACCCTTGGAGTTCATTAATCATCTTCCTGAAATCTGGAAAAAATTGTTGGACAAATTCAGCAACAATACTTTTAGATTCTTTATTGAGTTTGTGACCTTCTTTTTCTAAGATGTAACAAATCCTTTTGAAATATTTCAACATGATATCTTTAGATTGATCAGTACCATAATTAAAAGAAATCAATTTACACCGAGATTGAAGTGGGTCAATAATTTTTTGAAGATTATTTGTACAAAAAATAAATCGACAATTAGAACTAGCTTCTTCCAATACCACTTTCAATGAATCTTGTGCTTGAGGACTTAAACGTTCACATTCGTCAATAATAACGATTTTGGGTGCGGGTTTTTCATCCATTAAAACACCAGCGACTGAATGAGTCATAGCAAATTGGATAACTCGATTTCGAATAACATCAACAGATGTTTCCAATGAACCATTGATATAACATTCTTCCGCACCCAAATCATTAACAATTGAACGAGCCGTTGCTGTTTTTCCAAGACCAGCAGAACCATAAAACATAATGTTAGTGAGTTCTTTGGTTTCAACAATGTTTTCCAACAATTTTTGTGTTGAGTTTGGTGAAACCACATCTGAAATAGTTTTGGGTCTATATTTTTCAACCCATAAAGAATCAGTATTTTGCATTTTTAAATTACTCCTAATTATTTCAGGTTTATTCTAGTCAATCATACATCCAACATAATAAACTACATCATTAAAACAGGTCCATTTACTAATTTTTTTAGCGGATGCTTTAATTGAATAATCACCGGGAATAATTCGAAGTTCTGAGAATGGGATTTTCAAAACAACTTTATCAAGTTCATTTGAACGTACATTATCACGAATCATAATTTCAAATGAGTTTGCGCTTGAGCCGGGTGTATCAGATGAGACTGTTAGACGAACACCTTTTTTATCTGATTCTAGGAATAGATATTTTGCTTTGAAAACGGCAGCAGTTTTGAAGATGGTAGCGAGTTTATCAGCAGGAAGATCAAAATCCAACTCACAATCCAATTTATCAAATTTAGGGGCAATATTTGGTACTTCAGAATTTTTGATTAGATCAAGAGGTGTTGTAAAAAATTGAATTTTTGATGTTCCTTCTTTAATCACAACTCGATCAGCTTTTACATCAATTTTGGGTTTATCAAATGCTTCGAGTGCTTGTAGGAACATTGGAACTTCATAGATCCCAAAAGGTTCAAAATCATATTCTTCCTCAAAATCATAAACCCCAACAATTGAAGCTGATGGTTCTTTAGCACCAAATCCAGTTGGTTTAATAATTTGAGATGGATTAATTTTAGCAAAATTACTAAGGATTGATAGTTCTGTTTCTGAAAAATTCATTCGTTTCTCCTTTAGACTTTTTTAGTGTTGTGTTTTAGAGTTTTAATTTATTATACAGTACTTCTTTCAGTTGTCAAGTTTTCTATCTAAATGTTCTAAGGCTGCTACTGTTGAAGCTGCTACTTGAATTAATTCCTTTCGTAATTTCTCCCTATGCTCTTTAATTAAAATATTCACATATGAATCAGGTTCTGTATGTGCTTGAAATTTTCCTTCTAAAAAATCAATTTCTAATGCTTCTGCTGAAGCTTCACCCAATTCTTCAGTGATAATAGCTAACCATTTAAAAATATGATGATCATTATATCCCCATGTTTCATTTTGTCGATGGCGTTCATCATTAATATCACAACGAATTTTTTCGGTCATTCTTCGAGTTACATATTGGGCCATTTTGAAAATTCCTTTATCTTGGAGGATGAACTGTTCCCAAATTTAAATTACAACCTCTTGACCACATTTTAGGAAAGCGAATATCCAATAAAACCCCAACATAATCTGTTAGATCAGGCCAAATCCGAGTTACTTTAAATTCTTTTACTTGACTATGATGAAAACCTTTTTCATCATGATCCATTGTATCTTGAAGATACATAGCAATACGTTCCATAATGATTTTTGTAAAAACATCAAAATTCTTATCTGATTTTGATGAAATTTGATGGAATTTCATATATTGCTGAAGATAAAAAAATGCTGTTTTACAATGATCATATGTATCACATGAAAGTACAACAGTAAGCAATTTCGGAAAATCTTGAACTTCTTTCCGAAATTTAATTTTGTATGTGAGATAGATAATAGGATGTCTTAATTTAAATTTTAGTTTTGGATTCATTATTTCTCCTCTGAATAATCCCACTTACACCGAGTAAGAAGGGTTTGTTTTACATCTTTGTAAATTTCATGCTTCTTAACACTACCATCAAGAATGATTTTAGTTCCAGCATCCATTTCATCAAAGTAACCACTCTTTTTCCAAACAAAAATGTTACCATCAACATCTTTAAAACGAATGATAGTCACAACACCCCAAGAACTATCAAACGCCCAAGAATTAACATAAATTAATTCTAATCCCTTCAATCTTTCTTTTTCTTTACCAACAAATTCGGAAATTTGTTTCGGTGCTTTCGCTTCTAATTCTTTAGCCAATTTACGCTTATATGTATTAACGATTGAACATGCTAAACCAAAATCTTTTGTCTCCAAACGCTCTTTTTTGACACACAAAACACTATTATAAATATAATTATTAATTTTTGGGTCATTTAAATCAAAAGATTTTAACCACTCGATAGCACCTTTAGCAATTGAAATGTCATATTCATTGACAGATTCCGCAACTTCTTTTTCGCTGGGTGAATAATGGTTTGTTGGTTTAATAAAGATATTACTGACATTTTCAGCAGTTGCTGGACCAATTCCAGTTGCCCAAACTTCACCTCTTGATTTCCAACCATTCAAACGAATTTCAGAAGAAGTAATTTTCAAAATGTCTTCGATAGGGAATTCAGTTGCTAAGAAACCATAATTTCCACCTTCGAAGTCTGTAATAAATTTTGTTAAAAGATCAATGTAACTAGCAGATGAGACAATTAATTCGGGATTTTCTTGACCCAAAAAATCTTTAATACAGGTTGAACCCACTTGAATATTTTGTTTTGTTTCAGTGTTAAACAAAATATAAGTGTTTTTGCGATAACGATTGTGACCGCAATGTTTACATTGAGAAGGTAATGTCCGATATTCAATATTTTCTGGAAAGTTGGGATTCATGCGGACGGTATTGTATGAGATTTCATCTTGTACCAAACGAGAATGCTCAATACTAGCAACTAAATTCCAACCATTATAAACTGGCAACCTTCCACTAACTTCAACTTCTACAAACCGAATTTTTTGCTTTACTCGCTCACGATAATTTTCTTGGATGACTTCACGAATCTCGAAAACATCTTCGTTAATACTCAAAACTGGGGGTTCCATCCCCAACTTAATCGCTTTACGTTCAATTTTTTTGAACTCTTTTTGAAGAAAAGTAATCTTTTGAGCAGGAATAAAAATTTTCGACATAAAATCTCCTTTTGTTATCTATAGTAATTATAACAAAAATGGAGTTTTATGTCAACAGAAAAATCATTTTTTATTAACTTTTTTTTGGCTATTTACCGATGCTTTCTAAATCATCATTTTGCTGATACATTAAAAATTTACCGTATTCAGGGTATTTTTCGAAAATTGGTCCATATGTATTGGCCAATTTAGCATGAGTTTCAACCCATAAAACTTCACGTCTCATTTCTTGAATTTCTAAATAAGTGTTATATTTAGGCAACCCAAGCATTAATGATAGAAGAATTATAATTGTTATCAATGACACACTAAGAAAACCAATCAAAATATGCCAAATTTTAATTGAAGCTAAAAGATTTTCATCAATTATATGTAAGAATTTAAACATATTATTCCTCTACTTCATCATAGCCAACAAGTTCCATTATTCCAATTAATTTGCCATCTGAAACATCACATGTGTGAGTTATAAATGAATCTACACATGATAATTCTTCTGGAGATAATGCTTGAAAATCTCGTAAAATTAAAATTTCTCCACATCTCTTACATTTA
>Ga0256913_10002052_pt1 | contig 10256 bp, 8 predicted proteins | sample Axial_MatmetaG_FD_185970 | JGI IMG/M metagenome (GOLD analysis project Ga0256913, IMG submission 185970) | Deep-sea worm associated microbial mat communities from Axial Seamount, Juan de Fuca Ridge, Pacific Ocean - Axial_Mat | ecosystem: Environmental > Aquatic > Marine > Oceanic > Microbial...
CGAAGAGATACAATGGATGGATATTAAACCGAGTTTAGGAACTAATTCTGGTATAGGTAGTAAACCTACATTCCAAATTGGGCAAATGGTAACGGTAAATCCATTAACTCCCGGCGGTGCCGAATGGTTAGTAACAGCAGGTACTAATATTCTTCAAAAAGAATTAAATACATTGTTTGGTAGTAATAAAGACAAAGATGGAACACCCTTTTCGGCTGATGCAAATAAAAATCCTAAATTAAGTAAAGATGTTATTCCTAAAATTGCCAGTACTATTTTAAGTAAACTTAAAGAGACGTTGTGGGCGGTGATTAAAGCGAAAATTATTAGAGCAATCATAGGAAAACCCGGTGGACCAACTGATCCCGGCAATTTTGATAATGCGCCTATTAAAGTTGATAACATTGAGTTCATAACAGATGATTTAGTGGCTGATATTTTTGGTAGAGAGTATCCGATTAATGAATACGTTTATTACGATTTAAGTTCTTTAGGATTACCAATTGATAAAAAACCAGTACAATTAGAAGATGTAATCATTGAACTTTTACCTTACGATGATAATGAAGAAAATTGTCCCGGTGTTGATGAAGAATTATTTGGGTGGAATAGTAATTCAGAAAAAGAATGTGCTAAAATAGAAGATTTTAATTTTGTTGTGCCGCCTAATGTCAAATACACTAATGATGATGGAACAGAAGGAAAAATTTACAGTGTTAAATACAAAGTAACAAGTAAAACAGATGAAAATAATACAGATACAGGAAGTATTAAAGTAAAAATTGTAAGACAAAGAAATCCTAAATACAAAACAATTCCTTTAGGTGCCGGGTACAATTTCCAAACCCAAAGTGGTGTTCATACTCCACAATACAAACTAGAGGAACATCCGCCCGATTCTGAAAAGGGCAATTCTGAAGATAAAACAGTACGTCAATTACCTAATAAAATGAGTATTGAAGAAGACGGTTCTGATGATAATGCGTACTACGCCATTAAACATCCTACTGGTTCAAGATTTGATTTACACCACAGTGGAAACGGTACGCTAAAAACAAATGCTGATCTTCAATTAATTTCTAACGGTCATACTACTGTTTATGCGGGTGGGCAATACAATTTAGCCGCTATGACTTGGTTAAACATCAAATCGCCCACAACTTACATTGAAGGAAAAGTAATTATTCAAGGTGACGTTGAAGTTTATGGAAACATGATGATTGATGGGAATTTAACTGTTACTGGAACTATTGATGCTACTAAAGAAATTGCTTCTGCCGATGAAGTTTATGCAAAAACTCGTGCCGGTGTTAAATTAAGTAAACACGACCATAAGGCAAAACCGGGATGTCCTGATGGTGATTGTAAATCACCTTAAAGAGTAACCATTTCTCTTTGAGAAATAAATGTTTTTGTATCATACGCAAAAGGCAGATACAGAATATCTTCGATTTGAGTATTATTTTGAATGATGTTGTAAATTAAAGTAACTACAATTCTATTGTATTCTGGTGATAAATTAACTTTTACTTCTTTAATAAACACTCTTGGTTCAAATTTTTCTACTTCTGAAATAATTGCCGACTTCAAATCTTCTTCTGTAAAAACATCAAAGTTATCAAATAATTGAAGATTCAAAGGATTACCAAACCAAGGTTTCCCCGGCAATTCATGTTTTTGAACTAAGAAAATATTTCTCAAAGAATTTTTTATCGCTTCAGAATCATAATCATCACTGTATCGATAAAGTTTTTCATTTTTGTATTCAGGATTGATATCTTTATAAACATACATTTTTTAATTTCCTTTTTTTAGTGTTTTACACAAGAATTTACGTCTAATTCGCCATGTAATTCTGGTCTTTTTGTTGAACCGTCTTGATTTAAAGCGTTGACGCCTGCTAATGCTTGAGTTGTTAATTCACCCAATTCTTTTAATCCCTCTTGGAGGTCTTTGATTGGGTTTCCTGAAGATGGAGTAGTTGAACCGTTTGCTGTACTTGAACCACTGGTTCCAGATGTGCTAACTGAATTATCACTGGAACTCATAGATTGACCTCCTCCAGCGGCAATTGCTTCTGAAATACAATTTTTGTAAATACTTGGGAAAGAACCTGAATGATAACTCGGTCCCCAAAATCTTGCAGTACAGATATCAACGTGAATACTTCTTGGTTGTTCTCCGTATACACCAAATCCTCTAAATCCATTTTTACCCGCAATTTTAAGGAATGTACAAATCTCTTCTTTACTCCATCCAATAACAGCAATGTCGATTGCTCTACCGGATAAGTGACAAGATTTTCCCGCTCCACCAACTTTAGCATTGTGTTGAGGACTACGATAAGCCGAAATAATTAAAATGTGTTTATTAACTTTAGACTGAAATTCTTTGAATGTATTTACTGCTGCTTTAATTAACTCAGGTTTAAGATTCGTTTTCCAATCTCCACCTTTATTGTATGATACACCAGATGTTCCGGTTCCAGAATATCCTGACACTTTATCTAATTCATAATCTTCTTTTTCAACTATCGCCTTAGCCGCATTTAAAGCATTTTTAACTGCTCCAGTCGCAGACGACAATAACCCACCACCAGAACCGCCAGAACCAGAACTAGTAGCATTATTGCCAGAACTACTAATTCCAAAATTAGTAGAACTCAATACAGTCTCTAAACCTTCGCCTTTTTTGATTTCACCATTGGGCATTACTATCTTTCCAGGCACAAATCCCTCAGCACCAATTTGACCAATAACAAATGCTGCCAATTCTCTTTCTGTGAAATTGCGGATTTTTTTATTCGGATTTATTTGTACTCCAAATTTAGCAGCATGATTAATAATATTATTACCATAAGCGGTTGCTGTTTGACCTTCTTGATATCTGTTTCCTATAGTTAACGCTGTTTCATTACCGTAAGCCCTTTTTACTAAATCCATTTGTGCTCTTAAACCACCACCCATAGTTCTAAAAATCGCTTGTTGTTCTTTATCAGGATGGTCACAACCAACAACACCAAATTTAGTATACTTAGATGCTACTGATCCACATGCTTTAATATTTCCGGGGTTATTTGTTCTCCAACTTCTTGTACCGCCAACTTTTTTAATGCCATTGGCGTACTTAATTCCTCTATGATGTTTATCACAGGGGATTACTCTATTACTACCATCACAAAAAGGAACGGCTTTTCCGTCTCCTCCATCAAATCCCCCACCCGCAATTCCACCACCTAAGAAAGCATTAAGTATTTTAGTTAAGGATTCATCTGCTTTTTCATAAACAACTTTAGCTTTAGCTGCTGCATATTTTAATCCTTTTTCGATATTTTTACCTGTTGCTTTTTCATCGATATTACCTTTTTCGTCATAAACAATAGGTGCTTTTCCTGTAGTAGCTAAAGAAATACCATTAACAAGTCCAGACATTGATCCACCGGTATTGGATGTTGTTTCTTTAGATGGCAATATAAACCAATTACCAGTAATAGCATGATAATCAGAAAGTAATTTAGCATATTTTTTTGCTTCATTTTCTGAAATACCATTTTTTGTTTTTGTTTTGGTGTATATTTTTTCTATCTCAGAAACAATTTTATTAACTTTTTCACGTTCTTTATTCGCTTCTCTATTCTTTTTTCGGAATTCTTCATCCTCTTTTTCCCATTCTTCTCTTTTCAGACCATAATACGATACACCAAAAGAATCCTTCCAGCTTCTAATTTTTTTCTTTTTTTCTTCATCTTTAGTTTTTTTAGCTATACCTTCCTTTAAAGAAGATAACGCTGCACTTCCTTTTTTAAAACTACCTTCACTAACTGCTGTTGGTGCTCTTTGTGCAGTTTTGCCTATTTTTTCTAACGCATTTAATTCTTCCATTAAAGGGTCTTCTTCCCAGCTTTCTAAATTACTATCACTAATTAAGTCTTTCGCTTTTTTAATTTTTTGTAACATTTTAAATGCTACAAATTGCGGACTCAGATTTCTATACTTACCTGTTCTTTCATTTCCGTGTAAAATTTTTTGATTAAGTACATTAAATAAATACTTAATTTCACCCATTAAAGGTTGTAATTTTTGAAAATTTTCGTAAGTTTGTGTATCTGCGTGAGTTTTTTCAAAATCTTGAACTGCTTTCCAACCATAAATTAATTTCGCCGCTGATGGACTAACATTGTAAATAATATTAGCAACTACAGGACCAATAAGATCCGTCCAGAATGATATTCTTACTGAACGAAGAAGACCTTCTGCTACTAATGATAATACTTTTCCAGCACTTTTAAGTCCATCATAAAGTACACCCCAAGGGTCTGTATCCCATCTTCTTACCCATTGAATAACTTGATTGTAAGAGTATTCTATATTACCTAAAGTAACAATATCCTTAAATGTTTTGTATAAACTTTTAAAGAAATCAAGAAATGTACTTGTTGCTGCGTATCCAATAAATTCTATAAAAACATTCCATTGGTTTTCGTCTACACCAAACATTGTATTAGCAAACCATTTAGCAGCATCTGGCACAAATAAATAAGTCCACCAAGGAACTTTAAGGTTCTTTATAGTTTTAAATAATGTAATAAATCCCGTTTTCTTGAATACGTATTTTGTAAGGAATTTTATAGGATGTTTTTTGAAAACTGCCCATTTTAAATGCCATTTAGTGTTTTTAAATCCATCCCACCATTTAGATATTCCTTCAAAAAATGAAGTAGCTCCTCCTTTAAGTCTTTTTCCTAAATTCCATAATCCTTTAGTTACAGTAAATGGTAATGTAAAAAGCCATTTCGCAGATTTCCATATTTTAGGCGTAAGAAATTTAGCCATTTTATATAAAGCATAACCCGTCAAAACTTTTTTGATATTACCTACTTGATCTTGAACACCACTTACAGCACTATTGATGGCGTCTTGAACTTTTTTCATTATGTTTTTGAAATCTTTGGTTTTGGTGCCGTTTACTTTTTGAACAGTTGCCTTTAACGCCTTTTTGATGCTGGTGTCTTGGTCTTTAACTTTTTTGGTGTGTTTCTGAATAGCATCAAGAGCCTCTTTCATTTCTTCAGCATAAAAAAGACTCTTTTCCGTTAAAATTTTAAATTTATCTCTATCGGCAGGATTATCGGTATTAACTACAATGTTATTAATATTAACAACATTATTATTAAAATCGACTTTAGTTTTATTGATGACGTTTTCTTCGTCACCTTTTTTTTCCCATTTACTTTTAGATTTTGTTTCTTTAATAATAGAATCTAAGTCGATTTTTTTGAGTTTGATAGGTTTTGATTTTTTTAGTGCTGCACCGATGAATAAAGCCTTACCTATTCCAACACCTGATTTTGCTTTTCCCATGATACTCTTTTTATTAGTATTTATAAGTTTTTTTAACTCATTAGTTTTACGGGATTGATATTGCCAGATTTAATAGATTCATCAGTTAAGTTTAAGTAAATATTTCTTTCAAACGGATACAATTCTTCAATTTCAGTAATACTGTTATTTGTAAAATAAGTTAAACTAAATATTTCTTTATACAAACCAGTTAATTCAACTCTTGAAAGTATTTTCATTGGATTGATGTAAATCATATTCTGTTTTTTACATTTTCGACAGTTGTATTCGTGTATTAAGTTTATGATTTTTAAATTGTTTTCGTCAATAATTTGTTCAATGTAATTAAACACAAGAATAGGCAATTCATCGGAAATTTTTTCATCCAGTATTTCATCTATGTTCTTAAAAACACCAATTGGAAAATTACTAAAATCATAATTGTATTTATTATCTACTTTTAAATCAGTTTTAATAAGTTGAAATAAATCAATTTGAATTTCATTAAGAGTTCCACAAGATTCGCATTTGTGCATAATATCCAGATAATCAGAAACCGAAATTGCTCTTAAATACATTAAATAAACTAAGCACTCTACTTCGCTTTTGGGGTACAATTCTTTTGGCAATTGTGTTAAAATATCAAGATACACAAAAGGATCATCCGATTCATCGTGAATCAGAACTTCCTTTTCATGTTTTGTTCTGTACCGATGTTTGTCAAGTTTTTTTAATTTCTGTTCAAGATAATTTTTAGGTACCTTGAATTCAATTTGTTTTAGTCCCTTTTCCATTCATTTTAAATTCCCATGAATTCGGCAATAACAGTTTTGATGATTTCTACATCAAACTTAGATGTTTTATGACATACAGTACATTTATGTTCTTTTTGCACATCACAATCAGGCAAATATTTATCCATATCTTCCATAATTTTATTTACTACATTAATAGGAGTGTCGTCAAGAATTTCAATTGTATCTTTTAGTGGTTTGCCTAAATCAATATGAAGTGCTTTTTCAGCGTCCACTAACTCGGTGTATCCATCATAATCATCTGAGGATTGATACTCTTCAAATGTTTCTTTTAGATAATCAAAACTTTTAATATCAACGAATTTGAGTTTAAGTTTTCCTTTGTTGTACTCTCTTTCTTCAGAAGGTAGTTTGTTCTCTTTGTAGTCTGTAGCGTTGTATAAATTTACTTTGAAAGTATTTTCGGCTTCACAAACGGGGCAAAATGAATCAGTCTTAAATTCGGCACCTGTACTAATACTTTTTAGAGCACTCAAAATAACGAGTTGTTCCCCGGAATTAAGGTACACTGTACTTTTATTATCTTTTCCGAGATGATCGTACAAAAGAATTTCCATTACTCTTTCAAAATCAATTTCTTCTACGTCTGTAATTCCTTCAAAAATTTTTCTTAGTTTTTTCTTAGTTTTTCCTTTCCAAGGTTCAAGTGTAAGAACTTTATTTCCTAGATCGATTTTGTACAATTCACCATTTTCGGTTAAAATGTCATTCAATTTTTTAATTTCAGAAACTTTTTTTTCTGGTTCTGGTTGAGGTTCTGGTTGAGGTTCTGGTTGAGGTTCTGGTTGTGCGGTTTTGTTTTGAGTTTCAGGAGTTTCGTTCATTCCCAGTGCTTTTTTGGTTGCTTCATCTAATCGTTTCATTTTATTCCTTATAAATAACATTAGTATTTATAGTAATGATAATGATTTATCCTTAAAAAAAACTTAAATAAAGGAAAAATGTGGGAATTAGTAATATTTTACGCAATATTCAAAATACCAAATGGACTTTAACGGATGATTTTGAATTTAGTTTCACTAATCCGGCAGTTCCATTGAATACCAGTACCGGATTAAGTCCTCAAGATGTTTGGGATATGTGCGTTATCAATATCGATACACCACAATTAACAGCGGGTGTACAAGAAAGTGTACTGGGCGGAACCAGAAGATTTTACAGTCAAAGATTTCAATTATTTAACTTCAGCGTAACTTTTAGAGACGTTGCGGGATTAGAGTTAAAAGAGTATTTTACCGATATTTGGATTAAACAACAAACGTACTATTTTGACGAAATAAAAAGCACAGTTGAATTAACATCAAACGGCAAAACTGTTTTTAAGTCACAAGACTGTTTTGTAAATGACATTTCACAATCACAATTCGATAACGGGAATAACCAAATACTTGAATTTACCGTTTCCTTTAGTGCTCCTTATTACAGCAATTCTAAAGTCGAAAATTTCGGGGCACCCGGAAAAATAAAAATGTAAAGGAAATAAATGAGAATTTCAAGCGCATTGTATCAAGCGGGCGGAAACTTTGCCAGAGGTACAAAATTTAGTGTATTACTGGCAACTCCTTCCAGAATAAGCACAATTTACAGTAAGTATTATGATGTACTTTGTAAATCAACAGGTGTACCCACAATTACACACACCCCAATAGAAGTGAAAATCAAAGGTCAGAACATCAAAATACCGGGTAGAACTCAACAGGATCAAACTATTCAATTAACTTTTTATTTGGATGAAAATACAGATTTAAGAAGTATGATGCAAAATTGGATTTACCAAATAGATAACTACAATCCAGTAAATACAAATTCCGGTGAAGGTTCTATTACAACAAATGATGGTCTTTACGGTGAAATAACGTTAAAAATTAAAGATTTCAATGAAAATTTCGATGTTAAAACTTACGTTTTTCACGATGTTTACCCTGTAAATATTGAAAACGTAAATTACGGTGCTGAAGATAAAGATACTGTTTTGGAGCAACCCGTTACATTTGCGTTTTCATGGTACGAAACCTATTAAAGGAAATAAATGGCAACTAAAACTAATGATTTAAAATACGAATTAAAGGCAGGAGCAAGGAATAATAAATACCGTGTTATTTTTCCTTTTGTCGGCAATAAATTGGATATTTTCTGTCATAATATTGACTCCCCCGGTAGAAGTGTCGGGATTGCCGAAGTGTATCTTAAAGGAAGAAAATATCAATTAGCAGGTGATAGATCGGATGAAGGTTCTGTCACAATGTCATTTTACAATGACCAAAATCTATCTCTAAGAAGATTATTTCTTAAAATACTTTCAAGTATTCAAGAATACCGGGAACCTGCTTATTTAGCAGCAGATGAAGGTTTATTTACTGGATTACAAGAAGCGGTAAGTGAAACAATAACAGACGTAAATGAGGTACTTTCTCAAATTAGATACAACACAGAAAACGCTTTGAATTTTTTAACTAATGTTAGTAATTTAAGTTATTCTCAACAAAGAGGTTTAATGACGGGATACGGTGTTCCTTGGTATCAAACAGATATAATCATAGAACAACTTGGTCCAGATGAAAATACTGAAAGTATAACAGTATTATATGATGCCTTTATTTCAAGTGTAAATAACATTTCTTATACAGATGAAACGGGCGAAATTACACAAACTGAAATAACGATTAATTATTCGGGTATTGGTTATGATTATGACCAAGAGTTAAAATTGTAAAATAAGAATTATAAATAAAGAAAAGAAAAAATAAGGAAATAAAAATGGCATTGAACCTAAGAGAAATTGAAAACGTTCTTGGAGCCACAGCACGACAGAATAAATACAGAGTAATTTTTACATTCCCTAGTGCCGTTTCTCCAGAAACCGATTTAAAAACTGTTGATATTTTAGCAAAATCTGCTTCTGCTCCTCAAAAGGAAATAGGTATTATTGAAGTGTGGAATCAAGGTAGAAAATTACCAATTCCCGGTGATACTACTTTTGATAATACATGGGAAGTAACTCTTTATCTTGATGAAAGTCATACGATTCGTTTAGATATGCTAAAATGGCAAGATGCCGCCGATAACTTTTATATCAACAAACACTCTGGAAATCCAAGTGCGGTAATGACAGATTTAAGAGTTGAACAATTGGATTCAGCGGGGAAGACTACAGCGGTTTACACTATCCATAATTGTTTCCCTTCTACAATTGGGGAAGTTACTTTTGACGATACTGCCGAAAACACGCCTCAAGAACTATCAGTTACATTTACTTACAGTGATTGGACTATTGGTACAGGTGAAGAATCTGATTATTCACCAATCCCCGCTACTCACAATGATTCTGCTCTTTAAGAAAGGGGTTTCCTTTCTTACTTCTTCTTAAATATTTCTTAAATTAAATTATAAATAAGTATAGCAGGTTGGGTGGGGTTGGACTTCACTTTGCTGGTAAGGTGAAGAGCCTTTCCCTTGAAACGTAAAGTGAATACACCTTCATCCACCTGACTATTTTTTAAAAAGGAAAAATAATGGCTTATTTATCTCCGGGCGTTTACGTAACGGAAACAGATTTGAGTACTATTGTGCCCAATGAAGTAAATAACGTTGCGTTTTTTGGTGGTCAATTTAACAAAGGTCCTTTAGGAGAACCTTATGTTGTTACTAATAAAGAAGAGTTAGTACAAACATTTGGAGAACCTACAGACGACAATTACAATGACTTTTTTCAGTGTTACAAGTTTTTTGATTACGCTAATCAATTAGTAATCACACGTGGTTATGAAGAGTGTGAAGTACGTGAAGATACTCCACCCAGGACTTTTGACGGTGAGTATCGTGAAGGTCCAGACATTTGGAACTTAGTGGATAACGGTGACGGAACTTATAGTGGATATATTCGTATTCCTCAAAATCAAGTTAAAGTTCCCAACATTCAAATTGGTGATTGGGTAAGATTGATAACAGATGTTATTAGTGTTGATGACAGATTGTTTGTTCAAGATATGGTGTATCACAATTTTTATACCGGGGTTGATCCTATCGCACACATCTATGTTACCTTTAGTAATGCTCCAAGTAATGCTCCAGTTGCTCCAGTTGCTCCTAACAATAACGATGC
>Ga0256913_10002053_pt1 | contig 10248 bp, 7 predicted proteins | sample Axial_MatmetaG_FD_185970 | JGI IMG/M metagenome (GOLD analysis project Ga0256913, IMG submission 185970) | Deep-sea worm associated microbial mat communities from Axial Seamount, Juan de Fuca Ridge, Pacific Ocean - Axial_Mat | ecosystem: Environmental > Aquatic > Marine > Oceanic > Microbial...
AAAAGTGTTACAAGGCTCTGATAAGAAAAAATCACATGAATATTATTTCCAAGCTTTCACTATCAATCCCGTACCTGTTTGATGCTTGATTGCAACATCCAGATAGTTTAATACCAATGCAAAGGGGAAGCTAAGGATATAATAGAATGGCAGAATGACAAAGAATATTTTGGAGGCATTCAACATTAAGATAGGGTATTTCATGCTGAGGCGCCAAGAGATTTTACCCGGCCAGCCATAGCTATAGTGTGCTTCTGACTTGGAGAAACCTGCTTCCTGAAGTTTGGCTTTGATATCCGGAATGGCATATCCATCACGCACATGTTCGTCAATAAAGGAGTCTGTTCCGTCGTTGGCATGGTCATGATCGTGATGATGCACATCAGAACCTCCTTGATCAGAGGGTGTGGAAATTAGCAACATCCCCCCCTTTTTCATGCTGGCATAGAAATTCTTGAACACTTGCACATCTTCTTCTATATGTTCCATCACATCAACGGAAAGGACGAAATCGTATTTTTCTTGTTGTTTAAATTTAGTGAGGTCGGCTATCTCAAAATGAGCATTAGCTTGTTTGGCTTTATGAAAGAACACATTGCAGTCGGCCACTTGCTCGTCTTTCACGTCCACTCCCAATATTTCCCCCTTTGGCCTCAGTCTGGCCATAAACCATGAATACTGACCAAAACCCATTCCGGCATCTAGAATGTTCACTTCTTCATCTGAGTTTTTTGCCCATATTTTAAAGGCCTTTTTTATATGCCAGGTGCGGAGCAGAAGGATGTCTAAAAGACGATAAAAGATAATTCTAAGGATGGGAGATTGGTTGAAGACTTTGCCCAAGCTTCTTTTGATAGGATCGTATTGCATATTGTTTTATTCTTTTAGGAGACGCTCAATATTTTCGTAATAGTCTAAGGAATCATCTTCAAAAAATTTCAAATGAGGGACAATCCGTAATTGGCTTTTTATCTTTTTACCAAAAGCGAAGCGTATTTGCATTTCATTTTTATTGATGTTCTCAACTACTTTTTTTGAGTCCTTAACAGCCAATAAGCTTAAATATATTTTTGCCACGCTTAAATCGGATGATATTTTGGCTTTGGTCACCGTAATCATGCCTCCTTCAGCAAGAGAGGAGAGTTCGTTTTGAAACATCAAACCCATCTCTTTTTGTATCAAGCGTGCTATTTTTTCTTGACGTTTTGTTTCCATGCGGCAAAAGTAATTAGATTTTGGAAGAATTTACAATTTATTGTTTGATAATTAGTGCCTGTCCATAAAGTTGGGAGTTTGAGCTAGAAAGTTCGAATTCAAGGTTTGTGATAAATCCAAACCGCAGAATACTAAGGTATTTGAGGATTTGTATTTTGAACAATAACGCAGAAGTCGGACTTTATAGACGAACTCTAATTAATACCGACTCTTGCCACTAAGACACAAAGGCACAAAGCTTCACAAAGGAATTACTCAATAGCTTGAATCATCTTTCCAATCATGGCCTTAGGATCATCGGATTTAAATATTCCGGAACCGGAAACAAAAACATCTACACCTGCTTGGGCAACTTCTTTGATATTATCGAGTTTAATTCCTCCATCTATTTCTATTTCAACATGCTCGTTGCCGCTATCTTTTAACATTTGTTTGAGCTGTTTTACTTTGGTTAAGGCTTGGGGAATAAAGCTCTGACCACCGAAACCCGGATTTACTGACATGATTAAGACCATATCCACATCACTCAACACATTTTCTAAGTTTGAAAGAGAAGTATGTGGATTTAAGGAGACGCCTGCTTTCACTCCTTTGGCCTTAATTTGTTGTATCACACGGTGCAAATGCGGTGCAGCCTCCACATGTATAGTCACATAATCAGCTCCTGCCTTGATAAACTCATCTACATAAAGCCCTGGATTTTCTATCATTAAATGCACATCAAGAGGAATAGAAGCTACTTTATTGATAGCAGCTACTACGGGAGGTCCTATGGTTATATTTGGAACAAAATGCCCGTCCATTACGTCGATATGCAATAGATGTGCGCCTCCTTCTTCCAACATTTTTATTTCTCGCTCCAAATTTGCAAAGTCAGCTGAGAGGAGAGAGGGCGATATCTTTTTCTGTTTCATCATTCTATTTTTGTGTTTTTACAACAATTTTTTATTATTCTTCGTGATGAAAAACATACATTTTCCTTGCAATAGCAGCCACATTTTCCGCTGTTATTCCAAAGTTTTCATAGAGAATGTCAATTGGTGCAGAAGCTCCAAATCTTTCTAAACCAACAATTTCACCTTTTAAACCCACATATTTATACCATGACATTGGTGATGCCGCTTCAATGGCAATACGGCGAGTGATGTTCGATGGTAAAACTTGATTTCTATATGCTTCAGTTTGTGTATCAAAAAGCTCTGTTGACATCATGGAAACAACTCTGACTTTTCTGTTATTTTCATTGAGAAGTCTTTTTGCATGGAGCGCTATTTCCACCTCTGATCCGCTGGCGATGAGGATGAGATCGAAGCCTTTATCTTCGGTGAGCACATAGCCTCCTTTTGCTGCTTCGGTGCAATAGGCTACTTTCTCGCCATCGCGAGCTACTGTTTCTAAACCTTGACGTGTAAGGATAAGAGTGCTGGGGCCTTTGGTGTTTTCCAGAGCCAGTTTCCAGGCCACGGAAGTCTCGTTGGCATCCATAGGGCGGAGGTTTGTCAGGTTGGGGATGGCACGTAATGATGCCAGATGTTCTACCGGCTGGTGGGTTGGGCCGTCTTCTCCTAGGCCAATGCTGTCATGAGTAAAAACATAAATAACTCGTAGTCCCATAAGAGCTGCCATTCTGATAGATGACCGCATATAATCGGAGAATACGAAGAAAGTTCCGGCATAGGGCACAACTCCACCATGCAGAGCCATTCCGTTTATGATGGCTCCCATACCAAATTCCCGAATACCATAATGGATGTAATTTCCTCCTCTGTTCTCAGGACTGTAGGCTGTTTGGCTTTCGGCTCTGGTATTATTGGAAGGGGTGAGGTCGGCACTACCACCTATCAAAGCCGGTATTTGAGGAGCAATGGCATTTAAGACTTTACCGCTGGCAGATCTGGTGGCCATTTTTGTTCCTGCCTCAAAGAATGGATATTCAATTTTGGGAAGTTTGTTTTCCATAACGGCAGTAAACTCTTCATATTTGGCAGCATCGGCAGCTTTATAAGCTTTCAACTTATTATTCCATTCTTCTTCTTTGGAAGAACCTTGAGAAGCTACTTTATGGGTTAATTGGTAAACTTCTTCGGACACATAAAAATCTTTTTGAGGGATTCCCAATGCTTCCTTTGTTAATACAATTTCATCTTTTCCCAAAGGAGAGCCATGAACATTATGAGTGCCTTGTTTGTTGGGACTGCCGAAGCCAATTATCGTCTTGGTGATGATCAATGTTGGCTTATTTGTTTCTGCTTTTGCCTCTTTTATGGCTAAGCGAATTTCATCGTAATTATGGCCGTTTATTTCTAATACTTGCCAATGATAGGCTTCAAAGCGCATACGGGTATTGTCGGTAAAGCTCAGTTCTGTGGAACCATCGATGGTGATAGCATTGGAATCGTAGAAAGCAATTAGTTTTCCCAGTTTGTGATGTCCGGCAAGTGCGCATGCTTCATGAGATACGCCTTCTTGCAGGTCACCATCGCCTAACATGCTGTAGGTAAAATGGTTCACCACTTCTTCCGCAGTATTATATTTTCCTGCCAGAATGCTCTCGGCCATGGCCATACCCACCGCGTTGGCAATACCTTGTCCCAAGGGGCCGGTGGTAGTCTCTACTCCGGGAGTATCTTTTATTTCGGGGTGTCCCGGTGTTTTGCTATGCCATTGACGAAATTCTTTGATGTCATCCATGCTTAAGTCGTAGCCATAAAGGTGCAATAGACTATATAACAACATACTTCCATGGCCACCAGATAGTACAAAGCGATCACGATCGAACCATTGTGGATTTTTTGGATTGAAATTTAAATATTCGCTAAATAAAACAGCAGCCACATCGGCCATTCCCATAGGTAGTCCTGGGTGTCCGGAATTGGCTTTTTGAATGGCATCCATGGAGAGGCCGCGGATGGTATTTGCAATCTTTTTTAAAGAGTCGTTTTTCATTGTATGTTGTTTTATATGTTTTTATAGATCATTTTCATTCGATGTTAAGCAAATTTTTTCCAAGTCGTTGAGGCTGAAATAACTCATATCAGGAGCTACTAATCGTGCAAAATGGAAGGCTTCGCCATAGGTATAGTCGTTATAAAAAACGGCTGTTGCAATATGGGCATCTACGGCCGCTTGCGTTCCTTCTGCTGAATCTTCTATCATAATCACCTCATGGGCATTCAGTTGTAATAAGTTTAAGCACTTCTTATGAAGGTATCCATTATTATCAATTTTCTCGCCTGTTTCTTTTCCCAACATAAATTCAAAATATTTTTCAAATTTAGGAAATTGTGCCGTTAAAAGTGCATGGATTTGATTTTCGTAGGAGGTGCTGACGATTGCAAGCCGGACATTTTGGTCTATGGCTTGTTGAATCATGTCATTCACCCCTGCTTTTATCTTTAATTTAGGCAAGTATTCTTCCATGTAAATTTTATTCTTTAAAGTCTCAAACCCTTCCACATAGTCAAGTATTTCCTCTGTGGAAAAATCTCTGGAAGCCAACTCTCTTTTCAATCTGTTGACAGAGCCGGGAACGTTCTGTATGAGCTGTTTAAAATGCTCCCAGTCCCATTGGATATTTAAACCAATTTGTTTCATGGCTCGGTTGCTAGCTGGTAAATGTCCGTGTCTTTCACTGTCAACCATGGTGCCATTCACATCAAAAATCAGGGCTTTTACTTTGTTCATAGGCTTGAATCTGTTTCAGGCTCAAAATTAAGGATAAGTGCTCATATGAACCCGATACTTTAAATTTTTTTATAAATATTTCTTTAACTGATGCTTTTGGTTGGGAGACAAAGCCTCATCAGCGAGTTTGTTGATAGGTTTATAGTGCTATTAATGGCTACTAGAAGCACATAGGATTGCTTCAATTTTCATAGGATTCTACGATTTAGAGTATTTTCACGTTTTTCTATCTAGTAAAACTTTCGACTTTAAGGTCGGACCCTAATTACATCCATTGAAATCAAAATAAATTCACGAAATTTGCCGCAAAATAGAATCCTATGAAGATAGCACTGGCACAACTAAATTATCATATTGGCAATTTTGCCTCCAATGAAGAGAAAATTATTAAGAGCATTCAGAAAGCCAAAGCCCAAGGAGCTGAGGTGGTAGTTTTTGCTGAGTTGGCTGTTTCTGGATATCCTCCTCGCGATTTTTTAGAATTCGATGATTTTATTGATAAATGTTGGGCTTCCACAGAACACATAGCCAAAGAATGCATAGATATTGCTGCCATTGTGGGTCTGCCAACTCGTAATACTGCCGAAAAGGGAAAGCCGCTTTTTAACTCTGCTGCTTTTTTATCTGATGGTAAGATTCAGCATATTCGCCATAAAAGCCTGTTACCCAATTACGATATCTTTGATGAATACCGCTATTTTGAGCCTAATAAAGAATTTTCCTGCATTCAGTATAAGGGAGAGAAAATAGCCTTAAGTATTTGCGAAGACCTTTGGAATATTGGCGATGATCCGTTATATACCATCAATCCTATGGACGAGCTTATTGGAGAAAAACCTGATTTGATGATTAACATTGCAGCCAGTCCTTTTCATCATGATCAGAGGGAAATCCGAATGGATATTTTGAAAAAGAATGTGGAGAAATATCAAATTCCTTTATTTTATGTCAATCATGTAGGCGCTCAAACCGAACTACTCTTTGATGGAGGTAGCTTGGTGATGAACGAAAAGGCCGAGATTACAGGAGAGTTGAGTTATTTTGAAGATGATTTTCAGATATTCGACAGCCAAGAATTAGTTGCAAAAGCGGATCCAACAGAGAGTCCTGATAAGATAGAATTGATCCATGATGCTCTGGTGATGGGCATCCGTAATTATTTTGAAAAACTGGGGTTTAAGAAGGCTATTTTGGGTTTGAGTGGTGGTATAGACTCGGCAGTGACCTTGGTGTTAGCAGTAAAAGCATTGGGTGCCGAGAATGTGAAATCTATTCTTTTACCCTCTCAATACTCCAGCGATCATAGTATTAAAGATGCCGAAGACTTGGCGAAGAATTTAGGTTCACCTTATGATATCATCCCAATTAAAAATATATTCGAGGCTTTCGAAAAGGAATTAGAACCCTATTTTAAAGGACTACCCTTTAATATTGCGGAGGAGAATATTCAAGCCCGAAGCAGAGGGGTACTCCTGATGGCCTTATCTAATAAATTTGGGTATATCCTCCTTAATACCAGTAATAAGAGTGAGGCGGCGGTGGGTTATAGTACCCTTTATGGCGATATGAATGGTGGCCTTTCAGTTTTGGGCGATGTATATAAAGTGGATGTTTTTGCATTGGCGAAATATGTAAATAAAGAGGCGGAAGTGATTCCTTGGAATACCATTAATAAGCCACCATCTGCCGAGCTTCGTCCCGACCAAAAAGACTCCGACTCCTTACCTGATTATGATATCTTAGATGAAATACTATTTCAATATATTGAAAAACGAAAAGGCCCGAAAGAGCTAATTAATATGGGTTTTGAAGAAACGCTCGTCCGACGCATATTAAAACTCGTCAACCTAAACGAGTACAAACGCTATCAAACGCCTCCTATTTTACGTGTTTCATCCAAAGCCTTTGGCATGGGTAGACGTATGCCTATTGTTGCTCGCTATTTGAGTTGATGAGGTTTTTAAAGAACATAAATTTGTGTGAATATTAAAAAAGCAAAAACATGAATACCATTAAATACGAAATCAATGAAAAAGGAATTTGTTTACTCACCTTTAACAGAGTTGAGAAGCACAATTCTTTTAGTCGTGAATTTCTCCGCGATTTAAGTAATGCATTAAATCTTTTAAAAAATGATCAGTCGGTAAAAATATTAATCATCACCGGGGCAGGGAAAGATGCATTTTCCACCGGAGCTGATTTAAAGGAGCTCCAAGGCTTAAAATCCATAGAGGATGCCAGAGCTTATGCAATACTGCTGGAGGAAACATCGGAGTTGTTATTTCAGTTTCCCACTCCGGTAATTGCTGCCATTAATGGATATGCCTTGGGCGGAGGTATGGGTTATGCGGCTGCTACCGATTATAGGATCATTGCAGAATCAGCAAAAGTTGGTTTTCCGGCCATTAAATTAGGTGCTATATTGCCCGTGACTTGTACCTTATATCTGAAAGAAGTAATAGGCCTAAGTCATAGCAAAGATATTTTGCTGACAGGTCGTGTGATGGGTGCTGTGGAAGCTCAGGAGATGGGCTTGGTAAATAGAGTAGTTAAAGATTCGGATTTAATGGATGAAGCTTATCATCTTGCTGAAAAGATAATAGAGGGTAGTGTGGATGCAATGATGTATACCAAAAAGACGCTGAATTCACTCTTGGTCGCCGAAATACAAAGTCAAAAACTATATGCTGCGGATAACTTTGCTTTTCTTTCTCAAACTAAGGAGTGGCAAGAACGGATTGGAAATTTTGGAAAGAAATAGGGAATAATGCTTTTTTGTCAGGAAGATGCCAAGACTCAAAGCTTCACAAAGAAAAACTTAATGTAGATTAGCATCTATCTTCCTTTACCGATCATTTCATTTTTCAATCACTACTTTTTGATGTATTAATTCTTGATCATTTGTTATTAATTCCAGTAAGTATAATCCTTCGGGTAATGTAGATAAATCTATTTGAGTTCCTTCCAACTTGTCGACTTGTAAGACTATTTGAGCATTTAGATTATATACTTTTATTTCCTCTATTTTTTTGGAGGAGTGGATGTTGAATAATCCGATGGAGGGGTTAGGAAAAATAGTTGTTTTGGAATCTGAGTTTAATTCTACCTGACCAACTACATTACCATCGCAATCAAAATCATGAGGGCTGCCACAGATATCTTGATCTGTTACCAGATAATCTAAGTAATCGCCTGAAGAATTAATTCCTCTATCAAAAATATACCAGCCGATATCCTTTGCCCATCTTCTTGCAATAGCAAAATGAGGGGCATCATCAATCCAAACCTTCCAAAATATTTGACCCTGATATTCAAGTAAATGCCCTCCTTCTATGAATTGATATGAAAAATGGTCATAGTTTTTACATAATTCAGTCTCCCCAAAACGCCACATTGCAAAAGAAAATGGATATCCTTTGATACTTTCATCAAATACTATCTCTTGTGGTAAAATATTTATAGGGAATCGTTTACTACCGATAATCTCCTCATAGGTGTTCGTGGTATCATATCCATATCCATAAGTATTTTTACACTCACGAAATCCGTATTCCAATTGTTTTCCATTAATATTTTTCGAAATGATTTCACGATTAAAACTAAACCCATAATCACTACCGTAGTATCTATAATGCAGCTTATTTCCCACTTCAAGGCTGGCAATACTGTTATTGTATTGATCATCTGTATTTCCAATGGAAAAATAGGGAGTTTTAATCCCATTTAATACTGCAACAGGGTGTTCAAAAGCTGTCCAAGAAAAAAAATGATAAAAAAGAATCATATCCAGTAAACCATAATTCTTTGACAATCTGAAATCGTAATTATTAATTGGGTGATTATAAGGGGTACCATCTGCTGAGTAAGCCTGGCATTTTATAACTTTCACACTATCGTATATTGATTTCATAACCATCTGATATGACTTTTCAATAACAGTTGCCTGTATATAATTACCATTATCAAATCGGATCATTGTCCATTTTTCCTTTACATCTGCATTTGTTTTTATGGAATAATTCCGATTATATTTATCTCTAAAAACATTTATGCCATTGTTAATAATACTCACTTTATTACCAATCCAACTTGTTTTAAAATCATATAAATTGGCTTCTTCCTGAAAAATATCATACATTTCTAAAGTATGATATGAATAGTAGTATTTACCAAACACAAAATCCTGAATACTATCAATCCGAATAGCTCTCCTATTATTAAAATAAGTAACCATATCAGGTCTTACAGTCTGATAATCGGCTACTTTCAAGCTTATTGGCACTCCCCAAGCTTCATCCTGAGTTTTGTAATAAACGATATTCCAGCAATCGCCATCAGCGTTACATTTTTTTGCATAATAATGAATATCATTGAAACATTGGGTGGGATAATCCGACACAGAAGAATACATCTCGCGGTAATAGTATTCTTGACCATTATATTCAAGCTTATTAAAACTAAAATAATCTCTGACTGTATATTGCTTCTTCCTATTCCACAGACTCGATTGTAAGTCAAAAGTTTTATATCCTATAAACTCACCACTATCATTAAACATACTTTGTCCCGGCATGATACCTAAGGGATATTGCACTTTGTCCACTGTCATGGATTGATAATCGGGAGTTGTGCTTTTAATTTCATATTCTATGGTATCACCCACTATCTTTTTCCCCATATATTCTTTGGCTATACTTCCAAAATAATCATGATGAAGATGAACAATATCTCCAATTTCGTAAGAGGTAATCAATTCATCATAATCCCACTCAAGACCATATTTCTCATCACCCAGCTCCATTCCTGTTAAGAGGTATTTCCCCAGTTTATAGCTCTCGGGAAATTGATACCAGCGGAAAGTTTTCACAAAACCATAATTTTTTGAAAGAATCAAGGTATCACTATTCATAAGAGAATCTAAAGGATTACCTTCCTCATTGTATATCTGAAAATTCAGGAATTTCACATCGTCAGTAATACCTTCTACAATTTCCTGATTTGCTTCTCCGGAGAACCAAGCTTCTATATAACTTCCATCCTCGTAATTATACATTCTCCAGTTTTCACCCACAGGAGTTTGAAAGGGTAAATAAATAGGCTGATCGTATTTGTTATAGATAAATGCTTCATTTTGATTGATTAAAACTTTTTTTCCAATCCAACTGGCTTGCGGATCGTGCAAGTATCCTTCTTCATTGAAATCATAATAGAAAATTTCGGGTGTGCGAATATTATAATATATTTCCCCCTGTGGAGAATTTATAATACTGTCAATTCTATATGGTTTGATATTTCCCAAATGGTAAGCACCTATATATTCATAATATGCTGTCTGATCGCTAGGAATGG
>Ga0256913_10002054_pt1 | contig 10245 bp, 12 predicted proteins | sample Axial_MatmetaG_FD_185970 | JGI IMG/M metagenome (GOLD analysis project Ga0256913, IMG submission 185970) | Deep-sea worm associated microbial mat communities from Axial Seamount, Juan de Fuca Ridge, Pacific Ocean - Axial_Mat | ecosystem: Environmental > Aquatic > Marine > Oceanic > Microbial...
AAGATGTGGTTGGTTTGATGCAGTTGCAACAAGGTATGCAAGTCGCCTAAACGGTTGTGATGAGTTGGCACTGATGAAACTTGATGTTTTGGATGGTTTTGATGAGATTAAAGTTTGTGTAGCTTACGAAGTGGATGGTAAAGAGATAGATTATCTCCCTTCAAACCTTGAAGAAGTGAAGCCAATTTACAAATCATTTAAAGGTTGGGATAGATCTGTTGGGGCAAGAAAATTTGAAGATCTTCCACAAACAGCTCAAGAGTATGTTAAAATAATAGAGGAGATTTCAAAAACAAAAGTTGGAATCATCTCAACTTCACCTGAGAGGGAAGATACTATTATTTTATAAGTAAGGTGGCATGCACAGATGAAAACCCGTTACACCCCTTTGGTTACTTTAAAAAAAAGTGCTATGGATAAGAGCGAGAGGGGGCTTCAAAGTGCAAATGCTGACTTAAACAGTGCAGCAGAGGCACTAAAACTCTCATACAATCTACTCTTAGATATAGAAACTCCAAAGAGTGGGAGTATCTCTTCATTACTAGCTTCAAGAACACTTTTAGACTCACAAAGAGATATGATACAACACAACCATAAATGGGTAGATTTTGCCAAAAATCAAGCAGAGTTAGCCAAAAAGCAATTAAAATTGGATATGATTGAGCATGAGAAGTTTAAATATCTCGAAGTTCAAGAGATAAAAAAAATAATAAAAGAGCAAAAAATTAAAGATGCAAAAGAGTTAGATGAGGTAGCTTTAATGGGGTATGCTCAAAAGGGTAAAAAGTGAGATTTTTATTGGTCATTGTTTTTTTGTTCTCTTTTTTAGATGCATTAGAGACAAGTGAGAAACTTTTTGAATGTACAGAGATATTTAAAGAGAGAAAGAGTGAGCTTTTAGTAGAGCTTGAAAGGATTGATGAGCAAAAACAAGCCTTAAGTGCTTTAAAAACTGCAACTGAGGAGCTTTTAAAGAAAAAAGAGGTTAGTTTAAATCAAAAAGAGCAAGAGATAGATGCAAAGTTTAAAGAGGTTGAAAAAAAGGAAAAATCTATTAAAGAGATCTTTAAAAAAAATGAGCAGACATTAAAACAGCTAAAAGATATCAAGATGGATAAAATTGCTCAAACTTTTGCCAAAATGAAACCAGCCTCTGCAGCTAATATACTTTCAAATATGCAACCAAACAGAGCAGTACTTATTTTAAGCTCACTCAAACCAAAAACAGTAGGTAAAATTTTAACTAAAATGGATGCTAAAAAGGCCTCTGAATTAACACTACTTTTAACTAAATAATCTAATCTTTACCTTAGTTATTGTAAGATAACAAAATTTATTATTCAAACAGGGTCAAACGATGAAAATATCACTTAAAACTATCCCCCATATATCAAATAAAATAGCTATCGATTTAAATAAAAGTGGTGTTGTTAAAATGACAAAAGGTCTTGAACCTGTCGCACACGAAGCCCAAAAGATTTTAACAGACAATATTAAAAGAGAGATGGCACTAGAAGAAAAAGCAAATGAGATTTGTGAAGCTAATGAGGAAGAGATAGAGTTTATGTTAGCAGATGAGAGGCAACTATTTTTTATGATTAAAAAGAGATTGGCTCCAGAGTATGAGATCATTCTTAATTATGAGGAGAGGTACTCAGATATATCTCATAAAATTTTGGATGAACTTTATGAAGAGGATCTGATCCACTTTGATGTAACGGAAAATCGTATAAAAAATATCATATACAATGCGATAACTTCATTTATAGCTGATTCATCAGAGATACAAGATGCTGTAATGGATAAGATTCGCTCATACAAGAGAAGATTTATTCCAGGGACTGATGAGTTTGAGATACTATATGAAAAACTATATCGTGAAGAGATGAATAAAAGGGGTATGGAGTAATGGCAACAGCTTTAAGAGATGCTTGGATATATCTTGAAAATGGAACTTTTTTAGAGGCAAAAAGCTTTGGTGCTGATGATACAAGTGTGGGGGAGATAGTTTTTAACACCTCTATGAGTGGTTATCAAGAGATTATGAGTGATCCATCTTATGCGGGGCAGTTTGTAACATTTACTATGCCTGAGATTGGCAATGTTGGTGTTAATGATGATGATATGGAGAGCTCATCTGCTCATGCCAAGGGGATGATAGTAAGAAAATACCACTCAAGATACTCAAATTTTAGAGCTGAGGGCTCGTTAGATGAGTTTTTACTCAAATACAATATTATGGGTATTTGTGACATAGATACAAGGTTTTTAACAAAAATGCTTAGAAGTGAGGGTGCTATGATGATGGTAGCTTCAACGAAGATAAGCGATAAAGATGAGCTTAAAAAGATACTACAAAACTCACCTCGTATTGAAGATGTAAATTATATTGAGCAGGTAAGTACAAAAGAGAGTTATAATCATACTTCATCTACATACTCCAAAACTGCTTTTTGTTATGATGAAGCACCAACTCCAGAGGCTAAGATAGCTGTTGTCGATTTTGGTGTTAAAAGAAACATCCTAAATGAGATGGTCAATGCCAAAATAGGTGTTGAGGTTATCCCAAATGATTTTGATGCAGAGGATTTGATAAAGAGATATAACTCAAAAGAGATTGATGGTGTATTTTTATCTAACGGTCCAGGGGACCCACTTGTTCTAAAAAAAGAGCAGGAGCAGATCAAAAAGCTCATCGCTGCTAAAATCCCTATGTTTGGGATCTGTTTAGGTCATCAACTGCTTTCAATTTCCCATGGGTATGATACATTTAAACTAAAATTCGGTCACCATGGTGGAAATCACCCTGTTAAAAATGAAAAAACAGGTTTTGTAGAGATAACAGCACAAAACCATAACTACAATGTACCAGATAATATAGTTGAAGTTGCAAAAGTTACACATATAAATCTTTTTGATAATACAATAGAGGGGTTAAAATATAATGATACCCCTATTTTTTCCGTGCAGCACCACCCTGAAGCAAGCCCAGGACCAAAAGAGAGTAGTTACATCTTTAGTGAGTTTTTATCTTTAATCAAAAGATGAACTGCCATATCTCTTCATAATATGACAAAAGTAAACAAAAAGATAATAAATATTTAAATTTGTCATAAAATAGTCATCACTTAAGATAACTTAAACTTTTATGCTGTTATTATGGCAGTGTTAATTAGTCTATATTATTTATTTTAAATTAATAGACATAATTGCTTTGAATTTTTAAGGAGGCTATATATGGAGAATCGTCCATTAGAGTACGACTACACAGTTGCTAAGTGGTTTATGTTCGCATCAATTGCTTTAGGGATTGTTGGTATGGTAATCGGTGTGTTTATCGCTTTTGAGCTTGCTTTCCCAAGTCTAAACTTGGTTTTAGGTCAAGGCTTGGCAGAATACACTAACTTTAGTCGTCTTCGTCCATTGCACACTGATGCAGTTGCATTTGGTTTTACATTGAGTGGTATTTTTGCTACTTGGTATTATGTTGGTCAGAGGGTACTTAAAGTATCTATGGCTGAATCTAAATTTTTGATGTTTATTGGTAAACTTCACTTCTTTTTGTACATCATTGGTGTTACAGCGGTTGTAATTTCACTTTTTATGGGTGTTACAACTTCAAAAGAGTATGCTGAGTTTGAATGGCCAATAGATATCGCTATTGTTATTGTTTGGGTACTTTGGGGTATTAGTCTTTTTGGACTAATCGGTATCAGAAGAGAAAAGAGTTTATATATCTCTGTATGGTATTATATAGCTGCTTTCTTAGGTGTGGCTATGCTTTATCTCTTTAACAACATGGAAGTACCTACTTATTTCGCATCTGGTGGTATTGGTGCATGGTATCACTCTGTTTCTGCTTATGCAGGTACAAATGATGCAGCAGTTCAATGGTGGTACGGACACAATGCGGTTGCATTTGTATTTACAGTTCCTATTATCGCTATGATCTACTACTTCTTACCAAAAGAGTCTGGTCAAGCAATCTATAGTTATAAACTATCTTTGCTTTCATTCTGGGGTTTGATGTTTGTATATCTTTGGGCTGGTGGTCACCACCTGTTGTTCTCAACTGTTCCTGACTGGATTCAAACTATGGGTTCTGTTTTTTCAGTTATCTTGATCTTGCCATCTTGGGGTTCAGCTATTAATATGCTTCTAACACTTAAAGGTGAGTGGCAACAAGTTGCTTCATCTCCTATGATTAAGTTCTTGTTATTAGCTTCAACTTTCTATATGTTCTCAACACTAGAAGGTCCTGTTCAAGCAGTTAAATCAGTTAATGCTATTGCGCACTTTACTGACTGGATTCCTGGGCATGTTCATGATGGTACACTTGGTTGGGTTGCGTTTATGATTATTGCTTCAACTCTACATATGACACCTCGTATATTTAAAAGAGAAATTTATTCAAAGTCTCTTTTAACAGCACAGTTCTGGATTCAGACTTTAGGTATCGTATTTTACTTTACATCTATGTGGATCGCGGGTATCACCCAAGGTATGATGTGGAGATCACATGATGAATATGGTAACTTAGCTTATTCATTTATGGATACAGTAAATGTACTTCACCCTTATTATACACTTCGTGGTATAGGTGGTTTATTGTTTGTTGTTGGTGTGTTTATGTGGGCATACAACATTATCAAATCGGCTTCTGCTAGACCTGTTGAAGAGTCTGAGCTACATTCTGCTTCGCCTATGGGCGCTTAAGAAAGGGAGGATTATATTATGTTTCATTGGTTAGAAAAACATCCGTTTCTTTTTGCGGTAGGTGTGTTCTTAACAATCGCGTTTGCAGGTTTGGTAACATTGCTACCAAGTTTTGCACAAACTTCTCGTCCTATAATTGGGACTAAACCTTACTCTACATTAGAGTTAGCTGGTCGTCATGTTTATATTAAAAACAGTTGTAATGCTTGTCATTCACAGCTTGTTCGTCCTTTTAAGGCTGAAACTGATAGATATGGTCACTACTCTTTAAGTGGTGAGTATGCATATGACAGACCTTTCCTTTGGGGTTCTAAAAGAACTGGTCCAGATTTAATGCGTGTTGGTAACTATAGAACAACAGAGTGGCATGAAAACCACATGATGAATCCTGCTGCTATCGTTCCAAACTCTATCATGCCAGGTTATGCTTGGATGTTCAAAAACTTAGCAGATATAGATACTGCTTATGCTGAGCAACTTACTGTTGCAGGTGTTTTTGGTGTTCCATATAACAAAGCTGTACCTATGAAAGATGGCTCTAGTGAAGTTGTTAAGATGGGTAAAACAGTTGAAGAAGCTCGTGCATTGGCGTTAGCTGAAGCTAAAGTAGTAGCAGCTGATATGAAAAATCAAGATGTAAAAGATATGGTTGCTCAGGGTAAGATCCCTGAAATCGTAGCTATTATTGCATATTTGAACAGTTTAAAATAGCGGGGGTTTGTAGTGGATATTGCTGAGTTTCAAGGTTATGCATATGTTGTTGCGATGGGAGTTCTTGTTGTGGTTTTGTATGCATATATTTATCATCTGTATACTAAAAGAAAAAATGCAGATGGTCTTGATTATGAGAAATATAGCGATATGGCATTAAATGATGATATATCAGATGCTCCGGTGGCTGATAGATTTGATGGTAAAAAGAAATAGGAGAGATATATGAATAAGCTTTATCTAGGAGCTATTGTAGTAACAGCGATGATGCTATTTGCAACATATGTATCATTTGACTTTAAACATGGTTCGAGTGATATTGTGAATCAACTAGCTATATTGGGTGCGGTTATCTTGGTAATTGCAACAATATTTGTTGTTGTGAAATATGTTCGCCAGATGCAAACTGACACTGCTACTGGTGATTTAATGGAAGAGAGTTGGGATGGTGTTGGTGAGTATGACAACCCTGTTCCTATGGGATGGGCTATCGTTTTCATGGGTACAATCATCTGGGGTATGTGGTATTACTTGGTAGGTTACCCTGTAAATGCATATTCACAAATTGGTGAGTACAATGAAGATGCAGCAGCACTAAATGCTAAGTTTGAAGAGAAGTATAAAGACTTAAAAGGTGAAGAGCTTGTTAATATGGGTGAATCAGTTTATCTTTCAAACTGTGCGGCATGTCATGGTTTGAGTGCTGATGGTATTGATGGACAGGCTGCTGACCTTAATGTAAGACTTCAAAAAAGTGTTATCAAGCATGTTATCAAAAATGGTTCAAACAACCATTTGATGGGTACAGAGATGCCAATGCCTGATCGTAATGGTCTATTTAATGGCAATACTGGTGCTTTAATCTCAGATGCTGAGATCGATGCTGTAGCTTCTTATGTTGCTAACGGTATGAGTGGTGCTGGTGCTGATGTATTTGCTGGAACTTGTGCTGCATGTCACGGCGAAGATGGTAAAGGGATGAATATGGTAGCTCCAAATATAGCTTCTTTCGATTCATCTTTGGTTGTTAATGTTATCCAAAACGGTAAAAAAGGTGCTATTGGTACAATGCCTAAAATGACTGTACTTAACAAAAAACAAAAAGAAGCTGTAGCTGCTTATGTTCAAAGTATAAGTAAATAAGGGGTTTGATATGAATGAAAATAGAAGTATATTTGCCCTTGATGGCATTACAGGTATGTTAATTGCAACTGTTTTACTACTTAGTATCTTAGCTGGTCTTACAGTTTGGTCGCTAAGTGTTCAAAAAGCAAATGCAACTAACTATTACGATGTAAAAGATGAGCAGTCGATCAAAATGAATAGTGTTAGTAATACTAAACATATGATTGATGTGAAATAAGGAGGACTAAGATATGGAAAAAGTAATATCATGGAGCCTTGTTGTAATGGCTATTTACACAATTTATGCGGTGGTAACACCTAATCACCTATTTATAGGTTAGGAAGATTCATTGAATTTTTCAAGAGGGCTAGCGGCCCTCATCCTCATCATAATTTTTCAAAATATTTTAGTTGCAGATGAATATTTATACAAAGATGAAGTTATCAATAATCAAAAATTTACTAAAGATGTAAACAAGCTTGGTAGTGAGTTATACTCTAAAACAGGAATATCTTTAAGATTGGTTTGTATCAAAGAGTTTAAACCTTTTAAAAATATACTTGAGTATGAAAAAAACCTCATAAAAGAGTTTGATGAGCCAACCATACTGCTTACATTTTCTCAGTTAGATAAAAAAGTTGATATACATGTAAATGACACCTCTTTATATAAATATTTTAATAGAGAGCAAGTTTTATCTCCTGCTGCTTCACCACTTCAAGCACTTGCTGTTGCTTTAACAAGTAGTGACGGTTTTGATAATTTTATTGCTCATTTGACAAACTACGGTGGGACAATACTCCCACTTATCGGTTTAAAAACAAAAGAGCATGAGATACTTGGTATGTACAGTGCAGCACTTTATAACGGTTATAGTGATATCTCTGAGCAGGTAGCAGATGCTAAAGATGTTTCTTTAGAAAATGCAGCGGGAAATACAAATAAAAATACAATATCTCTAATAAAGTTGTTGTTTTACGGTGTACTCTTGTATGCTATAATCCAGTTTATAAGAAGAGCTAAATATAAAAGAGAACATCCAGATGAATTTAATAAATAGCGGAAGAATATGGCCATACAGTATCGCTTTTGCGATAGCTTTGGTCTTTTCATTTTGTGTTGCAACTGTTTATATCACAAGCAAGGGGCATATAAATGAGAGCAACCTTTATATGGAGGGTTATCATAGTGTAGGTGCAGATGCAAACAATATACTCCAAGCAGAGATAGCATTTAACAAAAAATATACACTCTCATATATTAATAATCAATTATCAACTGATGGCTCAACTATACAATATAAGATTGTAGATAAAAACAATCACCCTATAAACAGTGCTAAAATTTCACTGATGCTTACAAGACCTGATGCAGACTTAGATATAAAGCCCATAAACCCAACCATAAAAGATGGTATCTATACATTTGATAATGTAAAACTGCCAAGAGAGGGCAGATGGGATATTATGGCAAAGATTCAGGTTGAGCAGGAGTATATATTTTATACAATAAAAGCAGATACCAGATTTAAAAAAGTTAAAAAAATCTAAAATATGGATAAAACTACCTTAGTTTTACCTTCTGCTCGTGCGATTCGTCATGAGCAGATCAATATAGAATCACAAACACTTTTTTTACCCACAACTATAACAATGAGTGAGTTTATCTCAAAACTTTGCATAGTTGAGGGTTATAAATCTCTTGATGAAGACAGCAGGGTGTTACTTCTGCTTGAAGCAGCTGATTTTAACTCATTTTCATCTTTGAAGATTGAGAGAAACTTCTTTACATTTACAAAAAATTCCTCCTATATATTTAAGTTTTTTGAAGAGCTAAGTGCTGAGATGTATGATATAGAGCAACTAGAGACCTCAGATGTTTATGGGGAGTATGAGGAGCATATAGCAATCTTGAGTGAGCTTTATAAAAGGTATGAAAAGCTATGCATGCAAAAAAAAGTGTTAGATAAAATCTTTTTACCAAAACTTTATACTTTTAACAAAACTTATGCAAAAGAGCATAAAAATATTGAGCTTAGAGTTGATGGACATTTGACAAATTTTGAGTTTGAGCTTTTGCAAAAATGTTGTGAGTTTAGTAGTGTTAAAATCATATTTAGCACTTCTAAATTTAACACAAAGATGCAAAAGAGATTTTTAGATTTTGGGATGGAGATTGAAAAAGGTTATATATATGAGATATCTTTAAACCAAAAGAGTATAATCAACAAAACACCCCAAAAAAGAAACAAAAATGTAACTTGCAGCAGTTTTAGTGAAGATATTTTACAAATCGCTTTTGTAAAACAAAAGGTTTATGAGGGGATAAAAAAAGGTTACAAACCCAAGAGGATAGCAGTGGTTTTAGCAGATGAAACTATGGCTTTGAAACTAAAAAGTTTTGATACAAGCAACAATTTTAACTTTGCTATGGGGGTACCATACTCAAAAACAAAGATATATCAAAAACTAAACTCTACATGCCAAGCCCTAGATCAAAAATCACAACAAAACTATGCAAGAGTTCAAAGGGTGGGGGAGAGTGCTTACCTTTTGCTCTCTCAAAACTATCATAAAAATGGTGAAGAGTTTGATATTTTAGAGTTTTTAAACACCTATGCTCAAGAGTTTGAAGATAAAAGTGAGTTAAAAATATTTAAAGAGGAGCTTTACAGTTTTACTAAGATCATGCCGTACATGAAAGGGATGAGTGTTAAGTCACTTTTATCACTTTTTTTACAAAGATTGGCAAGTAGAAGTATGGATGATGTTAGGGGTGGTCAGATCACAGTTATGGGAGTTCTTGAGACAAGGTCTATAGATTTTGATCTAGTTATCATAGTAGATTTTAGTGATAAAAATGTTCCTAAAAAAAGTGATAAAGATATGTTTTTAAACACAAAGATTAGAGAGATGGCAAATCTTCCAACTATGAATGAGAGGCAAAATCTACAAAAACACTACTACGATATGCTTATATCAAGATCAAAAGAGGTTGCCATAAGTTATATAAAATCAAACCAGAGCAACGGCTCTTTGTTTTTAAAACAGCTTGGGATTCAAGAGCAAAACCCACACCCACAATCGAGCTATGCAAAGATACTTTTTGATATTAAAACCCAACATGCACTGAGTGAAGATGAGATAGTTTTGAGCTATAGTTTTAGGGATAAAAAACTCTCAAACACAAGTTTAAAAATGTTTTTGGAGTGCAAGAGAAAATATTATTACAGATATATAAAATCTCTCAAAGGGCATGAGATACCAAAAGATATGCCAAAAGAGTATGAGATTGGAAGCAGTGTGCATCTAGCTTTGAGTCAGTTATATAGTAAAAAAAATCTATACACAAGCGTAGATGAGCTCAAAAGGGATCTTGATGCAGAGTTAGATAGAGCATGTGGAGATAGTGAGCTTGATAGATATCTCATTGAGATACAAAAAAGAAGGCTTGAGAGATTTTGTGTTGATGAAGTTATGAGGTTTAATGATGGTTGGCATGTAGAGATGTGTGAGCAAAATTTGGAATGTAGTTTTGGTGGTATTGGGCTAAAGGGGCAAATAGATAGGATAGATAGACGGGGTGATGAGCTGTTTGTGCTTGATTATAAAACAGGCACATACAAACTTTATAACAAAAACAACTTTATGGATGCAACAGATTTTCAGTTGGAGTTTTACTATCTTTTGGCT
>Ga0256913_10002055_pt1 | contig 10239 bp, 12 predicted proteins | sample Axial_MatmetaG_FD_185970 | JGI IMG/M metagenome (GOLD analysis project Ga0256913, IMG submission 185970) | Deep-sea worm associated microbial mat communities from Axial Seamount, Juan de Fuca Ridge, Pacific Ocean - Axial_Mat | ecosystem: Environmental > Aquatic > Marine > Oceanic > Microbial...
ATAATGAAGTTTAAAATTTAATTGTTTATAAACTTTTTTGAAAAATTTAGTTTGTTTTGTTTTTATTTTAAAAATTTGGAATTTATTTAAATTAAATAAACTTATAAACTGGTTTTATTTAATATTAATTAAATGGAATTTTTGGAAATTAGTAATTTATTTGAAGAATTAGAAAATAATAATAAGAGATTAAATAAAATTACTTTTCTTAGAGATTTTTTAGAAAAAAATCCAAAAGTAGGTTTTTTGTTATTTGATATTATTTCAAATAATTTTCAAAGAGAAATTAATAGAAAAGATTTAGGAATTTCTTTAAAAACAATTTTTAGTGTTCTTAGTTTTCTTTCAAAAAAAACAGAGAGGGAAGTAGAGATACAATTTAATAAAACTGGCGATATTGGAATTTTAGCACACGAGATTTTAAAAAATAGAAAACAAAAATCACTTTATAAGAATAAATTAACTTTAAATGAAATTATAAAAACTTTTAAAGAAATTACTCAGACTAGTGGAAATAATTCTAATAGTATTAAAAAGGAAAGATTATCTAAATTATTTTTGTCAACAACTTCATCAATAGAAGATAAATTTTTAGCAAGACTTTTGATTAATGATCTTAGAATTGGTGTTTCGGTTGGAGTTTTAAAGGAGGCTGCAACAAATTATTTTTTTCCTAAAATTTTAGGTTTACATTTTTATTGTAAAAATTGTAATTATTTTATTTTAAATCAACAAGTTTGTAATTTATGTTCAAATAAAATTAATAAAGAACAGGAGGAAATTTTATCTAAAAAATATTCAATTATTGAAGTTAATACTCCAAAAAATATTGTTGGATTAGATGAATTTATTGGAAAGAAAGATAAATTAGAGGAAGTGAAGTTTTTATTAAGATTGGATAAAAAGAAACATATTATTAAAACTTTAAATCCAAGAGAAGTATATATTTTATTTTTAAAATTATTTGAAAATAAGTATAATCTAATTAATGATTTTAGTAAATTATATCTTGAATTGAAAGAAAATTTATTTAATATTTTAAATTGTGAAATTAAATTATCTACTCCAATAAAATCTATGCTTGGAACTAGAGTTAAGTCTATTTCAGAATCTTTTGAAAAAACAGGAAAACCTGCTTTAATTGATTTTAAATATGATGGTTTAAGACTTCAAATTCATAAAAGTAAAGATGAAATTAAATTATTTTCTAGAAATTTGGATGATATAACAAAACAATTTCCTGAAGTTGTGGATTTTATTAATTTAAATTTTTCTTTTGAAAGTTTTGTTATTGATTGTGAATGTATTGGTTATGATTATGTTAAGAAAGAGTTTTTAGATTTTCAGATATTATCTCGAAGAATTTTAACTAAAGATATTAAGGAAGTTAATTCAATAAAAATTTCAATTAGGGTTTTTGATATTTTGTTTTTTGAGGGAAAAACTTTAATTAATGAACCTTATTCTTTGCGAAGAGAAATTTTAGAAAATTTATTTTTAGAAAGAGAGTTAAAACAAAAATTATATTTTAATTTAAATGATTTGAATAAATTTAAAAGAAATTTTAATTATTAGAGATTTATTTTATATTTGTTTAACTATTTAAAATTTAATTACTTTCTTCTTCTTTTTTTTGTTATAATTTTGTTATTATTATTAATCTACAGTAAATAAAATATTATCATGTTCTACATCAAATAAACCTAATCTTGCACCAGCATCAAGCCATCCATGAGCATAATTTAATGCGGCAAATGCATTTACATGGTCTCCTTTTTTTTCAAAATGTTTAGCATCAGAATAATACGAAGAAGCCATATTTAAATAATCTTTAGAAATTGTATCTAAATGACTTTTATTTGGGGAAATTAATTTTAATTTTTTAAGGGCTCTGCCTGTAACATCAAAATACTTTTCTAATTTTTCTTTTGTAATTAAATTAGTTATTTTAGTCATTTTATTTTTATTTATTTATTTTAAATTTTAGGTAGATTTTCTTGATGACCACAAGCATTACATTTTAATAAATTATTTTGATAATTTAAATTTGTATCTGGGCTATTACAATGAGGACATTGAATATATAATTTAAAGTACTTTTCTACTACTTTATTTAGAAAATTTGGTTGAAATCTTGAGTGTAATGTAAGTTCACCATTTGGATTAAATTCTCCTCTAACTCCTAATTCTTTTAAAAAAAATTTAAAAAAATGATCTCTTTCTCTTGAAAAGTGTTTTGCAATATCTCCAAAATTACCAATAATTGTTCTAGTTTTAATTAATTTTCCTTTAACTTTAGGAATTTCAAATCTTTCTTTTTTATATAGTACTTTAGGTAATTCATCATAAGCATTATTTAAAATTTCTAAATATTCTTTTTCTTCCATTTTTATTTCTAAAAAATTTAATATTTGTTTATTTATAAAATATTGTGCTTTTATTCATTTATTTATTTAAAATTTTCATTTTAATTTTCTATTTATGTTTGTACTTTTTAGTTGTTAGAAATCTTTTTAAATAATTGTGAAGTTAATTTCACTATGAGAAAAATTGATTTTACTTGTAAGAAAATAGTTTTAAAAGATTTGATTCAGTGTAATTATAATTTGAATGAATCGGAGTATGCTATATTTTCAAAATTAATTAATTCTAAAAAAGGGTATAGTGTTAAAGAATTAGTTGAAAAAATAGGAAAAGATAGGACTACAGTTCAAAAAATTGTTTCTAAATTATTGAAAAGAGATCTTTTAACTAAAAAACAAATAAATTTAGAAAGAGGATTTATGTTTTTATATTTAGCTAAAAATAAGGAAAATGTTATTTCTGAAATTGAAAATAATGTAAATAATTATTTTAATTCTGTAAGAGAAAGTTTGGAAAAATGGAAATCTAAAATATAGATTTTTAAAAAGAGATTTATTATTAATTTTTAAATATTTTAGATTTAATTTTATTAAATATTTTTTTTTCTTTTTGAAATGTATTCTCTTAAATTATATAATCCACTTTTTAGTTTAAAACCTAAATAAAAACCAATTGTAAAAATAGCAGTTATTGCGAGTATTTCTGTATTAATCATTGTAATTTATGTTAATCTTTTACTTTTTATAAATGTTTTTATTTTTACTACTTTTGAATTAAGACAAATAACAAAAGAATAAAGTTTATAAAATTTTAATTTACTTTTTATTTATGGTTAAAGATTTTAAAGCAGAAATAGTTGAAATAGTTTCACTTTCTCCTTCAGTAAGAAAGTATATTTTAAATTTGGGAGAAAATATGGAGTTTAAAGCAGGACAATTCATAAATATGTCTTTTGAGGTTGATGGTGAAAAATATATGCGATCTTATTCTATTGCTTCAGCCCCAAATAGTTTAGATACTATTGAGCTTTGTATCAAATTAATTGAAAATGGTCATTTAACTCCTAAGTTATGGGAGAAAAAAGTTGGAGATTTTGTTGAAATAAAAGGTCCTTTGGGACTCTTTACTTTAGAAAGGGCCACTAAAGAGAAATTAGTTTTTATTGGAACTGGAACAGGAATATCTCCGTTACTTTCTATGATTATTGAAGAATTATCTAAACAAAATGAAATATTGGATGGAGATGAATCGGAGAGTATTGTGAAAACTAGGGAAATTCTTTTAATTTTTGGTGAGAGATTTGAAAATGAAATTTTGTATAATAAAGAATTTGAAAATTTAGCTAAAAATAATCCGAATTTTACATTTTTGCCTGTAATTTCTAAACCTACTTCGGATTGGATTGGCAGATGTGGCCATGTTCAAGAAAATTTGGATTTAATTGATCCTTTAAATAGTGATATTTTTATTTGTGGTTTGCCTGAAATGTTTGATGAAGTTAAAAATAAGTTATTGGATTTAGGTATTGATGAAAAAAATATTTTTCATGAGATATTTAAATAAAAGATTATTTTATTTTTTATTTATTCTTTAATTGTTTATTCTTTAATTGTTTATTCTTTAATATTTATTTAAATTGTTAATATTAGAGTTTAATATTCATTTAATATATTTTTAATAATTCCAGATTTTGTTTCTGCTTTAATATTTTTTTCTTTAAGGGCTCCTTGCATATTACCACCATATTTTCCAGCAATGACAATATCTACACCTTTGTCTCCTAACATTTTAGCTACACCAAATCCAGCTCCACCACCAATTAAAAAAGGATTTTTAATAACTTCTAATAATTTTTTATTTTCAAAAATTAAAAAATAAGGACTTCTTCCTGCTACTGAGGAAACTTCTGAATCTATTTCTGTACTTATACTTGCTATTGCGATTTTCATTTTATTATTATATTTATTGTTGTTATATTTATTATTTATTGTTGTTATATTTATTATTTATTGTTGTTTTTTTATTATAATTTAATATTAATTCGACAATATATCCATTAATTATTGAAAAAATTATCATTACAATTAATAGTGTTATAACAACTTTACTACTAAAAATTTCAATCATTGGATATATTAGTGGAATTTTAATTGATCTATTATATAGGAAAGCTACTTGATATTTTATTGGCATTCCTTTTTCTTTTAATTCTCCAATAATTGGATACCACATATAAATTGGTCCTGTTGAAATTATTCCTGCTATAATTATAAAAAACCAACTAAAAAGATTATTTTTTTTATTAAAAAATTTATTTATTTTATTTTTATTAATAAATAAATCAATTATTATCATTAGTAAAAATATCATAATAAATATCCAAGTTAAACTTAAAAATAATTTAATTGAATTATTTAAACTTAATATAAATTTATTTGGATTTATTATTAGTGTTATTAAATATAAAATTATAACTAATCCAAGAAAAATTCCCATTCCTCCGATTTTATTATATATTTTAAATAAATTGTATTTTAATTTTGAGATTATATTTTTATTTGTCATTTTAAATCCACCCTAAAATTAAAACTGTGATGCCTGCTACTAAGAAGTTACTGAGGAATGCAATAATATTTCTTGTTATTGCAAATTTTTTATCGAGGATTAGAGATTCTGCGGGTAATTGAATAAATCCTACATTTACCCATGCTAAAATAAATACTAAAACTAAAAATAAAACAATTCCATTTGCTAACATTTCTTGACCTATAATATAACTAATCATTGCATTTCCTGCCATTATACTTCCAAGTCCATTTAAAATAAAACTATTTAAAAAAGTATTATTTGTTAAGATATTTTTATAAAAATTATTTCCAAAAATTACTTTAATTAAATTAATTAATAAAATTATTCCTATAAACATTGGTAAAATGTTTTTAAAAGCATTTAAGTTCTTTTTAAAAACATTTTTTATTTTTATTTTTAAATCCATTTCTATTTTTATTTTCTTATTAAATTAACATTACAATTAGGACATTTTAATGTATAACATGGATTTCCAATATTGTGTGTAATTTCATAATCACAATTTGGACATTTACATGTTCCTCCAGAACCAATTCCAAAGTTTTGAGTATTTCTACCTAAACCTCTTCCTTGGCCTGCACCAAAATTTCTTCTATTTCCGTTTTGTCCCATTCCTCTTGGGCCTGTTCCATCTCTATTTGGCATTTTGTAATTTCCTCCTTCAATTTTTATAGCAAGACCTTCGACAATTGCTTTTATTAATTTTTTTTTAGCATTGTTGTATAATCTATTAAATGTTGGTTGAGAAATTTTCATTGACTCTGAAGATTCATTTTCTGATTTTCCTAAATAATCTTTAAGTTTTAATGATTCAAATTCTTCAATTGTTAAAACTATTTCTCCAATTGATGATAATTGAATTCCTTGTGGCTTATAGTATGTTATTGTAGGTAATGAACTTACATGTCTTATTCCTCTTGGTCTTACCATAGTTATGAATACTGATTCATAATTTATAAAAGTATCGAAAGGGTGAAGATTTTAAAGTTTTATTCGTAAGTTAATTTTGGATAACTATTAGAAGTTTTAAAATTTTAATTTAAGTTTTAAGTATGATTATTAAATATAATTATTAAGTATAATTATTATGATGATTTATAGTTTATTAAGAAATATTATTATTATTATTTTATTATTATTATTAATATTAAAAAATTGGTTTAAGTTAATTTTTATTTTTACTATTTAACCACCAAAGTAAAATTCCTGTATTTTGTAACCAAGTTGAAATAAAATCTACCATTAAACCAATAACTAAAATTAAGGATATTTCATGAATTACTGAGGAGTTTGTTAAAAATAATGCGGCAATACCTGCAACTAATGTTGTTAATGTCATTAATATTCCTGTTTTAAATGCAAAGTGAGCTTTATCAAAATAATTTTCTCCTTCTTCTTTTACAACTCTATTTGTTAATAAAATATCGGTATCTATTGAATATCCAATAAGCATTAGTAATGAACCAATTCCAGCAATTGAAATTTCAATTTTATAAAAATTTAAAATTCCTACTGTTACAATAATATCAAAAATTCCTGAAAGAACTATTGCTCCAGATGGGACTAATTCTCTGAAATATAAGAAAACAACTAATGACATAAGTCCAAATGAAATTAAAAGAATATATGCTGCTTGTTTAAAGAATGAATTTGATAGTGTTGGTGAAATATAATTTGACATATAGTTTTCTCCAGAAATAAATTTTTTTTTAAATATTTCTTCAATGAATTTAACTAATTTTTCTTCTTCTAAATTTGTATCAACTATAAACCCGGATTTTATTCCTTTTTCAGTTATTTCTGATATTTTAAAAGATTTAGTTGGGAATTTTTCTTTTAATTTATTTTCAAAATTAACAGTTGTTATTTCTGTATTAATACTAATTGTTGCAGATAATCCTCCTTTTAATGAAATGTCCCTGTAAATTGGAGTTCCTTCTTGATTATTAGTATTAATTATTGAAAATATAGAAAATATAAATATAATAACTGGAATTATCATTAATAATTTATAATTTTTTTTATAATTAATAATATCAAATCTATTTTCTTTATTAATTCTTTTTGAATTATTATTTTGATTAGAGTTTGTTTTTATTTCTTTTTTGGTAATATTTTTTTTAATATTGCTTTTAAGATTATTTTCTTTTTTAATCTTTTCTTTTTTGATTTTTTTACTCATAAATAAAATATAATTTTTAAGTATTTAAATAGTTTTTTGAAGAATTTTTAGATTTATTAAAACTTCATCCATTTATAGTAATTATAAAATATCATAAAACACTAATCTTTAAATTTATTAAATATGAAATTTGAATTTAATTTGAAGGTTTTGTTACTTTTGTTATTATTTGGTTTATTTTTTAATAGTGTTTATTCTATAGAGGATAAACTTACTATTACTTCCCCGAATTATTTTGGTGAAATGGGTAATATTTATGATGATATTCATTATTTAGATAATGAGTTTTTGTCTTTTAAATTTTGTACAGATTTTGAATCTAAAGATATTTCTTTTAATTTGATTTGTAATGATGATTTAAAAAAAGAATTAGATTTATTTGATTATAATAAAAATGGAGGAGTTATAAATTCCGGGGAAGTTTGTTATTTTTCTAATTTTAATTTGAATGAAGGACTTTGTGATGATTTTACTTTAGAAATTTCTTATAATTTTCAAAATAAAAAAAGGATTATGACTAGAACTTTTAAAAAACAAGAACAATCTCTTTTAATTAATCATGTTTTAAGTAAAGATATTAATGATTTGGATTCTGTTGATTTGAGTTATTATTTAATTGTTTTGAATAATGTTGAGAGTATTACTTCTAAAAAAAGTATTGAAGTATATAATTTATTAAAAAATAAAAGAAATAATGTGAATAAATGTTGGCCTAGTTCTTCTTGTAATATTTTAAAAACTAATGAAATTTTACAAAATTTAATTTTGGCAGGATATTCTTTAAATTCAAGAATTTTGGAAGATGGGAATACCTATGTTGAGAGTAAAGTTATTAATAATAAAAATAATCCTTTGATGTTTAAAATTGAATTAGATATTGATTTAAATGATTCCGAAGAATTAGAGTGTAATTTAATTTTAGATGATGATGAAAATAGAAGTTATAATTTTGATAATTCGGATAATTTAACTATTGAGAGAGAAGCAAGTTCAAGTATTGAGTTTAGTTGTGATAAAACTTTAGATAATATTAATTTTAAATTGTATAATTTAAATGATAAAATTCAATTGGATGAAGATTTTGAAGATTCTAATTCTTTTAATCATCATATTGATGATTTTGCTTGTATTGGAGTTTCAGATTCATGTAATGTTGAGTCAACAATTCAAAGTTTAAATACTTTTAGTTCTAAGTTAGAGGATAGAAATTTATTGGATAATTATCTTGATTCTTTAATTGTAGATAATGGCGATTATTTTTATTTTGATACTTCTAATGAATATGAGGATACTGGAAGGTATTTATTTTATAATTCTCAAAATAATTTATTAGAACATTTAAAATTTAAACAAAATAATGATGGTTCTTGGGGAAAAGAGAATTCTAAGTATGATAAAATTATTAAGACTGTTTGGGCAATTTTAGGAATTGAAAAAAGAGATTCAAATTCGGAGTATGTTGATGATGGTAAGAAATGGGTTTATTATAATGAGCCTTTAGCTGGTTGGGGTTCTATTGAAAAGAATACTTTAGCTTATTTAGCGATTAAGGAGCAGATTAAACCTTATATTAAAATTAATTCTATTAATGAAATAAGTGATGTTGTTACTTTTAAAATTGAGAATCCTACTATTTATAAGTTGAAAGATATTAAAGTTAGTTTTAGTGATGAGATTAATTCTTATTTATCTTATTCTGAGAATTTAGGCGATTTAAATGGAAATGATTTTATTTTATTTAATGTTTCTTTAAATGATGACTTTTTTGGAAAATTAACAGGAGATTTATTTATTACAGGAGTTGATGGAAAAAATACTAGATTAAATTTAATTGAAATGCCAGTAAATATTAAAGGACCTTTACCTTTTGATATTTTAGTTGAAAATTATTCTCTTTCTAAAACTAATCCTAAAATTGAAATTAAATTAAAGAATAATATTGATGTTTATAATGTTGATTGTTCAATTAAAAATCCTTTTTCTTTAAGTAAAGAGAATTTTAAAGTGACTAATTCTAGGAATAATTTTTTTCTTGAAAATTTTGAATTAAAAGAAGGTAATTTTTCTTCTGAACTTTTTTGTATTTATGATGGAAATCAATTTACCATTCCTTTTAAGTTTAAAGTAACTCTTGTTGAAAAAAGTTTTGATTTTGTTGATGGTAGTTTTTTAACAATTTCTTCTTTAGAAAATTTTTCTTTTAAAATTCATAATTCTTTAAAGGATAAACAAGTTTTATCTTTTGAGGTGGAAGGTCCTTTAAGTAAGATTTTAGAATTTTCTGAAAAGGATAAAATTATTGCTGGAGAGGATACTAGAGATATTTTTGTAACTATTAAAAATTCTCAATTATTGACAAATTTTAATTTGGATCAAGGAAATGAGAGTAGTTTTTTTGTAGTTAAATCTGATTCTGGTTTTAGTGATAAAATTAAACTTGAGGTTAATTTAGAAGATTCGAAGAAAGTTTCAGATGGGTTTAATTATATTCTTTTAGTATATATATTTTTAATTATTTTTGTTTTATGGGCAATTATTTTTGTCATTAGGAGATATAATCAACAAAATGAAATTGAAGAAAATAATAATCCAAATAATAAGAACCAGAGTGGCGATGATGAATTTATTTTAGATGATGATTTTGATTTTTAGTTTTATTATTATTTTTATTATTAAATGTTTATTATTGTTAAGTTTTCTAAGTTTTCAACCATTTTACTTAATCTTTTTGAGACATTTTGGATAAAGATTATTTTTGGTTTAATTGATGAAGCATAAAATTGAATGAGGTCTGTGTCTGTTGGTTTTTTATAAAAATAAAAACAATCAAATTCTACAATAATTTTATTTATTATTAATTTAACTTTATAATCAATTCCTTTTTGATTTTTTTGTTTATTTTCTATTTTTAAATAATTTTCTTTAAAATAATTTTCAATAAAAATTTCAATTTTATCATCGAATGAATTTGTAGGTTTAAATTCTTTTTGTTGGGTTGTTATTGTTTGTTGTAGTCTTACAGTTTTGTTTTGGTAATTTCTTTGAGAATTTATTTCTTGAGTATTTGTTTGAAGAATTTCTTTATTTTTTTTTTTTTTTTCAGG
>Ga0256913_10002056_pt1 | contig 10238 bp, 11 predicted proteins | sample Axial_MatmetaG_FD_185970 | JGI IMG/M metagenome (GOLD analysis project Ga0256913, IMG submission 185970) | Deep-sea worm associated microbial mat communities from Axial Seamount, Juan de Fuca Ridge, Pacific Ocean - Axial_Mat | ecosystem: Environmental > Aquatic > Marine > Oceanic > Microbial...
ACGACTTACCCTGGATATAAAGATTAAATTTGTTGGGCTTAATGATAGCACAGTGTCTTGTTTATTAAGTAAAATGGTATGCTACGGAGAAAAGTTTTTTTTTAACATTATTGAACAGATGAAAACATTAATAATTTAATTGTATCCCTGTACAAATGTACTTGGTGATATCATGGCTTACACATGGTTATGCTTTGCACCTTAAAATAAACACATCTGGAAGTTTCTCCTCGGCAGAAAGGTATTTCTCCCCTTTTCTCCCCATGGCAGGGCAGAAATACCTTTCTTCCAGGGAGAAAGCCAACCCTGTTTTAGTGTGTAATGTAACATGATTTGCATGTTATGAATGACTGTGTGGTTGTTAAGGTGTTTGCTGTCAGTACTACTTTGAGCTAAAATAAATGATTGGGGGTCTATTCACTTGTAAAATGAGATAATAAGATAAAGCCTTTTATGAAATGGTGAACCATCACATGGACATAAACTATTCAGAGATTTGATCCCACAACCTGGAGGTATAAAAGGCAGTGCACCAACAACTGTATAACAGAACCCCCTCTGTAACTGTGTAAGTTGCTATAAAATAACATCGTAAAGTTATGATATTTTTAATAAGCTGCACCATACCGGTTTGAGAATCCTTTTCACTTCTGCCAAAGATTTATCCAAATCTGACACAGAGCACAAGACAAGTGTGGATACAACGACATCAACAGAATTATCTGCTATCTTTTGCATATTCTCAGCATATCCAACCATATGTTCTACCTGCAGCAGGCTGTCTGGATTTGGCTTGATGAACTTGAACATGTATGGGTTTGGATCTAAACAGATGATGTGACTATTCTCTGGATAATACTGCAAGTTTATACCTGATCCAGCACCAATCTCAACAATCTTAAGGGAATCTCTTCTATTGCTTGCCAGCGGTTGCAGACAAGAGAAGAGTTCTTGTTTTTGTCTGTTGAATGCTTGACTGTGTATCCTTGAGAACACATATATGAATATAGAGAATCCAATTTTGTAGACTGAGATGATCCAACTAAATAAAGACATTTTTAACGTTCAGAGAAACCCTTTTAAAATGTGCCTTCACTCCTTTCCTCGATACACTAAAACTAAGTCTATCAGTATCACTATCAATTTATGTGACCTGTAAATAAGAAATACTTTGAATTAAGTCCGGACTATCTACTAAGTATTTATAAACACAATTAATATCAAAGTTCAAGAACTATTCTTCTCATTAAATGTAACACCGTTACACTTAATGGCCCAAATATGTGCGATATAGGATACCATCATCCAACGTCAACTGGTTGAATTTGGAAACAAGTTTCCTAATTGGTAATGGTTTAACTTTGCACTGACGTGAATTTGGTACATGTTTTTGTGACACGAAATGTATTATTTTGGAGATATGAGGATTATCTTCTTGTAGTTTTTGAATATCAGTGTTTGGTATTTCTGGAACAATGTTGATATTCATTTCCTGCACAACAGCAAGTGGTTCGTCAGTTTCTTGAGACTTTGTTATGGAAGATATCAAGATTTCTGGCATTTCACTTGTGTTATCTACCTTCTGGATAAATGTCAGTAACTGCTGTTGTGTTGTAATTGTACATATTCCATCATCTTCAATTTCTGATCCACTGTCATCTATCGGATTTCGACTGAGTGCATCAGCAGCAGCATTAGGGCGACCAGGAAGATATTCTTTCTCAAAATTGAAGTCGGAGAGATCTGTTAACTTGCTAAGATCGGCAGCTGTTTGGATTTCATAATTCTGCTAAGTGGATGGTTATCCGTCAAGATTTTGAACTTTGAACCATAAAGGTATTCTCTACATTTCTAGGTAACAGCCAAGTGTAGGCCAAGGAATTCCGACTTCATAGAGCTGTAGCTTCTCATCGATTTCAGACCGGATCTTTGATTGATCGGTTTGGATTCCTTCAGCTGATACCATATGTCCTAAAAATGTAACACTTTCCTTAAAATATTGGCATTTTTCTGGTTTCAACTTGAGTCCAAATTGCCGTAATCGCTTAAATATCGTATCCAACTGTGTAATCATTTCTGTGATTGTTTTGCTGTACAGGAGCATGTCATCCAGATATACAATGAGTCCTTTGCCATATAGATCACTAAAACACTTGCCTACCAATCTTGAGAACGTTGCTGGGCTATTACATAACCCAAATGGAAGACGATTAAATTGATAAAGTGATCCAAGTGCACGAAATGCATTTTTCTCCTGGTCAGCTTCATGAACTTTCACCTGTAGATAGCCTTGGGTTAAATCGAGGGAACTGAAATATTTTGCACCTTTCAACGATTCTATGCATTCATCGATTCTCGGCAATGGAAATGCATCTTTCACAGTGAGTTCATTGAGCTATCTGTAGTCAATGCAAGCCCTAATTTCCCCGGATTTCTTGCGTATTAGCACCATCTGCGACGCATAAGGACTTTCACTTTCTGTAATAATTCCATCATTAATCCAATACTGCAACAATTTGCGAATTTCTGATATAACTTGTGGTGGTACTCGTCTGTCTCGTTGTTTCACGGGTATGTCCGATGTAGTGTGTATTCGATGTTCAACTGCATCTGTAAATCCTATGTCGTTTTTGTCTTTTGAGAATATATCACTATATTCCTGAAATAAATTTCTGAGTTTTTCATGATCGGATTTAGTCATCTTGATGTCACCAATGTTCACAGGATATGGTAAATTCTGCCAGCTGTGATGACTCAGCACAACATATGGTTTCTGCATATCAACAACAAAACGTCCTTCTTCAGTCATTGATTTATCAATATTTGGCTTCATTACATCACAAGTACATATCTCTGCTATCCTGGTTGGTTTTTGCAAAGTCACAACAGTATCAGACAAATTCATTAGTCTACAATAGACCATGCCCCTTTTGACCTTGCTCAGTGTGGGATAAATCAGCAAACCTTCTGGAAGGGGTGTAGATGATGGTTCCACCAATACAGTTTAGTTATCCATTAAATGACGTGTTGTTCCGCATATAGATATTTCACTGTTAGCAGGAATAATCACACTGTTTTAGTTTTCACCGTGCCTATTACGTTGAATTCGTTCTGTATACCTTTCATATATATTGATTCTGATCAAACCAAGTGTTCCTCATACTTATGTACAACACTGCTCAACTCCTGTGCTAGTAAACACTTATTCTGTAGTTGAGAGGCTTGGTGAATTAATGGACTGGAATTATGCCTGGAACTGCTTCTTTGCGTTTCTGCACTGCAATATTGACAGGATCTTGCTCGACAATGACATAAATATCGGGAAACTCATTGGCAAACTAATCCATGTGCTATCTGTAAGAAATGAACATTGTAGTATGTCTCGGTAATAGTCGTCACTTGAGATCCAGAATCGATTAAACATCGGACTGGAACATTTCCCAACATTGCATCAATTTCTGGACACCCTCCAATTAACTTCTTTCACTTCAGATGCCGTTGCTTTGGACCTGTCAATCCGAAAACCAACTTCAGTATAAGGTGTGTAATCCAGGAAGTTCATAATTATATCAACTTTTTCGGACTCTTTCTTTAATTGGCTGATGTAACTCCTCATAGTTTCAAGCCAATCATCAACGTCATCGCTTTCTCTAAATTTCCGTAAAGATTTTTCAGGCTTTGTCTGGTATATCACTGTAGTGGAATTTGATTTAGCTTCCTCTTCTTGTTTGGTGATCTTGAGTTCTGCAGCTTTGAGTTCTTGAATAGTTTTGTTTAGTTGCTCTTCCATGGTTGTGAATTAATATCACTGTCCTTTAATCCTCATAATAATATACATGCACAATATATTTACGGTGCACACTTGTACAATACACAAGTGGAATACGTATTTAGTGCAACAAGAAATCGTGTAATATTCAGTTACAGAACTGATAGTTTAAAAATATTTAACACTATGTAATGTAGCTTAGAAATTATGGTATTATGTAGTATACATACATTCACAATACACATTCAATATTCTGATCTATGTATGGAATAGTTTAATATAGTTTAATATACTTATTTTTCATTCAAATGGGGTATATATTATTTGATATGCCTAATAAATGAAGAGTTAGTAGTTGAATTTGACGATATACATTTTTGAATACCTAGCAAATAAAATAATAATTTAATTATTTATCAATTTAGTTTAAAATATAATTTTAAAATTTAATATTGAATATAATTTAAGTTAATTATTTGAATATTTTAAAATTATAATACATTTGAAATAATAGAATTGAACTCAATTATTCATTTAGTAAAATGAATAATTAAATTTATCAATAATATTTAAATTTATTAAGCTTATTACGTTATTAATATATGGGAAAAGTAATTTTAAATAAAACTTCAAGTTATCTGAAGTGAAGTCTATTTATGATTAATCTTACTAACTTATCACCATTAATCTTTTAACAAAAGTACACAATGTACTATAGAAGAACTAATTACACTTATTAACAAAATACTCAGTAAAATTAAATATACTAATTATAGCTGTAGCTAATCTAATTCCAGCATCTTAAGGAAGGCAAGGTGAAACAAGGTCAAGTCTGAAAATGAAACAATTAATATTAACAAGAAATAATTAAGTTAAAGTAAAACACTATCTGCTGTCATAAATGTCAGTCCTGAAAGAAATTAATCAATTAATAAATATCAACTTAACTAATATAAAAAACAGGCTAAATCTTCCAATTAACAGGAAGTCGGATGTTCAATAAAATGTATTAAATAAGTACAAGTATCAAACACAACATATCAAAAAGAAATGAATTGTTCAATTTTAAGTTGAAGTAAAATACATGAAGGAATTAATTGACAAACACATTTGAATTAATGAAGTAAATTACCTTAATAAACAAATTATTTGAATACAAATTTTACATTTTAATATTAAAACTTATTTCAAAATAACAATGAAAAATGAAAAACAAAAATTATAAAGGAAAACTATTTTAATATTTAATATTAGAAAAATAAAAACAATTATGGTATTAATAAAAAACACATTACTAATTGCTTAAATATTTAACTTGGTAAGTATTTAACAATAATTTTGAATGAAAATATATATCATATAAAGGAACTGACAGAATGAAATATTCTATAAATTAGCCCATTAAGTTACAATTTAGCGAAAGAATTGAAGTATTTAAATAGTGACAATTTTCATTCAATAGAATTTGGAATATTCAATATTAAGTAGACAGCAATGATAGATAAATAATTCTGAGAATAAATAAGTGAAGTCAGAAAGAGATCTATTCACTGACTAGATACCAGAACATGCAATTAACATTTTGTATTGATAAATATAATGACATAAATAACATCTTATTTCGGCATGTACAATGTACAGTAATATAGGACAATCAATATACGGATGTACTTTAGTTCCCAGGATCAGTTCATAATAGTTAGTCGATGATGATAATGATGATGCTGATCGATGTTTTACGGTCACTTTTGTAAGCTAAATGGGCCGAACGATCTCCAAAAGTAATGAAGCAAAGTCAAAGATGAAACAACCTTCAGATATACCCACACCGAGATTCGACCACGGATGGTAGTGATCTGTGATCCAACACGCTACCGTAAGACGACGGATGCTCCCCTTATAATCGTTAAAGTTTTGCTTTCGGCAGACTTATTCGTCGTTTTCACACGTCACGGGGGTGTTTATCATTGTAGTTCGCAGCGCCATATTTGACGGCGCATAGAATCACAACATAAATACACACACACACACACACACACAAGTATACTGATATTCGATTGGGAAGGAAAATACCCACCTTTGGGATTGATCTTTTAGTAATTGAAGCAGTTGTACATAGAGTAATGGGGAAGCATGATGCTTGTAAAAGAAATCATGTATTGAATATTTTTCCAATGGTTTTCTCAGTAATCCTTAAACACAACATGAAAATACCAAGGTCCGGGACGAACGGCCGCGTCCCGGACCTCGTTCACCTGGTCCAATCATCGCTGACTTGGCTGAGTCGAGAACAATCGCCCACTAATACTCCTCCCACACATCCAAACAGGTATATAAAGGGGAATTCTCCCCCTAGCACAATCAGTGTGTTGTCCACTGGAGACTCTTGTGTGTCCCTTGATAAATCTCCGCTGCCTTGGTTGTACCATAACAAACATTCACTAACAAATCTTTCACGCATTCAACCCACACCACGAAAACATTAATAGAGTACAAACCCAACCAAACCCCGCGGCTACGACATCTACACCCGTGCGATCCCAATAACCGCCCGACCACATATCGCCAAGCGGCACGGAACGGGTGATCACCAACTTCTTTCGCACATCAGTCAATTGGAGCACTATGGTTTCACACCAATTTGACCCCACAACTGGTCGGCCACAAACCGTTAAGCGATCACTAATTCTCCCTAACATCAATCAAATCGTTAACGGGCCATGACTTTACAAGCAGTGGTGTATATGACTTGTAATAAGTTGTATGCAATTTGCGATATCGATGTTAAACATTGTACATTTTAGCTAAAGTCTCAAGTGGCATAATGAAGTTATGGGTGCATGTTATGAAAACGTAAACTTTTGGAGTATTGGAGTTTTTCTGGATATTTAGTTTTATCGGCATTCCTGCCATAGACCACGTGAAAATCAAGGGAAAAGGTTTCAGTGTAATTTAATTTTTATTCTCCCTCTGTAATATTTTGTATTTCAATGTATGAAGAAAATGATGTAAAAGTTAATGGGTTGTGCAATTTTGTGTGTAATAACTAATTGGTGTTCTTTTTATTAAAAGAATACTAGTTGTGTAACTGTATTTGTATTCTTCTGATTCTCGTATGTTGAGTGGAGGTTTATGCACAATAGAAACCGAACAAAAATTAGTATAATAACCGATTTGTGTTATTAAAGGAATACTATTTGTGCTATCTGTATTTGTATTCTTATGATTCTTGTATGGTTCACGTCATCTTTCTAGACCAGTGCTTTTTAGCGACGGTTGGTGAGGTATCGGCGCGGTATCCGGACATTTAGCCAACGGACATTTAGCCAATATTTGCAGGTAGGACATTCATGTTTTTTTATCTTACCTATACATGTACATTGTTATATTTTTGAGTTTGTGTATGCTCTGTCAATATTATGTGTTGTTTATGGATGTTGCAAATATAGGCCTATCTTTAGATAAGATGTTAGCAAATAATAATTATTGCTGTTTTTGGTACCATTTGTTTATTAATGTATGCTGTTTTCTGTATTATTATACATAAATATAAATACTGATATGTAATATGTTAGGGTTGGGAGGTTTTTTACACAGACGTTATTAACACCGTTAATTAATGGTTATAATGTCATGTAAAAAACAGTTTTTTTAAACTGACTTGTAAAAACTCAATTTAAATCAAATGCAGCTATAAAATAGTAAAATGATAACAATATAACAACATCTATTACAGTATGACTGTAATACATAAACCACAATTCAGTTAACAGACTAATCCATATTATAAACGTGGACACTTGCTCACCAGTGAATTTTTAATGAGAGACAAAATGCAATAATAAATAAATAAAATAATCCCTGAACTTTAATTCCCTAATACTTGGTAATATTCATCACAATAATATTAAGAAATATATTTCTGAATTAAAAATCGTTTAATTTTTTCTCATTAAAAATTCACTGGTGAGCAAGTGTCCCCTTTTTCATTTGCTTGGTGAGCAAGTGTCCAGGTGAGCAAATGTTCGGTAAGCATCTGTCCGGGTGAGCAACTGTCCGTATTCCGTCTATTTGACCCCCACTGACTACTTAACTATATCTGGCATGTGGGTAATTACTACTTGTATATACGGCAGATAATCTACTAGTCTCAGAATAACCCTCTATCCAATGTTGACACTTACATATATTGTAATGTTTTTAAGATGTGACTTCATAACCCGGGTGACATATCATAGTTTTAAAATGTGACTTCGTACAATGACTTGAATAAAATTCAATTACATACACTTTGACTCTTGAATATAACAGCGGTGGACTATATGTAACATCTGTGTTTGCAAGTTTTAGAATATGAGACATTACTTTGTATTTGTTACATTCGTACAATGAATTACAAAAATACAATAACATACACTATTTTATATTTATATAGTGAAAACTCACATAAACATAATCAAAAATTTGGAATGTTGCCTAAATGTCCCCCATGCAAATAATGGCTGAATGTTCTTTGGCTAAATATCCGTTGGCTAATTGTCCGTTGACTAAATGTCCATTGGCTAAATGTCCTGGATTCATCGGCGCGGATGTTTTAAAGTATGATACTTTTTCACGTTTGTGTAGTTTTCTAAGGTGTTTGATTATGATGGGAATATGAATGAACGGCGTCAAACTCACCTATTTTTGCGCGAATGCAACTTTTTGGACGGAAATCAGAAAATTATCAGATAAAGACTTGCTTGTTCATGAACCATTCAGGAACAAGTCACGCAATGGATCCAGCGACGCATAAAACGAGTTTTCCGGGGCGGTGTCTATCATTTGTTAAGGTCGCTACAAAGCGTTATTAGCACTCCGTGGTGGCACAAGCCGGTCTGTCGAAGTACCTAGCCTATCTTGCAACCACAAAACTTGTGGTGCAGTTGCGAAACGGGAAGGTCCCGTTTTAAAATGGGCAGGGTTGCGAAACAGGTCTGTACATTATCTTGTCAATTTGACAAAAAAGACACAACAATATGTATATGTTATAATTATCTGATTATTGCCCTTTAAGGATTGTATGCCAGGATATGGGTGTCATATATCGGTGAACGACTTACCCTGGATATAAAGATTAAATTTGTTGGGCTTAATGATAGCACAGTGTCTTGTTTATTAAGTAAAATGGTATGCTACGGAGAAAAGTTTTTTGGCGGGATTATTTTAAAATTAATTATGAATAAATAAACCGAAATAATTATCAGTTTATAAATCATGAGCCAAGGGCTAGGGTGGATAACAAGGAGTAGAGATGACACTGTAATGTTTTTGGATGGTAATAGAGCATCATTATATAACTGTTTAGAAATATTATTACACTTCTGTTATATATCACGTCTAGCCATTAATTTTGGAAAAACAAATATACATAACATAGGTCAAATGTGACAAATGCAAGGAACATATGACACAATACAAGTTATAACCTGGTCTGAGGGACCAATAGAAACATTAGGTATTAAGATACCAACATTAAACAGACATGAAATATTTGAAATAAACCATGAACCCAAGATTAAATAATTATATTTAAAACTTAAAAGATGGAGGAATCATCATATCTCTTTAAAAGGTATTAATTATTAATTGGTGTTAGACAATTATTATATTTGGCTTCTGTACTACCAATCCCTCCACAAAATATTATTAGTAAGATAGATAAATAATATTCTCCTTTATATGGGACAACAAACAAGACAAGATTAAGAGAGATGTTATGATCAACATATTTGTTAATGGTGGTTTAAAAATACCACGTTTTGAAACATTTTAAAAATCTTTAAAAGTTACATGGGTCAAAAGGTATATTTTGGGAAATGCAGATGATTGTCAATGGATTAAATTAATACATTCTTGCCTTCGAACTTTAGATGGCAAATTTGTATTTCAATGTAATTTAGAGAAAATCGATGTTGAAAGATCATTCGTTATTAAGAAAACCTTACATGTGAGAGCATTAATTGAGGAAATACTGTACCTAGAAAAAATACAGACAGCAATAGCATATTACAAAGAAAAAATTGAACATCATAAAAATAAATGGGGATTATTATCAACTGCTTAAATATTAAATCATAATCATATTTATGCATAATTATTATTGATGGAAGAGGGAGTTTAATTGTTATTTCAAACATATGTGTCTTATAGTGTATTTGTACTTAAAGTCCTGGACCCGGAGTTTGGCTAATAATTGTAAATGGGCACATATGAATACAAAATTTGAAAAAAAGAAAGAAAAAGGAGTACATATTTTATAGGCAACCCAAAGTAGTAATTTTCTTAAATGTGTTCATGTTCACACACACACACACACACACACACACACACACACACACACACTCACACACACACACACACACACACACACACACACACACACACACACACACACACACACACACACACACACACACACACACACACA
>Ga0256913_10002057_pt1 | contig 10237 bp, 10 predicted proteins | sample Axial_MatmetaG_FD_185970 | JGI IMG/M metagenome (GOLD analysis project Ga0256913, IMG submission 185970) | Deep-sea worm associated microbial mat communities from Axial Seamount, Juan de Fuca Ridge, Pacific Ocean - Axial_Mat | ecosystem: Environmental > Aquatic > Marine > Oceanic > Microbial...
AAAAACAGATATTAATCTGACAAAAACTCAACAAGAAGCTTTTGAATTTTTACAAAATAATCAAACAGCACTTCTTTTTGGAGATACCGGAAGTGGAAAAACTGAGATATATATAAAACTTTTTGAAGATATTATAAACAAGGGTAAAAAAGCTATATTTTTACTTCCTGAAATCTCTTTAACTCCCCAAATGGAAAATAGATTAAAAAAACATTTTGATGATAAAGTGATAATGTGGCATTCAAAATTAACTAAAAAACAAAAGCAAATCGCTTTAGAAAAGATTTATAGTGAAGATTTTTATATCGTTGCAGGTCCTAGGTCAGCTTTGTTTTTACCTATAAATAACCTTGGTATAATAATAGTTGATGAAGAACATGATGAGAGTTATAAGTCAAATAAAAGACCAAGATATAATGCTAAAGATTTAGCTATTTATATGGGAAAACTTTATGATGTAAAAGTAGTTTTAGGAAGTGCTACACCAACTCTTCAAAGTTATAAAAAGTTTCCCTCTTTTAGATTAAAAGAGAAGTTTTTTAAAAGCGATAAAAAATTTATATATGAAAATAGTATAGAGAGCTTAACCCCTCAGATTTATGCTCTTTTAGAAGAAAATTTGAAAAAAAAAGAACAATCTATCGTTTTTTTACCAACTAGAGCAAATTTTAAACATATTGTTTGTAAAGATTGTGGAGAGAGTTTTAAGTGTGTTTATTGTAATGTTGGGATGAGTTTACATGTAAAACTAAATGCTCTAAAGTGTCATTATTGTGGATTTATGCAAAGTATCCCTAAAGTATGTGATAAATGTGGTAGTGAGCATTTAGTAAGCTCAAGATTGGGAACTGCTGAGGTTGTAAAAGAACTTAGAGAAAATTTTAGTGATGCAGTTATTGAGCAGTTTGATAGAGATAATGTAACAACTCAAACAAAATTAAAAAAGATTTTAAAAAGATTTAATGATAAAGAGATAGATATACTTGTGGGAACTCAGATGTTAAGTAAAGGGCATGATTATCACGGTGTTACATTGGCTATTGTTTTAGGGATGGATAATATGTTAAATATGCCCGATTATAAAGCAAGAGAAAAAGCTTTATCTTCTTTGATTCAAATCTCTGGAAGAAGTGGTAGAAAACATAACTCTAAAGTGCTTATACAAACTTTCAATAAAGAGTTTTTTGAAACTTATATAAATGATTATGATAGATTTTTAGAAGATGAAAAGTTTTTTAGAGAAGGGTTATATCCCCCTTATAAAAAATTAGCAAGGATTTTATTTGCTCATAAAAATTATACAAAAGCAAAAGAACAAATGTTGCTAATGAAAGAAAAACTGATGATACTTAGTGATTTAGTTGAGATTGTTGGAAGTGGTGAGTGTGGTATAAATAAGGTCGCAAATAAATACAGGTTTGAGATTCTTTTAAGAAGCCAAAAAGCAACCAACCTTATAAAAGCCATAAAAGCTTCTTTGGTTGATTTAGCTGAAGTAGATATGGACCCTTTAGAATTTTCTTAGTAAGATATACCTGTTTTTGTTCTTATTTTTTCCATAGTTTCAGAAGATATTTGTTGAGCTTTTTTTGCTCCATCAGCTAATATCTCTCTTACTTCATCTTTATGTGATTCAAAATATTCCCTTTTTTCTCTAAAAGGTCTAAAATATTCCCACATCAACTCTGCTAGATAAAGTTTAAAATGTCCATGCCCCTCTCCACCTTTTTCATATCTTTGTTGAAGTTCTTTTTGACCATTTTCATCTAAGAAAAGTTTAGCAATATTATAAACATTACAATCTTTCCACTCTTTTGGCTCTTCAAGTGGCACATTTTGTGTTACAATTTTTTTAATTGTTTTTAACTGTTTTTTTTCTTCCCCAAAAATATTTATAGTATTTTTATAACTTTTAGACATTTTCTGCCCATCAATTCCTGGAACTGTAGCAACATTTTCTTCAACTTTATAATTTGGCAACTTAAAAATATCTCCATATTCATTATTGAATTTTATAGCTATATCTCTAGCTATCTCTACATGTTGTATCTGGTCTTTTCCCACTGGGATAATGTCTGGAGAAAAAAGAAGAATATCAGCTGCCATTAAAACAGGATAAGAAAACAAAGAGTGATTTGCATGTATCCCTTTTGCTACTTTATCTTTATAGCTATGAGCTCTCTCAAGTAGTCCCATTGGTGTAAAACTAGAAAGTATCCAATATAACTCAAGAACATCTTTAACATCACTTTGAACCCAAAAAGTTGATTTTTGAGGGTCTAACCCTAATGCTAAAAAATCGATAGCACTTTGTAGTGTGTAATTAGCGAGTGATTCTCCAGAATTTCCACTGCTCATAGCATGATAGTTTGCTATAAAAGCAAAAGTTTCATTTTCTTTTTGGGCATCTAGTATCTGTTTTATAGAACCAAAGTAGTTTCCTATATGTAAATCGCCTGATGGCTGAATCCCTGTAAGTACTCTCATATATCTTCCTAAAAAATTTTTGACATTATACAATAGAAAGCTTTTTGTTGTTATAATACCATAAAATATAAAAGGATAGATTATGCCATTACATGTAAGAACTAAAGGTATTACACTAAGTGAAGCAAATAAAAACCATATAGAAAGTATTGTAGAAACTTTTAAAAAATTTAATCTTGAACTTACAAAAATATATGTAAATATAGCTAAAGAGAAAAATAATATACATGTAGAGATTGAAGTGGATGTAGCAAAAGCTTCAGCTGTTGTTATAAATCAATCTGATGAAAAACTTGAAGTTGCTTTGGACATTGCTGCACAAAGGGTTGAAAAAGCATTAAGAAGATTACATGATAAACTTGTAAGTCCTGCTCATAAATCTATAAAGGATTTAGAAGTTGAAGAGTAGTTTTTTAATTTTAATTTTAATTTTTTCTTTTTTAAAGGCAGATAAGGATTATAGTTTAAGATTTGCTTATGGTATGGAGAGTGATAGTGATTTGGGTGAAATTTTGACTTTTCAAAATCCTACAGCTCATAAATACAATATGGATGTTTATTCTTTAGATGGTGGGTATAGATTTGCCAAAAATGCTTGGGATTTGCCACTAGATTTTTATATAAAGGGTGGTGTTGCTCTTTTTAAAAGTGAAGATTTGTCAAAATACAAAGAGCTTGATTGGATGAATGATGTAAGCTCTAAAGATGTTTATGAATTTACTTTTTATATTAAACTTTATTATAAATTTTTTAGTGAAAAACTTAGACTTGGACTTGGAGAGGGTGGAAGTTATGTAACTGATTATCTTAGTCCTGAAGTTATAGAAGAACATGAACAAGATAATGAAAATCCGAAGTATTCAAAATATCTAAATTATTTGGATATAAGTTTAGATTTGGATATAGGTAAACTTTTTGATTATAAGCCTTTATTTGAGACTTATCTTGGATATACTTTAAAGCATCGTTCAGGTATATTTGGTTTGGTAAATGGGGTTAGTGGTGGAAGTAATTACAATACAATTTCAATAGAGAGGAATTTTTAGATGTATAATTGGATACTTTGGTTTCATGTGATTTCGTTTATTTCTTGGTTTGCAGTTCTTTTTTATCTGCCTAGATTATATGTGTATCATGTAGAAAATATAGACAATAAAGGTTTTGTGGAGGTTGTTAAAATCCAAGAGATGAAGCTTTTTAAATATATAGGTGTTCCTTCTATGTGGGCTACTATTATAAGTGGTGGTATATTAATATTTATAGGAGGATGGTTTGATACTTGGCTTTATATAAAGCTATTTTTCGCTGTTTTACTTATAGGATATTTTCATTCGCTTGGAGTTTTAAGGATAAAACTTTTAGAAGATAGATGTGAAAAAAGTGGAAAATTTTTTAGATTTTATAATGAAGTGCCTACAATAATTATGCTAGTTATGGTAGCAATGGTAGTATTTAAACCTTTTTAAAAATATTAAAAGATGGAAATACTTTTAGAAGAATTTTATAAGCAAGAAATCCATCTTGAAAGATATTACGATAGAAAATCATTTTTAGATAATAAAAGCTATCAGATATGTGGTATAACACAAAGTGGAAAAACAAAACTTGTAAAAAGTTATCTACTTTCATTAAAAAAAAATAGTTATCTTTATATTGATTGCAGTGATGAACGAATAGATATAGATGAATTAAATCAGATTTTAAACCATTTTTGTATAAAAAATCATATAGATATACTTGTTCTTGATAATTATAAAGAAGAGATAAAATTTCCAAATGTTTCTCAGCTTTTGATAATATCTCAAAAAGAGTATAAGATAGATTTTTTAGAAACATTATGGCTTTATCCTTTAGATTATGAAGAGTTTTTAGCTCATGAGCATAAGTTTGATTCAACTGTTTTAAATCATTACCTTCAACTTGGAGGACTTACATGTATGCATTATCTTTTAGCAGAAGAAAGGGCTGTATTTATACAACAAAAGCTAAAAACTTCTTTAAGTGAGATAGAGTTTGAGATATTAAAATTTGTTGCAAAAACAAACTCTTCTTATCTTTCTGCCTTTATGATATATGAAAGACTTAAACAAAAAAGAAAAATTTCAAAAGACAAGATATATCAAAATTATAAAACTCTTATAGAAAAAAAATATCTATTTGAAGTGCAAAAATACAACCATCCAAAAGCAAGTAAAAAACTTTATTTGGCAGATATTTTTTTTAAAACAGCACTTAGTGTAGATAAACACTTTGGAAGACTTTTTGAAAATATGATATATTTAGAACTTGTAAAACATAATAAAACCCCTTATTATTTTGATGAGGTTGATTTTTATCTATTTGAAAATGATGAGGTGATTTTGGCAAAACCTTTTGCTGATGAAAGAAGCTTATTTAAAAAGTTAGAAAAGATTGAGTCTTTTATCTTTTCATATAAGATAAAAAAGATAACAGCTGTAACTATGAGTAAAGAGGCTATTATCTCTCACCCTTTATCAAAAGTTGAAATGATACCTTTTAATATTTGGGCTTTGAGTGATTTGGGGTAATTACCTTAAAAATTTAAGTGGGAAAATCATCTCTTTTGGTTTAGAATGGATAAGAAATTCAAAATCGTTAAGAGTGTATAAAGCAAGATGTTGATTTTGCGAATTGTAAAGTTCTTTTGAAAAACCTCTTTTTGAAAATAGTATAAATTGTTTTACATTTTTAAAACCGGCTATTTCAGATTTTTCTATAAGCTTATTTAACTCTTTTTTATTGATTTTGTGGTTTGTCCATTTACATTCTGCTATGTATATATGGTCATTTTTTGTTTTTACAAGTATATCTATCTCTACATTAGCATCCCAATAACTATCTATACTTTCTATAATTTCATCTCGGAGATTGTAAGAAAGAAGTATCCTGCTTAGTTCTTCATAAACTAAACTTGTATAGCTATGTTGGTTTTTTTCAAAATCATCAAAAAAGTTTTTGTATATTTTTTGTTCTATTTCTTTTGTATGTGGATATACAAAGTAAAACCAAAATCTCAAAAAAGGATAATTTATAAGAAACTTATCTGAAATTCTATGTTTTGCTTCTTCTTTAGAAAGTTTTGGTTTAAGTTCTCTTTTGTCAGTCTCTCTGGAGTATTCAATAGTTACAATATTTTTCTTTTGAAGGTATTCTAATGCTATACCACCGTTAATATTGTTTAATCTGGCTTTTTTAAAAGATGAAAAAATTCTTCTATCGCCTATAGCTAAAGCTCTTAAAAGTTTTATAATATCTTTATCGTTATTTAGAAGATTTGTTACATGTAAACTTATGGTTTGAAAGTTTTGAAGAACTGTTTCAAATATAAGTTGTTTATGTGTTTTAGAACAATCAAGCTCCACATCAAGCCCTCCAAATATGGCAAAACACTCTATCGCATTTTCCATATCTGATGGGTAGTTTCTAAAATAAAATGATTTAAATTGTTCTAGTAGTAGCATAAACTACTTATCTAATCTTACTCTAACAGATTGTTCATGAGCTGTTAGACCTTCAGTATTTGCAATTATCGCACACTCTTTGCCTATTTCGTTTATAGCATTTTTACTAAAAGAGATAATGGAACTTTTTTTCATAAAGTTCTCAACCCCTAAAGGTGAGTAAAATTTAGCAGTCCCACCAGTTGGCAAGGTGTGGTTTGGTCCTGCTATATAATCGCCTATTGCTTCTGGGGTATTGTGTCCTAAGAAAATAGCTCCTGCATGTTTTATAAATGGAAGTAATTCAAAAGGATTAGCAGTTGCTACTTCTAAATGCTCCGGTGCTATCTCATTCATAAGATTAATGGCTTCATCCATATCATTTGTTACAATTATAGCTCCTCTATCTTCGATAGATTTTGAAGCTATCTCTTTTCTTGGAAGTTTATCAAGCCATTTATAAATCTCCTCTTTTACCTCTTTGGCAAAATTTTCATCTGGAGTTATAAGGATAGAACTTGCCATCTCATCATGTTCAGCTTGAGAGAGTAAATCTATAGCTATATGGTTAGGGTTTGCACTGTTATCTGCTAAAACTCCTATCTCGCTAGGTCCTGCTATCATATCGATATGAACTTCACCAAAAACTAGCTTTTTAGCCGTTGCAACAAAAATATTTCCCGGACCCGTTATAACATCAACTTTTGGAATAGTTTGAGTTCCATAAGCCATAGCCGCTATCGCACTAGCACCTCCAACTTTAAAAACTTTCTCAACTCCACATAGATGACAAGCTGCAAGTAGTAATTCATTTACTTCATTTTCAGGTGTCGGAGTGCAAACTATTATCTCTTTAACTCCAGCAACTTGTGCTGGGATAACATTCATCAAAAGCGAACTTGGATATGCCGCTTTTCCTCCTGGTATATAAAGCCCTGCACAATCAACCGGAGTTGCTTTTTGTCCTAAAATAGTTCCGTTATCTTCAGTTGTTATCCAACTTTGAGGCTTTTGTTTTTCGTGGTAACTTTTTATCCTGTCATAAGCTAAGTGAAGAGCATCTCTTAACTCGCTACTTAACTTATCGTAAGCTTTTTTCATACTATCTTGAGGGATTTCAAGTTCTTTATCATCAACTGGAATCCAATTATCAAACTTAGATATATGTTGTTTTAGTGCTTCATTTCCATCTTTTTTTATCTCTTCTATGATGTTATTTACAACAGCTGAAACATTTGCTATATCCATTTTTCCACGAGTTAGTAACTCGTCAAATTTTTGTTTGAAATCGGAATCATTTACAGTTGCAAATATCATCATATTTCCCTTCTTTTGTAACCTCTTTGTATCTTGCTTTTACAAGTTCTAAGATATCTACAAAGTCTTTTGTTGGTATAGCACCTGCTACACTATTTGGATAAAGTGAAAGACCGTTTTTATATAAAAACCAAGTTGTAGGAGTTGAATTTACATAAAGATAAGCTGGTATATAATCTTTTGAACCTGCTTCTGCATAAGCTTTTACTGCTACAAAGTCTTTGTTGATTGTATCAACAAACTTTTTATCTTTAAAAGTTGTATCTGCTAAAATTGTGCAGTATTTGCAACTATGTCTTGAAATTACAAACATAATCGGTTTGTTTTCTTTTTTCGCTTTTTTTATAGCACTAAAAAAATCTTTTTCCCACTTAATCTCTGCAGAGTAAAGATTTAAACTAAATAACACTAATGTCAATGCAACTATAATCTTCTTCATCTATTTCACCTTTTTTAAAATTTCTTTTGCAATCTTTTGCAAATTTTTTTCGCTTACATCTATAACGATATCAGCTACACTTAAATATTCCGGACGACGAATATCATACAACTCTTTTGCTTTTTTTAAATCTTGCAAAAGAGGTCTTTTTGCCAATTTCTTTTTGGCATTTGGATGGTTTTTAATCCTCTCTAAGATTTTTTCAAAGGGAGAATCTAAAAGCACTATTTTACCTATATTTTTTAAATTTTCAACCTTATAAAACCCTCCACCGGTTGAAATTATAGTATTTTTCACACTATCTTCTAGCCAAAGGGCTACTTTTTTTTCTAATTTTCTAAAATATTTCTCCCCCTCATCTTCAAAAATCTTTTTAATTTTTTTATTTTCCATACTTTCTATCAAATCATCCGTATCAACAGCCATATAGTCTGAAATCTTTATAATTTCTCTTGCAACACTTCCTTTTCCAACACCCATAAATCCAATTAGAACGATATTTTTCACACTTTATTCCTTAAAACCAAATAAACACTTGCTTTTTGCTAAAATAATCCTAATTATTACACATTTTTTCTTAAAATAACTATTTTAAAGCTACCAATTAATCTAACCGACTATTAAAATTAGCACTAACTTACACTAATAAAATTATACTTTAGAAGCTACATGTAAATATTTACCTTCCCTTGTTTGTTATTTTAACATCTTTTTACTATAATAAGTTTTTAAAATTTTAATTCAAAAGGTAATTATGAAAAATTTAAAATTTATATCACTTGGATTTATAACAGCTTTTAGTGCTTTATTGCTCTTTTCATCTTCTTCTTTAATTGCTAAAGAAAGTTTGACAAAACAAGAAAAAAAAGAGACTTCAAGACTTGAAGCATTAGCTAAGTTTACAAAAGTTATAAGCATAGTTGAACAGTATGATGTTGATAAAGTAACCATCGAAGAACTTATAGATAAAGCTCTTAAGGGGATGATGAGCAACCTTGATGCCCATTCTGCATATTTAACGAAAAAAGATTTTGAAAATTTAAAAGTTCAAACAGATGGAGAGTTTGGTGGTCTTGGTATTACTGTTGGTATGAGAGACGGAGCTTTAACTGTTATAGCTCCAATTGAAGGGACTCCAGCAGATAAAGCAGGGTTAAAAGCTGGAGATATTATTTTAAAAATAAACGATAAATCAACTCTAAATATGACGATAGATGAAGCAGTTTCTATAATGAGAGGGAAGGTTGGAACACCTATAGATTTAACTATAGTTAGAGAGGGTGAGAGTAAACCTCTTAGTATCCATATAATTAGAGGGATTATAAAAATTGATTCTGTTTATGCTAAAAAAATAGGTAAAGATATCCTTTATGTAAGAGTTACAAGTTTTGATAAAAAAGTTGTAAAAGATGTAAAAAAAGCTATCAAACAAGCTTCATGGGCTAAGGGAATGATACTTGATTTAAGAAACAATCCTGGTGGACTTCTTGACCAAGCAGTTGGACTTGTAGATTTATTTGTTGATGATGGTGTTATAGTATCTCAAAAAGGAAGATACAAAAAAGATGATAAATCTTATAAAGCTAGTAGTTCATCTACTATAACAGATATGCCTATAGTTGTTTTGGTAAATGGTGGAAGTGCAAGTGCTAGTGAAATTGTAAGTGGAGCATTACAAGACCATAAAAGAGCAGTTCTTGTAGGTGAAAAAACTTTTGGTAAAGGAAGTGTTCAAGTTATTCTTCCTATAAACAACGAAGAAGCTATAAAATTAACAATTGCTAGATATTACCTTCCAAGTGGAAGAACCATTCAAGCTGTTGGTGTTACTCCAGATATTAAAGTATTGCCAGGTGAAGTTAAAACTAAGAAAAATGAATTTATGATAAAAGAAGCAGAACTAAAACAACATCTAAAAACTGAACTAGCAAAAGTTGATAAAAAAGAAGCTAAAAAACTAAAAAAAGAGTTAGATAAAAAAGAAGATAAGAAAAAAATTATAACAGATGAGCAACTTCAAAAAGATTTACAATTAAAAGAGGGTGTTGATATTATCAAAGCACTTATAATTACAAAAGGAGCAAAATAGATGGAGAAAAAAGAACTGCTTTATGAGGGAAAAGCAAAAAAGATTTGGACTACTGAAGATGAAAATCTAGTAATTAGTGAGTTTAAAGATTCTCTTACAGCATTTAATGGTGAGAAAAAATCGAGTGAAGATGGTAAGGGAGCTTTAAATAACAAAATCTCAACTATCCTTTTTGAATATCTTGAAGATAAAGGGATTCCAACTCACTTTGTAAAAATGTTAGATGAAAATCATATGCTTCATAAAAAAGCAGATGTTATCTTAATCGAAGTGATAGTAAGAAATATAGCAACAGGAAGTCTTAGTCGTAACCTAGGGATAGAAGATGGAAAAGTTCTTCCTTTTACTTTGGTTGAGTTTGATTATAAAAATGATGAGTTAGGGGATCCTAAACTAAATGACCAACATTGTCTTATCTTAGAGCTAGTGGAATCTCAAGACGAG
>Ga0256913_10002058_pt1 | contig 10236 bp, 9 predicted proteins | sample Axial_MatmetaG_FD_185970 | JGI IMG/M metagenome (GOLD analysis project Ga0256913, IMG submission 185970) | Deep-sea worm associated microbial mat communities from Axial Seamount, Juan de Fuca Ridge, Pacific Ocean - Axial_Mat | ecosystem: Environmental > Aquatic > Marine > Oceanic > Microbial...
TGCAGGAACCGAAGAAGTGATGCGGGATACGGAGGTTCATTCAGGGAGTACCTACGCCGGATCCCCTGCGGGCTGCGCGGCGGCTCTGAAAACTCTTGAGATGTACAAACGGGATAAAATCGTGGAACGGACTGAGAACCTCGGGAAGAAAGTTATGGAACGTCTGAACAGGTGGACTCAGGAGTTCTCCATCGTCGGACAGGTGAGAGGTCTGGGACTACTCCTGGGTGCGTCCATCGTCGACAGTGAAACAAAGAAACCCAGAAAAGATCTTTCCATGGCAGTTTATCAGGAAGCACTGAAAAGAGGTGCCTGGATAATCAATGACGATGAAGCCAACATCCGGCTGTACCCGGCTCTGAACGTGGAAGAAGATGCTCTTGACACCGGTCTGACAGCAGTGGAAGAAGCTCTCCGTGCCGTCGAGAAAAAGAACTACAGAGTGAACCGCTATCCCGATTATCCGAATTTTGATTAAGAACACACTTGAGAAGTGGAGGAGAAATTATGTTTGACAGGAAGATTCTTATTACCGGTTTACTTACCCTCACCGCCCTGTTTTTTACAGCACCCATGGTTTTTGCCGGCGGAACAACTGAAAACTCCGGTACGATGAAAGAAATCGTGATTCCCGAGGCTGCTGTTATCGCTGACGAAAGCGGAGATGTGAATCCGGAGATCGTGGAAGAAGGAAAACTTCTGGTTTATTCCTACGAAGAAACTGTTACAAGATTTTTCCTCCGGGCCTACAAGGATAAATATCCTCAGGTTAAAGTTAAAACAGCGGTTTACGGTGAGCTGGATGAGGCTATCGCAAAACTCCGGGGAGGTTTTACCGCTGATGTCCTGAATCCCTGTGTTGACTATCTTCCCCTGTTGAAACAGCTCGATCTGATCCGTCCTATCGATACAAGCCTGATTCCCCGGTGGGGCGATCTGATGGATTACTTTCAAAACCTCCCCGACCTGGATGCCGGAGACGGTAAGGTCTGGATGGTTCCCTCGGATGCCGGCCTGGAAGGGATGATGTACAATACGGAAAAAATCAGAACAGCTCCCTCCTCATGGAAGGAACTCTGGAACCCGGCATACAAAGGACATATTGCCATGCAGGATTATGCCCGGAATTCCATTGCGATTGCAGCTCTGGCTCTGGGTTATGAAGACCCTTTTCATCTGGACGACGAACAGTTGGCGGAAATTCAGGACTTTCTGATTGAACAGAAACCTCTCCTGCTCAAATATTTTGAAGGAGATGAAGAAGTTGATTCTCTGTTCAGTGAAGGAGAAGTGTGGATATCCCTGGGGTGGAGCTCTGATGCCCGTTCTCTCTCAGACGATGGAGTTCCGGTGGAATTCATTTCACCGGAAGAAGGCGCGCTTTCCTGGATATGCGGCTACAGCATTACCAGAGGGACAAATTACCCTATTGCGGCTCATGCGATGGTGAACCATTACATCCGTCCGGAACTCCAGGAATTTGAAGCTGTGGATTTCGAATACTTTGTTCCCAACGGCAGAGTGCTGGAAACCTTAAGCGATGAAGAGATTGAACTTGTCGGATTGGACAAACCTGAAGCCCTTGAAAAATCACATGTTGAGATAATTCCGGATAATTATGACAAGTGGCTGCAGGTCTGGGAGACTGTGAAATCCACCCAGTAGGATAAATTACAACAGACCGGCGGTATTCTTTCTGAATAATCCGCCGGTATTCTTAGTGAATCATCAGGAAACCGGAGAGCAAGCAGGTGTCAGAAATTCTCGCTGTAAAGAACCTCGTAAAATCATTCGGCGATTTAACCGCTGTGAATAATGTCAGCTTCAGTATCGAAGATGAGTTTTTTGCTCTGCTGGGTCCCAGCGGAAGCGGAAAGACAACAACCCTGCGTATGGCCGCGGGACTTGAGCTGCCCGATCTCGGAACAATAAGTCTCGAAGGTACAGATATAACCGGCGACCCTCCGGAAAAACGTAATATCAACACGGTTTTCCAGAACTACGCACTCTTTCCCCATATGACTGTTTTTGAAAACGTGGCTTTCGGTCTGCGCAGAAAGAAGATTGACAATCGAACAATCAGATCGGAAGTTGTGAAATTCCTCGAAATGGTGAAACTGACCGATAAAGCCGACAGACTGCCCAAACAACTCTCCGGCGGAGAAAAACAGCGGATTGCTCTCATCAGGGCTCTGATAAACAAACCTAAAGTTCTTCTTCTGGATGAACCCCTGGGTGCTCTGGATCTGAAAATAAGACAGAAACTCGCCATAGATCTTGTGAACATAAGAGAACAGGTGAATATCACTTTCGTTTATGTCACGCACGATCAGAGTGAAGCCCTTGTAATGGCCGATAGAATTGCCGTTATGGATAAGGGAAAGATACTGCAGATAGGAGAACCCAAAGAACTCTATGAGAATCCCAACTGCGGATTTGTCTCTCACTTCATCGGCAACACAAACATCCTGAAAGGAAAAGTAATTGAAAAGAACGGAGAACTATACAAAGTTGACATCCCGGGACTCACTGAATTATGGGGAGTTCAGCCTGCTACAAGCAGGGAGAAAATCTCCGTAGGCAGTACCATCAATGTATCCATCAGACCGGAAAAAGTTTTCGTATCAAAAAAGAAAAGAGAGGAAACTTCCGGGAACAATATACTATCAGGAACTGTGGAAGAGGTGATTTATGTCGGACCCAGCACCGAATTTCTGATACGCCTGAAAGACGGAAACGAATTCAGAACCTTCATTCAGAATATCAGCCCTGAAAATGAAGTGTGGGATATCAAGTGGGAAGACAAAGTTTTTCTGCATTGGCGCTTCGATAAGACCCTGGTTCTACCGGAATAACCAAATGAGAACAAAAAACCGTAACAACATCCATCTGATGCTGAATGTCATGCCATCATTCGTATATCTGCTCCTCCTGTTTTACATTCCGATGGTTCTGCTTCTTGTAATCAGTTTCTGGAATTCCGGTTTCATGTCCCTGGAACCCGCATTCACATTCGACAACTACAGAAAATTCTTTCAGAACCCGAACTATCTGAAAATACTCTGGAATACCCTGATCGTAACAAGCGGGTCCATGGCTCTTCTTTTCGTTATCGGTTATCCGATCGGATATTACCTCGGCCGGATGGTTAAGAGATACGGATCTCTCATTCTGTTTCTGATGATAATTCCTGTTGAAATCGGCTTTCTTGTGAGAATTTACGCATGGAAAATCATTCTGTCAAAAACGGGAATCATTTCATCCTTTCTCGTGCATATCGGCCTGCTCAAGGAACCGGCGAGAATATTTCTCTACAGCAGAACAGCCATTATTCTTGTCCTGATCCATGAATGGCTTCCCTATGTTGTAATTCCTGTAACAATTGCCCTGAAAGGAATTGATCCATCCACGATCGAAGCGGCCAGAGATCTCGGTGCCTCCGGATTCACAATTTTCAGGAAAATCATCTTCCCTCTGAGTATTCCCGGCCTTTTTGCCGCATTTGTTCTGATTTTCATCCCGATGCTCGGGGAGTTCGCCATTCCCACAATTGTCGGAGGATCGTCCAATTACATGCTGGGAAACATTATCAATAATCAATTCATGGCCGCAGGGAACTGGGGATTCGGCTCTGCCATAGGGGTGATTCTGCTTTCCGCCAGCGTCCTTCTGATAGCTCTGGTTATTAAAATCAGCGGTCTTGAGAAACTGTTGTAAGGGGGCTGGTGAATGAACAACCGGATACTCAAAGGCATTCTGGGAACTTACACAGCTGCCGTTATTCTGCTCCTCATTTATCTCCCGCTGATAGTTCTGATTGTGTTCTCATTCAACGACTCAAACATATCCGGTTTACCATGGAAGGGGTTTACCCTGAAATGGTATGCACAGATCGGAGAAAATGATGTTCTGATTGAATCCCTCATCAATTCAGTTGTTGTTGCTCTCATTGTTACAGCCGTCAGTCTGGTAATCGGATTCATGGCTGCCCGGGGCATGACGAAATTTCAATATAAACTGAAAACAGCATTTACCGGCTATGTATCTATTCCCTTTGTCATGCCCTGGATGTTGATTGGACTGGCTCTGCTTCTTTTCTTCAATCTGCTGAAGATGCCCCTGTCCCTTTTCACCGTTATCATCAGTCATATAAGCTTCAGCGTCCCCCTGGTTGCGGTACTCATCAGTTCCCGTCTGTCCAAATTCGACTACGCCATAGAAGAAGCATCCAGAGATCTCGGAGCCAGTCCTTTCCAATCGTTCAAACTGGTAACATTGCCGATTATTGCACCCTCATTCATCTCAGCCGGGATTTTTTCCTTCTCATGGTCTTTTGACGCTTTTTACATCACACATTTTGTAAGTGGCTCCCAGGTTTTCTTCCCGACATGGATATGGTCTGCCCTCCGCTACCCCAACAAACTGCCCCTGATAAACGCTGTTTCCGCTCTGATACTTGTTCTCCAGCTGGCAATCATCACCATTGCGGAAATCATACGGGTTAAAGATGAAGATGCTTCTGAAACCATGTTCATGTAGCAACTTTCTGTTTGCGTTCTCCTGTTAATCCGTTGATAATTACACCGTATTGAATCAGAACGGTGGAGCTCGACCGATGCCCCTACCGGAAGGAGTGAACATGTCTACTTTACGCGGCGGCCTGATACAGATGGCATTGAAATCAGATACGGATAAATCCCCGGAAGAAATCCGTAAAGCGATGGTGGAGGCCCATATTCCCTACATTGAAGATGCCGGGAAACAGGGGGTCCAGGTTCTCTGCATGCAGGAAGTATTCACCCAGCCCTACTTCTGTCCCAGTCAGGATAAGAAGTGGTACGACTCGGCAGAGAAAATACCTGAAGGGCCGACAACGACACTGCTTCAGGACTATGCAAAGAAATACCGGATGGTGATTGTCGCTCCCATCTACGAAGAAGCCATGACCGGAGTTTATTACAATACCGCAGCTGTTATCGATGCCGACGGTACATATCTCGGTAAATACAGAAAAACCCACATCCCTCAGGTTGCCGGATTCTGGGAGAAATTCTTCTTCAAACCCGGCGGATCGGACTGGCCTGTCTTTGATACTCAATACTGCAAACTGGGTGTATATATCTGTTACGACCGTCATTTTCCCGAAGGATGGAGAGCACTGGCCCTGAACGGGGCTGAATACATTGTGAATCCTTCAGCAACTGTCGCCGGGGTGTCGGAATATCTCTGGAAGCTCGAGCAGCCTGCAGCTGCCGTTGCCAACGGATGTTATATCGGTGCCATCAACCGGATCGGACGGGAGCAGCCCTGGGATATCGGTGAATTCTACGGTCAGAGTTACTTCGTCAATCCCCGGGGTCAGATAGAAAAAATTGCCAGCCGGGATAAAGATGAACTGATTGTCCACGATATGGATATGGCCATGGTGAGGGAAGTACGCAGTTCATGGCAATTCTTCCGTGACCGCCGGCCGGATACCTACGGTCCTTTAACAAGAATTGAATAGTTCTCATAATCAGGCCGGACTACCCGGCCTGAGCTGCAAGAAAAAAGGCCAGCGGAATGGTAAGAATGCCGAGAATCGTTGAAACAACCACCATGGTTCCGGCAAAATCAGCTTTTATACCGTACCGCAGGGGGAGGATGGATGAGAACACCGCCGAAGGCAGGCTTGAAGCTACAAGCACCACTGTCCGGCTCAGTCCCTCCAGGTTGAAGAGAGCGCAACCGGCCAGGCCGAAAAGAAAGCCCCCGACAATTCGAAATAACAGTGCCGCAAAAAGATGCCGGCTGAAATGAAAGTGCAGCTCTCCCAATGAAACCCCCAGAGCCAGGGCGGCCAGGGGCGGGGCGGCATTTCCGCCGAACTCCAGAGTTGTCAACAGAGGGCCGGCAACAGGGAGTCTGAAAAAACGAAAGAAAAAACCCAGGATGATGGCCCAGAGTATGGGAGATTTGAGCATCTCCCTGAAACCACGAAGACTGAATCCTCCGGTGACAATCATGATACCCAGAGTGAAGATATACACTGTCTGAATCTGATCGTAGATTACAATCAGATTCATCGCCACCATACCTCCCCGGAGACTCATCAGGGGAATCCCCAGAAACCCGGAATTCATGAAAATAACCGGTGGTATGAAAGATCCTGGTTCCAGACCGGTAAGCCGGGTATAGACAAAGGAAACAGCCAGAAGGGAAAACACAATAAAACTGGTAACTCCGGCCAGGTCCAGAACCAGAGAACCCCTGATATCACTGGTATAAAGGGCATGAAAGATGAGCATAGGCATCAGAAAATCCACAATCACTTTCACAAGGGTTTCCCGGGAAAGATGATAAATACGCGAAAGAAGATACCCTCCACCTGTTATCACCAGTATGGGCATCAGCTGCAGAAAAGACTGAAGAATCATAATTCCCAGTATAAAGAACCGCCCCCGGCCCGGGTAACCCCGGACGGAAGAAGCAGAAACGGCAGAGCATCCCGCAGTATCCGTACATCACAAGCGCTTGTATACTGTTATGTGAATATTCTGATAAATGGAGCTTTGAATGATAAGAGACACCGTTGAAAATGCCGCTGTCTACCGGGGGATTCACCCGGGAATTGACAGAGTCCTGAAAAGTATTGCCGATGGGGATTTCCGCAGATGGGATTCCGGGCGTAATGATATAGAGGCTGATGAGATTTTCTGTCTTATTCAGGAATACCGGACCCGGAGTGAAGGAAAGATCGAAGCTCACAATCGATACATTGACATACAGGTGATGATAGAGGGAAATGAACGCATCAACTATGCCGAACGTTCAGCTCTGGATTCCGATGGTGATTTCGATGATGAGTCGGACATCGGTTTCTTCAGGGGAAAAGGAGAACCTGTATACCTGAACACCGGGGACTTTGCCGTATTCTTCCCGGGAGACAGCCATGCACCGGGTCTGACCTCGACCCCGGGAAACGGGCCATCCGGGGTACGGAAAGCTGTCTATAAAGTCCTCATATAAGAAAAACCGGGATTATGATCCGGCAGAAGATGCCTGATATAATCCCGGCTGTATTCAAACTGATCCGCAGGGAAACTATTCCCCGATGATATCCTTGTAGTTATCCAGAAGACTGGCTTTCCCGTCCAGAATGAAGTTCATACTCATCTCCACCCGGGGCAGCATCTTCTCTATGAAAATCTCAGCAACTTTCATCTTGCGCTCTGAATGAGCGGCATCCCGGATAAGCAGATAACCGAGAATGAGGTCTGTGGCCATTTCCACGATCCGCCGGGCGTGATAGGTGATGATATCCTTTTTATCCATACCCTTCACGCCGACAACGGTTTTCTCGAAATCCAGCCTGGCCTTACGAAGTTGTTCGTGAAGCTCCGGTGCATGGGAGAAGTCTTCACTCTCGTACTCATCCATGATTGCAATGGCCGTTCCGGTGGTGACACCACCGATGGCCGCGACAACCTGAAGCTGGGTGGTTCCTTCATAGATGTTTGTGATTCTGGCATCACGGGCATGCCGTTCTGCGTTGAACTCTTTCATGAACCCGGTTCCACCGTGAATCTGAATGGTATCGTAGGCAACCTTGTTGGCCATCTCGGTGTTGTAGGCCTTGACGATGGGGGTGAACATGTTGGCCAGTCTCGAATATCTCTTGAGATCGGTTTTGAACTCCGCAGCCCTATCGGGATAACGCTCAAGCATCTCCTCGAGTCCTTCCTTGAGGTCCACAAACCTGGCGGTTTCATACAGAAGGGTTCTGCCGGCTTCAATGGAAATTTTCATTTCCGTAAGCATCTCGTAAACTGCAGGAAACTCCCTGATGGATTTCTTGAACTGAATCCTCTCAGTTGCGTATTTCTCCGCTTCCCTGTAGGCGGCTTCGGCAATACCCAGGGCCTGACCGGCAATACCGAGACGGGCACTGTTCATCAGCCACATGGTGTACTTGGTTAAGCCGCGTTTTCTCTCACCCACGAGAGTGGCAGGCGCATTGTTGAACTGAAGCTCACAGGTGGGAGAACCATGGATACCCATTTTATTCTCCACACGGCGGATTTTCATATGCTCATCCCGCTTATAGAGGAAGAATGAAAGTCCCATAGCTCCTGAAATACCGTCTTCACTCCGGGCCAGAACCAGTGCAATCTCACCGTTTCCGTTGGTGATGAACCTCTTCACACCGTTGAGAAACCACTGTCCGCTGGCATCCTGATGAGCCCTGAGATTCACAGCCTGAAGATCTGAACCGGCATCCGGCTCTGTGAGTATCATGGAACAACCCAGCTCTCCCGAGGCCAGCAGGGGAAGAACCGCCTGCTTCTGCTTCTCCGAGCCGAATTTATTCAGAGTTTCACCGATATCCTGCTGCAGTCCGAAGTTCAGAAAAGAACCGTCGGCACGGGAGACAATCTCCGCAGCCACAGAAAGCATAACAGCCGGAAAATTCAGACCGCCGTACTTTCTCGGCATGGAGAATCCCATGAGATCCGCCTTGGCAAAAATGTCCAGCACCTCTCTGGTGCCCTTTGCATACTGAACTTCGCCATCTACAAGCTTCACACCTTCTTCATCAATCTCGGCAGCTAAAGGAGCCAGGGTTTCACCGCAGATTTCTCCGATGATGCTCAGAACCTTCCTGTAGGAGTCTTTCGCATCATCCGCGTCCGAAGGCGCATAGGGAAAGAGTTCTGCCTCTTTGTAGGAATCTTCCTTCAGGGCAATTATTCTGTCGATATCCATATGTTCCAGATGAAACAGGATATCATCGTTATCAAGTAAAAAGTTTTCCATGTGTATCTCCTAATTCTTTGCCTTGAAAGCCTTGATGAACTTCGGAATGACATCCTTCAGATCGCCGACAATTCCGTAGTGAGCAATCTGAAAAATCGGTGCTTCATTATCCGTATTGATGGCGATTATTCTGGCAGACTCATCCATTCCGGCTCTGTGCTGAACAGATCCCGAGATACCGCAGGCGATGTAAAGCTTGGGCCGTACCGTTGTTCCTGTCTGTCCCACCTGATGTTCCTTGGAGACATATCCTGCATCAACCGCGGCCCTGGACGCTCCCACTTCACCGCCGAGAACATGGGCCAGCTGAATAATCAGGTCGAAATCCTCTTTGGAGCCCACGCCAACACCACCGGAGACAATCACCTGAGCGCCCTTGAGGTCAACAAGCTTTTCTTCCTGAATCTTCTTGATTACCAGAGAAGGGAAATCCGCGTCGGAAAGCTCCACCTTGAAATCCGTCACCTTGCCTTTGTAACCGGCATCGGGAGAGCCGATTTTCATCACCCCTTCCCGGACCGTGGCCATCTGGGGTTTCTTTTCGGGGCTTACAATGGTGGCCACGATATTACCGCCGAAGGCCGGACGGATCTGATAGAGAATATCGCTGTAATCCACTCCCCGGCTGGAATAATCACCGATTTCCAGACTTGTACAGTCTGCTGTCAGCCCCACCTTGAGATTGGATGCAATTCTCGGACCCAGATCTCTACCGGTGGTGGTGGCACCGTAAAGAACGATTTGAGGTTTGGCTTTCTTAATCACCTCAACCATGATTTTTGTATAGGGAATCGGGGTGTAGTGATTCAGTCTCTTATCCTCGACAAGAAGAATCTCATCCACACCGTAGGGAATCAGCTTTGAAGCCTCTTCCCTGATACCGCTTCCGATGAAAGCACCGGTGACTGTTGTTTTCAGCTGATCCGCAAGATCTCTGGCCTTGGAGAGAAGCTCAATACTCACCTCTGCAACTTTTCCATCATCCTGCTGGATGAAAACCATTACACTGTTATTGGAACTCAATTTCGATCTCCTTCTTAACCCAGAGTATGGTCGGCAATCAGTTCATGGACCATTTCTGATATCGACTCTTCGGAATTCTCAACCATCCTGATTTCTTCCGATTTCAGAATGATGGACTCAATCTTTTTCACCTTCGTGGGAGAACCGGCCAGACCACAGCTGTCAACATCCGCCGAAATGGCGTTGATGTCCCAGAGGCTGATACCTGTATCTTTCAGATTCTCAACCGAACTGTTGATGTAGGATTCATCGTATTCGGCTTCGTTCATCTCGGCTGAAGCATTTTTGTAAGTCATCACCCGGATAACCGAAGGGGGCCGGGGAGAATAGCCCTCATCGGTTACGGTGAGCAGCAGGGGAAAGGGAGCTTTGATAATCTCATAGCCGCCTTCAATCGACCTGCGGGCCTGAATCTCT
>Ga0256913_10002059_pt1 | contig 10234 bp, 5 predicted proteins | sample Axial_MatmetaG_FD_185970 | JGI IMG/M metagenome (GOLD analysis project Ga0256913, IMG submission 185970) | Deep-sea worm associated microbial mat communities from Axial Seamount, Juan de Fuca Ridge, Pacific Ocean - Axial_Mat | ecosystem: Environmental > Aquatic > Marine > Oceanic > Microbial...
TACACTGGTAGCAAACAAAAATAAACCCAAGTCAAAAATTTATTTAAAATCCTCAAGTTGGGCTATATAAAACTTACTGAGATAGAAACTGTTTCAAACAAGCATCCTATCTTTTCATCTTCTACCTTTGAATTAAAAGGCTCTTGGCTCTACGCAAATTACCTGCATTAATCCTATAAAAGTAATTACCTGATTTAAACTCAGTTAAATCTACATTTAGTTCATAATTTCCTTTAAATTGTCGTTCGTTTACAACTTCTTTCAGCATTCGGCCGGAAGTACTATAAATACGTAATATAACATCTTCCTCATTAGCTAAATAATAAGAAAAAGTAGTTTGATTTGTTGCCGGGTTCGGATAACAATTATTCAGTTTATGAGTACTTCTAATTTCTTTACCAGCATCGTTAACAGCTAATGGATTTGCAATTAAATCCAGTTTTTGATTCAAATAATCGCCAAAACCTGATTCAATCAGTGAAGAATCAGGCGAACCCAACCAATCGGACAATACGGTTACATAAACCTGCCGATAATCAAAAATATGCTTTAAGTTTCCATTATCCAAAGCATTAAAGTCAGGATTTGTACCGTATACACCACCTTTTAAGCCACTACCAAATAATAAAATAGGTGCAGCTTTTCCGTGGTCGGTACCAAAACTCTCGTTTGAATAAACCCTACGGCCAAACTCGGAGAAAGTCATGCTCAATACTTTTTCTTCAAGCCCTTGTTCCTGCAAATCGTCGTGGAATGCCTTTACCGATTCAGATACATGATAAAGCAAAGCTGCATGTCGGCCATAAGTTGTTTCATAGGCTTCTGTTTGATCTGCATGTGTATCGAAACCACCAATTCGGCAAAGGAAAATTCTTGTTTTTGAACCACCACTGAGCAAACGCGCAATAATCTTTAACTGTTCAGATAAAGGATTGTTTATATAAGGTACAGGTGCAGTATAAGGATAGTTAACAGGATAAGTAACCGAAGCTGAATTATGCCCCGCATCATACACTTCTTTTAGGCGTGCAGCATATTGGTTTGTCTTAATTTCAAATTCGGTAAGATACCGCATCTCGTCGCCATAATGATTTTCGGGGTAAGATGATGGAGGTGGCGAATCACCACCAACCGAGTCAATTAAATTATAAAAGGCATCAGGATTTAAAATAGAAATACCTGCCGGAATACTGTTTTCTCGTTGAAATGCCAGCGAAACAGTATTCCCCATCTCCAAGCCTAAAGGATCAGGCATGGTATCGTTCGGATAATCATCCGGATAACCGGGATATTCCTGATTCAGAAACCGCCCCATCCAGCCGGAAGGAATATATTCATCATAATCACCTCCCATAAACCATATATCCCTACTTCTAAAGTGCGACATATTCATGTTATCGTATCCAACCTCGCGAACAACAGCTGCCCGCTTTTGCTGATATAAAGTATGTACGCCCGGCATATCAGGATGCACTCCAACGCGCTGATTTTCCGGTAAGGTATCATCAAGTTCTAATAGTTTCCGGTCGCCTACTTTAGGGATGGCAATATTTGCACGGGTAAGCGAATAATCAGTATGATTGCTAATAGGGATTACCGTATTTAAACCATCGTTTCCACCATGTAGTTGTATAAATACCAACACATGGTCTGAATCACTGGCTGCCAACATTTTCATCAAAGGGCTATTTGCGGCCATCGCATTAATGGAATATCCGTTGAGTAACATAGGTGCAACACTTGCGGCACTCATCCGTTTAATAAATTTTCTTCTATCCATTTTATTTATAAGTTTCAAGTTCTAAATTTAAATTTCAGGTATCAACATATATCGAAACCCATAAGCTATTTACAACAAATAGCAAATTTTCACTTCAAGGCCACGCACAATTAAAATAGCTGATATTCAGGAGTTTGAATTATTGCGTGCAACAATCTTTCTAAGTAGATTCGAATTTCTGTATCAACACCTGTTGCCAAATATTGGTTCCATTCTACTGTCCAATCATTAGGATCCAAGCCCTCATGAAAAACATCATTCAAAAAATAATCAAAACGCTCTTGTGGTATGGTTTGAGTAAACATATAGTCTGTCAATTCTTTTATCAAGATGGTTGGATCAGAAGCATCTGAAATATTTGCCGTATCTTCAACATAAGCTACAATGTCTAACTGATACAACATTGTACCCGATTCGTTTTCTTTTCCATCAACTAGATTATTTGACAAATTATAACGTTGTGCCAAACTATTAGGACTTATCCAATTACGATTATAAGCAGGTACTTGGTGATATGGAGGATATCCTGCTACATCTATCGGTGTATAAAAATCAATTCCTTGGTTTGCTAACATTCTCGAAATACTCTGGCTGTATACTACTTCATATAAATCGGTTATATCTGTAGGCATTGCAATATTAAAGAAACGGAAAGCACCTACGGTTAACTCCATAGGAGATTTAATCAAAGCACCTATATTATTTTCGGTACTTGCCGAATTATTAACATCAAAAAAGTGTTCGCTTGCCAGTAACTGCTCTAAAACCGGCTGTACTTCAAAATCATTATCACGTAAAGTAGTTGCTAAAGGAATAATAATATCCTGCTCAATCTCGTCAGTAATTTTATAATATACAAAATACCGATACAACTTTCTGCAAAAGAATTTTGAAGTTTCTTCTTGCGCGTAAATCATATCAATAAAGTGCGACAGTTCATCATAAAAACCTTCCTCTGTAGCCATACCGTCAACCATCATGGTTGGATCAGGTGCAATTTCAGTATTATTAAATTTATCGGTAAACACCTTTAAACCAGCATCGTGCCGCGATGCAGCCAAGCCGTCTAAAGTAACTTTTCCCCGAGGCAAATTAGTATCCGGATCAATGGTATCAAAGTTAAAGTTATGTTTAATTCCGGTTAATACTCTGGCAGCTTGTTTTACATCGGTTTCGGTATAGTTGGTGTAATCCTCAGGACCAATCTGTGGGCCTTTACCTATGGTATACAACTCCATAAGCTCTCTGGCAAAGTTCTCATTAGGATTACTTCTGTCATTTAGGGTATTATCGATATACACCAACATGGCATTATCTACGCACACCTTCTTCATTAAATCCCTAAGGTTGCCCAAAGCATAATGGCGATAAAGCGCATTTTGATAATACAGCGAGGTGCTGTTCCGTATTAAAGTATTATCGGCCGGCAGAAAAGCATGCCAAAAAAAAGTCATTTTTTCAGTAATAGTCATACCGGAAGTTCTCATAAGCTCCATAAACCAGCCTTTAAAATATTCAAACAGTGATTCATCACTACTATTTATAAGGTCATCAGGTTTTGGTAGCCAATCTGCACCCGTTGCCGGATCTAGCGGTGGATCGGGTGGAGCAGCTAATGGCTGCATAACATCAGCAATGGCTTGAGTAATTGTCTTTGCCGCAAATTCATCAATTGCCGTTCTAGTAGGGCCAAAAGTGGTTCTGCGTAAAAAATGAGCCGCATTTTGCACTCCTAAAGTGCCTGAAATCGGTGTTAAAGATGCCATAATTTTGATTTATATTATCGTTTATATCAAGAAACAGGTAATAAATAAAAGACCTGAATATTTGTTATTAGGTTGCATTTGTTCTAAAAAAGATAAATTTAAGGATTAATCGCTTTAAAACAAAATTCTTGTTTTCATCTTAATTGTAATTGAAAAACACATGAACGAAAATTTCATCAAAAAAACAGATTTAGTATTTTTAAAAATGAAAACTTTTTTTCACTTTTATAGGCTAAAGTAAATAGGCTGATTTTATGATCTTAAGATTTACACTCATAAGTATTTTTTTATCAATAAATAACATTTATGCACAGCATAATTTGATTGGGAAATCGCAGACCTATATCCAAAGTTACTATAAACTTTCGGGTAAATTCCATCAAACAATTGATACAATTAATCAAAACTCTTTACTACTTACTTACAAATCAGAAAATCAATATCCATTTTATACTTATGAAATAGACATACCCGAAGATAATTGTGTATCGTTCGGTATTGTTTCTAAAAACCACAGTACGCTCAGCACCTATCTTGATTTGCTTGATTATATTGGCGAACTGGTAGAAGCTGACAGCACCTACAATAATTTCACCTATCAGGTAAAGAATGACGATAAAATTTGCTTTTTCACAATTAAACAGCCTTATGTTAATAGCCAGTTTGTAAGCCGGAGAAACCTATTTTACATTTTGGTAACAGAAAAGTATTTGATAACAAATATTGAAACAAAGGCAGGGGAAGAATAAGTTTATGTGTATTGAGTAAAAGTAAAAGCTATTTTAATGGAAAGGAATTTGAGAAGCACTTATCTGATAATTATTCTTAATTTTTTACTCAGTAATATTATTTTAGCACAAAAACAAGACTATAATTCTGTTTTACAGGAACAAAAGCAAGTAGTTTTTCGTGAAAATTTTAAATCGAACACGAATGGATGGCCTGTTTTTATAAATAAACAGAAAGCCGCTAAAATTACTGTAGGAAAATATGTATTAGCTGCTAAAAAACTTGGTTTTCAAGTAAGTCCACAAAATGTTCAAACACCAATACCTGAGAACTACGATTTAGAGATTTCGTTTAAGTTTAATAAAGGTGCCGAAAATTTCTTCATCTTTATTGTTCAAAAGCAACAAAAAAACACTCCTATAAATAAAAAGAAACAAGCAGCAATTATCCAAAAGCTAAAAAAAGCGTATAAACTAAATCAATTTAATAAAATTACTTTACGAAAGATTAATAATCGCTACAGCCTCTATTTGAATGAAATATTGATTAAAAAAAATTATGCTGAAAAAAAACCCTTAAAAAATATACATATTAATGTAACACCCGGAACTATCATAGTTATCGATGAAATCAAATTAAGCAAAATTTCACTTAATCCTAACGGAAATATTACAAAAGATGTTGAAATAGTTATCTTATCACCAATTACGGAACGTGGATTTCTTCATATCAATAATAGCGACTTAAACAAAACAAAAAAAAATAATTTAAGTATAAGTGGAAAAATCAATCCTTTTATATCATCTGCAAAACTTGTATTAAATAACAAACCGGTTGTATTATCACCAAATGGTGAATTTAATTTGAACTATTTTTTACAAAACGGAAAAAACACATTAGTATTCAAGCTTTTTAAAGATGTCAAGTTAATCAGCGAAAAGCAAATCACCATTGATTATGCATCTGCTACAAATACGCAAAGCCCTGTTTACCCAATTGTAAACATTAACGAAAAAAGACTTGCACTAGTAATTGGGAATGCTAATTACGAGTTTGGCGGTACATTAGCAAACCCGGAAAACGATGCTAAAGCAATGGCCAAAGCACTGCGGAACTTAGGCTTTGAAGTTTTGGAGCAAACCAACGCAGATCAAAAAAGCATAAAAAAAGCCATTGATGAATTCGGCGAAAAACTAAAAGCTTATGATGTAGGATTGTTCTTTTATGCAGGCCACGGCATACAGCTTAAAGGCTCAAATTATTTAGTGCCTATTGACGCAAACATAAACTCAGAAAATGATGTAGAATATGATTGCGTTAATGCCGAAAGGGTTTTAGCAAATATGGAAGATGCAGGCAGCAAAATAAACATCGTGATTTTAGATGCTTGTAGAAACAACCCTTTTGAACGTAGTTGGACAAGAAGCACCCAAGGTAAAGGCCTTGCTTTTATGAACGCGCCTTCGGGTTCACTGATTGCCTATGCAACCTCGCCGGGAACTACAGCTTCTGATGGCTCGGGACAAAACGGCCTGTATACTTCTGCCCTATTAAAACATTTGGCCACCCCCAATATTACCATTTTAGAAATGTTCCAACATGTACGCAGTACCGTTATGGAAGAATCACATGATACACAAGTTCCTTGGGAATCTACATCGCTTAAAGGAAACTTCTACTTTGCAAAATAGTATATCATATTGCAGAGCTTTAAAAACGAGACAAACACTTTAGCCGGTCTCTAAAAATTCAATTATCAAAACTGTTTTGCTACTGCAAAAGTTTTCAAACTTTTCAAAGCTTAAGTTTACTATTGTAAGTAAGTGTTTTGAAAAATTTGAGCAACGCAAAGGATTGAATTTTTAGAACTTAGTTTTATATATCCAAAAACAGTTATCTAACATAGATTACTCCAACAATATTTTATATTTTCGTCAAATTATTATTACAATTTATTAATATTGACAAATATCGAATGTCTAATTTTAAATTTAGTATTGTGAAGAAAAATTATATATTATTAATCCTACTATTTTTGGGAATAGTATCCTGCCAAAATCAGGAAAATAAAAAAGATACTGAAATGAATCCATTTTTTAGCGATTACGGAACACCTTTTAATGTTGCCCCGTTTGACAAAATTAAAGTTGCAGATTATCTGCCTGCATTTGAAAAAGGTATTGAAGAGCAAAACGCAGAAATTAAAGCAATTTTGGACAATAAAGAAGCTCCGGATTTTAAAAACACTATTGAAGCTTTGGAGTACAGCGGCAGTTTATTGACCAAAGTTGAAAATGTATTCTTCAATATGCGTTCATCACTTACCAAGCCTGAACTTCGAGAAGTTTCAGGTAAAGTTATGCCGATGCTTTCGAGACATAGCGATGAAATTAGCTTAAACGAGAAGCTGTTTAAAAAAGTAAAAGCCGTTTATAATAAAAAAGACGAATTAGAACTGAATAAAGAACAGGCTAAATTATTAGAAGAAACCTACAAGAACTTTAAACGCGGTGGTGCCGAACTTAAAGGTGAAAAAAAAGAAGAATTCAAAAAAATCAATAAAGAGTTATCGAAACTTAGTCTTGATTTTGGCAATAACGTACTTGATGCCACAAATAATTACAAGCTAATTATCGATAAAGAAGAAGATCTTGCAGGTTTACCCGAAAGCGTAAAAGAAGCAGCATATACGACCGGAAAAGAAACAGGCAATGAAGGTAAATGGGTATTTACGGTTCAAAAACCCAGCATGATTCCATTTTTAACTTATGCCGAAAATAGGGATTTAAGAAAAAAACTATTAATGGCTTATACCGAAAGATGTAACCATAACGATAGCCTCGACAATAAAAAAACATTTGCAAGAATTGTAAATTTACGATTACAACGTGCTAAATTACTAGGCTATAACACATATGCCGATTTTGTTTTGGAAGAAACAATGGCAAAAACACCCGAAAATGTTTATGAATTAATGAATCAGGTTTGGGATGCTGCCTTACCAACAGCTAAAGCTGAAGCTACTGAACTACAAAAACTTATTGATAAAGAAGGCGGTAATTTTAAACTTGCACCTTGGGATTGGTGGTTCTACTCAGAAAAACTAAGAAAAGAAAAATATGATTTAGACGAGGAATTGCTAAGACCGTACTTTAAGCTAGAGAATGTACGCGACGGTGCTTTTATGGTAGCTAATAAAATATATGGTATTTCATTTAAAGAAATCAACAACGTACCTAAATATCATCCTGATATTCAATCTTTTGAAGTTTTAAATAAAGATGGTTCGCATTTAGGTATCCTATTTATGGATTTTTTCCCTCGCGAAAGCAAAAGAGTTGGTGCTTGGATGAGCGAATTTCAAGAACAATACAAAAAAGACGGAAAAAATATCGCCCCAATTATTACCACAAACTTTAACTTTACCAAGCCTAGTGGCGATAAGCCGGCTTTATTAAGTTTCGATGAAGTATCTACTTTATTCCACGAGTTTGGCCATGCACTGCACGGTTTACTATCAGACTGTACTTACCCAAGCCTTGCGGGAACAAACGTTACACGTGATTTTGTTGAAATGCCTTCGCAGATAATGGAAAATTGGGCTGCCGAACCCGAAGTAATGAAAATATATGCTAAGCACTACAAAACCGGTGAAGCAATTCCTGATGATTTAATAGAAAAACTGGAAAACAGTAAATATTTTAACCAAGGCTTTATAACTGTTGAGTACTTATCGGCAGCCTTTTTAGATATGGACTGGCATACAATAACCATAGTGGACGATAAAATTGACGTAAATGCTTTTGAAAAAGCATCAATGGATAAAATAGGTTTAATTCCTGAAATTATCGTACGATACAGAACACCATATTTTAGCCATATAATAGGTGGTTACTCAGCAGGGTATTATAGCTACTTATGGTCTGAAGTAATTGATGCAGATGCTTTTGAAGCCTTTAAAGAAACCGGTATTTTCAATGCAGAAACAGGTCAAAAACTTCGTAACGAAATACTTTCGAAAGGTGCGACTGACGACCCGATGGTTTTATATAAAAACTTCCGTGGCAAAGAACCATCTACCGATGCAGTTCTTAAAAGGAAAGGTTTTTTAAAATAAAACCTTATGCCCTAATTTTAAAAAACAGGCATATATTTAATCAGCTAATAAAAATCCCTTATTTGCAAATTGCAAATAAGGGATTTTTTATTTCAATAATTCCAATAAACACTTTTTTTCATCAAACCCCATATTATTTCAACACTACATTAAATAATTTAACACTTTAAATACATTTACCCCCGTTTTTTACAAGATCAATTCAAATATTTGTATTATTTTCGTTTGCCAAACAAAAAATAATAAATAAATTTGCCCCGGATTTGCATATTAACAAAAACAACTAAACCATTTTATTTTTCAAACTAACAATCAATGTCCGTTTAGTTAAGAAAAAATATTTACGATTAAAGATTAGCTGATTTACGATTACTCGATTTTGAATCATCCTTAATCAATTAATCGTATATCGAAAATATATGTGATCTATATGTTTACATTACTAAATCTGTAAACTTAGCGAAGCAATTTCACCTAAATAATCTGTGGCATAATTTATATTGCTAAAGAACTTTTAGAAAAATCAATATTAAAGCAATTACCCTGATACTTAACTAAACGATATTGAACTAACAATCCTTAAAAAAAAAGGATTTTATGCAACAACTTAAATTTAAACTTGTGAAAAAATTTAAAACAGGCCTTATTCTACTTTTCGGATTCATTTTTATAGGAACAACACAAATTTTTGCAAACATTCCTGCATCAAAAGACATACCCGTAGACAGCGGTGCAACAGCATGGATGCTCACATCCACAGCCTTAGTATTACTTATGATTCCGGGTTTAGCCATGTTTTACGGAGGATTAGTCCGAGCAAAAAACGTATTGGGTACCATGATGCATACATTTGTTGCCATGGGAATCATGACTATTTTATGGGTAACCGTAGGCTACAGTATGTCCTTTGGCTCAAATATACTGGGCGGTTGGATTGGCTGGAACTGGGACTATGTACTTTTAAGCGGAATAGACGATAAAATTATGGAAAGTGGTATCCCTGAATACGTATTTTCAATGTTTCAAGGAAAATTTGCAATTATAACCCCAGCACTCATTGCCGGGGCATTTGCCGAAAGAGTATCTTTTAAAGCATACATACTGTTTATTACCCTATGGGGTGTATTCGTATACAACCCCCTTTGTCACTGGGTTTGGGCAGAAGATGGTTTTCTGTTCAATATGGGCGCCAATGGCGCAATAGACTTTGCAGGCGGAACCGTTGTTCATATCAGCGCAGGCATAGCAGGTTTAGTTGCGGCAATATATTTAGGCCCACGCAGAAGATTTCCAAATATTCTAACCCGCCCAAACAATCTGGTTATGACCGTAATAGGCGCCGGACTTTTATGGGTAGGTTGGTTTGGTTTCAATGCAGGCAGCAGCGTATCATCAAGTTTGGCAACAGCACAAGCATTAGCTGTAACCCAAGTAGCTGCGGCAGCAGGTGCAGTAGGCTGGATTATAGCCGAAAGCTTTCATCAGGGCAAAGCCACAGTACTGGGTTTTATCAGCGGCATTTTAGCCGGATTGGTAGTAATTACCCCAGCAGCCGGTGTTGTTCAACCTGCCGGTGCAATTATTTTAGGTTTTCTTGCTTCGCTTGTTAGCTATACATTTATAAGCATGAAACAAAAATTCAACTACGACGACACCTTAGACGTTTTTGGCATACACGGCATATCGGCTATTTTTGGAGCAGTTTTCCTTGTCTTTTTCATCAGGGACAGCTGGATGCAAGAAGCTGCATTAGCTAATGATGGTATCTGGACCGTATGGCAACAACTTGGCGTACAGGCAGCCGCAGTAGGCATAGCTATTACTTACACCGCAACTACTACT
>Ga0256913_10002060_pt1 | contig 10233 bp, 6 predicted proteins | sample Axial_MatmetaG_FD_185970 | JGI IMG/M metagenome (GOLD analysis project Ga0256913, IMG submission 185970) | Deep-sea worm associated microbial mat communities from Axial Seamount, Juan de Fuca Ridge, Pacific Ocean - Axial_Mat | ecosystem: Environmental > Aquatic > Marine > Oceanic > Microbial...
GTGTTTCCGAGTCCCCATTTTCCGATAATGGCGGTGGCGTAGTCGTTTTTTTTCAGGATTTGCGCCACGGTGACGTCGCTTTCCGATATGGTGTTTTTAGCGTTGCCCCTGACCGTCGCGTGTCCCGTGTGTTTTCCGGTCATCAGGCAGCATCTTGATGGAGCGCAGACGGTGCTTCCCGAGTAATGGTTCGTGAATTTCATCCCTTCCGCCGCCAGTTTGTCGATGTTGGGCGTGTGTATTATCTTTCCGCCGTAACATCCGAAATCGGCGATGCCCGCGTCGTCCGCGAGGATGAATATTATGTTCGGGGGTGGGGTTTCCGCGGTAACCGCGTCGCCCGCGGAGAGCGCCGCGCAACCCGCGATAATAGCCGTCGTTGTTTTCAACTCCATGATTCCTCTCCGTCTCGCTCCGCGTTTTCCACGGATGTGTTTTTCTTGTCTTTCACCTTCTTCCCCTTCTTCTTTTTCTTTTTGTCCTTCTTTTTGTCCTTCTTTTTTCCGCCGTCCTTGGATTTGTTTTTCTTTTTGTCCTTTTTCGGTGTCGCCTCGGAGTCCTCGGGGAATATGGCGTCTTTTTCCCTCCAAGCCTTGATGTAGACGTTTTTTCTTTCGTATTCGCCTAGGAGATCGCCGTTTTCGGAGGTCAGCGTCAGGTCGATGTCGATGGTGTCCGTGTTTTTCGGGACGGCGTCCAGGGGGACGGTCGCCGCGTTTTCCGCGTCGAATGGTTTGACCTTGGTTTTCGTTCCGCCTTCGACGAGGGGTTTCCCCCCTGAGGATATCTTCCATTTCAGCGTGGCGTTTTCGAACGGTTTGTTTTTATCGTTGGCGATCCATACCGCCATCGCCGTTCCGTCCTCGTTTATCAGTGGGAGGGGGGAGGTGTCCTGGTTGACGCGCGCCATCTCGTAGTAGGCTTGTTTGGGTGTGAGGTCGAAGCTGACGATGGCTTTGGGCCAGCTCGCGGGAAGCGCGTCGATGAAATGGAACTGGAAATATCCCGACACCCTTTTTGGGGAGAGTCTCCAACATTTGGTGAGGGCGCCGACGACATCCGCCTGGTATCTCTGACTCGCCTCGATGTATTGTCCGAGGTTTTCCGGGTAGCGCCCTCGGAATCCGGCGAATTGGCGCCGGTCGCGCTTTAGAAGTTGAACCTCGCCCCAGAGCGTGTCGTCCGTACGGGCCGGGGTCGCTCCCCACCGTTCGGGGTATTTCTCCATCGTCTCGTAGGAGTCGAGGGCTTCTGCCCCGTATTCTCCCACGGTCGAGAGTTGTTTCGCCGGAGGCATGGGATGGCAGAGATCCCAAATCTCTCCGAGTTGATGTTTATACCACCCCCAATAGGGATGGTAGTCCTCGAGAATCGAAGCCCACCGCGGATCGTCGCCGGGGATTTCGATCCAGTTCCTTCCTTCTTTGACGTGTATGTGTCCGCCGCGTCTGATCCCGCTTATCGGAACGATTATCCTTTCCGGGTCGAAAGCGAGGGTTTTGTCGATCATCTCCAGATATTTCGGGTGGTGGACCGTTTCGTTCGCGTATGATATCAGGACCACGCCGGGATTGTTGTAGGTCTCCTTCGCCAATGCCGTGGCGACGACCTCGAGCAGGGTGTCGCCGCAGTTCTCCCCTTCTCCGCCTTTGGGAAAACGCGCGCCTTGGTCTTGTTCCGACATGACACCCAGTCTGTCGAGTAGTTCCAGCACTTCCGGGAACATGACATGCTGGCAGGAACGGATGGCGTTGAAATTCGCCGCTTTGAGCATGAGTATGGTGTCGACGAGTTTCTCCGTCTCTTTCCAATACCAGAACATGTTCAGCCCCATCACATTCGTTCCTTTCAGGAGTATCGGCTCGCCATTGAGGAGGAAAGTTCCCGGGAGGAGCCCCTGGGACGGGTGTTTTTCGGAAACCATGGCGAAGGAGCGGAAACCGAAGATGGCGTCCATAGAGTCGATGGTGGTTCCGTCGACGCTCAGAGTCGCGCGGACCCTGTAGAGATACGGGGTTTCCGGCGTCCAGTCCTTGTGTTTGGGGACGGGTATTCGGAGGGTGGCCGCGGTTCCCGCGCCGGATTCTAGGGTGGTTGTGGCGGAGGCCGCGGGGCCTTCGAAGTTTTCCGGGATTATCTCTACCGCTAGTTCCGCGGTTTTCCCGGATGTTCGGGTTGTTTCGATTTTAACGACCGCCGTTCCGTTCGCCGGATATCCCCGGGCGAATATAGCGGCGACCGTGTCCTCGCCCGTGGTTTCTAGCCACACGTCCCTGTGGATGCCGTGTCCGCTGCCCGACTGGTAGTTGTGTTTCCGGTATCCCTGGATTGATCCGCGTTTGTCGCGCGTGTATCGTTGCGTGTCGGCTGGAATCGTGTAGAGCGGAGGCCAATGCGCGCATGGTTCTCCGAACGCGCGGCCATCGAGGACCCTCACCGCCAGTAGGTTGTTTTTTTTCAGTATATCCGTGACGTCGAATCTGAACCGTCCGTAGTATCCTTTGTGCGTTCCCAGTTTTTTCCCGTTGAGCCACACGTCCGCTTGCCAGTCGACTCCGTCGAAAACGATGAAAACTCTTTTCCCGGAGGGGATAGGATCCGCTTCGAATTTTTTCCGATACCAGAGCTCGCAATTGACGGGGCGGTGGTTTCCAGTCGTCTCGTAGAGCCATTCCGGGACGGATGTGTTTTTCCATTTCGAATCGTCGAAATCGTCGGATGGTTCGCTTCCAACCGGGCTCAACGAATATTTTTTCGTTTTGGAGTCTTTCTTGTGGATTATCCGGATCCGTTTCCAATCGTCTCCCCCCGAAAGACGGACGCGGGTTCTTGTCGTTTTCTTTTCCGGCAGCGAGCGCAGGAACGGCGCGTATTGGATTTTCAGCTCGGCTATTCTGGATTTCAGCTCCTCCATGTCCGCTGGAGGCGCGGTTCCCGCGTGGAGCGAGCGGGCGAGAGGGTGTAGCGTAGTTATCGCGGCGCCTATGAGCGCCAACGCGGTTTTGATGGTCCCCATATGGATTTTCCGTCTCATTCCGTCCCTTTTTCCAATGTGTGTTTGTCCAAGGTCAAGCGGTTGGCGGTTTCGGGAAATCGAGGTCTTTGTGTTTCTCCCTCCATTCCAGATAATATTGACGGTGTTGTTTGAGGGCCGCCGCATGTCTCGAATCGTACGCCAGATTTAGCTTCTCCCCTGGGTCGGCCACCATGTCCACCAGCGATTCGCGGTGTTCCCCCATGTCGTAGAGACAGTATTTGTAACGTTCGCTTCGCACCATCCTTCCCGCCGCCATCTTCTGTCCGGCTATCTCCTTGAGCCCCTTGGTCGTGAATTTGTCTTGGCTGACGACGTATTTCCTGGGGTCGTCGGAGGTTTTGCCCGCGGCCGTATCCTTCAAGCTCAATCCCGGGAGGCCTTTGGGTGTCGCCAATCCCGCGAAATCGCAAAGCGTTGGTATTAGGTCTATGCCCGTCGTCACTAGACGGTTGGACGTTTTTCCCGATTGGACCCTCCCCGGAAATTTGATGATGAAGGGGACGCGGCTCGACTCGTCGTAGAACACTGTTTTCTGGTTCCATCCGTGCGCGCCTTGCGCGTCACCGTGGTCGCTGAGGAATACGACCAAGGTGTCCTCCTCCTTTCCGCTATCCTTCAAACCTCTCAAAAGCTCCCCGATATGTCCGTCGACCAGCTCCACCATCCGGTAATACGCCCAAATGTATTCGCGCCATTGTTTCTCCGTATAGTTTCCGACGGGAAATTTCTTCGTGCTCTGGTAGAGTTTTTTCATTTTCAAAACAGCGTCGGTCTCGTGTTCGGGCACCGCGTGGTTCGGTCTGAGCGGTGGCAGTTTGTCGAGCGGCGGTGGCGTCCCTATCTTGCCGTCGCGCAACTTGGCTTTGACTCCATCGCGGGCCCACTCGCAGATGTTGTGGGGATTTGAGAACGAAGCCACCGCGAGAAACGGCTTGTTCCGCTTCTCCTTCATGAAGCCCACGATAGGTTCCACGATTTTTCGATCTATCCCCTGGTGCTTGTTGAACGCTTGGAAATCGAAGTCTTTCGGAGTGGCGAAGATTTTCGGAATATGCCATTTTCCCACGTAGCCCGTGTCGTATCCGGCATCTTTGAAAATCTTAGCGTATGGTTTAGCGTCGAGACTTTTGTTCCCTTTCCCTCCATTGGTCTGAATCCGAGTCTGATGCGGATAGCAACCGGTCATCAGCGATGTCCGAGCTGGCATGCAAATAGGATTCGGGCTGTAGGCGCGCTGGAAGCTAGTCCCTTGCGCCGCCAACGCGTCAAAGGCGGGCGTGTTCAGAAAACCCTTCCCAATCCGGCAACTCATCGCGTCGGCGAATTGCTGGTCGGTCATTATCAGCAGAATGTTGGGCTTCCTTCCCGCCGGAAGAGCCCCCAACGCCGGCCTAGCCAACGTCGCGGCAGCGGTAAGCCCCGTCGCTTTCAAAAAAGTTCGTCTGTCCATGGCGTTTCCCATTCGAGCGTTTTCAAGTTTTCCAGTGGACTCCGGATACTACAGGTGAAAACGCTTCCCCGCCAGTTTTATTGTCGGTTTCTTGAGAAAACGCTTTGGCGTGCCATATTAATGACTTGTGACGGGGCGGAAGTCTGTCCCGGACCGGTGTATCGGATTTTGCTTTGAGATTGACAGACGGCTTTCCATTGAGTAGCGCGGGCGTTTCGCCTGGCGTCGCGGTTTGCGCGGCTTGGCTTCCATTCCATTGTGGGGTTTCCCGTCTTGTCGCGGCACTGTTGGAGTTGCCACATGCTCGCTAGAAAATACATAGAGATAGACGGGTTGAAAATCGCCTATTCCGAGGTGGGGAAGGGCACCGTCGTTCTTATGGTCCACGGCTTCGCTTCCTCCTCGTTCACCTGGACGCGTTTGATCCCACATCTTCCGAAGAACCGTCGCTACCTGATGTTGGACTTGAAAGGGTTCGGGTATTCCGACAAATCGCTGGATGGCCGTTTCTCTCCGGTGGCGCAGGCCGCGATTCTCGCGGCGTTCGCGGAAAAACTGAAACTGAAAAACCTAGTGCTGGTCGGGCATTCGTTCGGGGGCTTGGTGTCGGTGTTGTCGCTACTGAAAACCTCCATGCGCGGAAGGGTCCGGAAATTGATTCTCCTCGATTCGGCCGGATTTCCCAACCAGTTGCCCCCCTTCGTGCGGCAGTTGAAAATTCCCTTCGCTAACAATCTCGTATTCAGTTACGTCAACTCGGAAATACTTTCAAAGGTGATTTTAGAGGAGACCTACTTCGATAAGAGCAGAATCGCCGACGAGTTCGTTATGGAATACGCGTCGTTGATGAGATTGCCGGGCGCGATAGATTGCCTCATAAAAAGCGCCGAGAGAATGGAGGGAGGGGAGGGGGATGGAAAAGGATTCGCCCGTTTGCTGGGGCGTCTCGACCTCCCGACGTTGGTGTTGTGGGGGGAAAACGATGGATTCATACCCGTAGCGGACGCGAAGCGGTTCGAAAAACATCTTCCCAGCGCGGAACTCGCGGTTATCCCGCGTTGTGGCCACGCGCCACAGGAGGAATGTCCCAAAAGAACCTCCGCTGCTATATCCGATTTCATCGCCGGTAGGAAAATCGGGATCGTGGGGGATTTCGACACCGGCGTCTCGAAAGCGGTGTCGGTGGTCGCCTCCGACTCCTCTTCCTCCGCGTCGGGCACAGGGACGAAGGCGCGCCATCCTAGAATGAGCTCGTTGATAGACCGCTGGAGCCCTAGCATCTTTTTGATGTTCGTTTTCGTGAAGATACTGCAAATACTCAAGACCTTGGGCATACGGGCCCGGGAAAGCGGATGGCGGAAGACGATGGGGACGTATTTGCGGACGGAGCATTCGAAATTCGCCCTTGGCGTTTTCGGTTTGGATTATCTCTCCGATATGCCGACTTTGAAGCGTTTGTCGCGGAAAAAAGCCCGCACGCATCTTATCGGAAGATTGTCGGAGTTTTTGAAGGAAACACCCTCCAGCCATTGGAAGTTGAGATGGGATAAATTCAGCGTCTTCCGCGAAAGACGCAAATTCGTGGATATCGTCGAAGTGGATTTCGATAGCGATGGAAAACTTTTGGAGGTCGTTCCACACTGGGACGCGGACAGCCCGCCGTTCAACGAGATAGACGCGGAAAAGGACGCCGCCATACGCGCCGCGGTCGTCGAGAAATACAACAACGTCAGAAACGCCAGAGACGTCAGGCGTCCAATTCTTCTCCGTCGCGATTTGCGGCGTTGGGCCGCCACTGAGACATCCGGTTCCTCCAGGGTGGCGGAATTGGAGGTCTTATCCTATGTCGACAGGGTTCTCAGTGGCGATTGGATATCGTTCCACGTCCACGAGGGGGATGCTCCCTCATCCCCGGGAGAGAGGTTCATAGTGCCGGATTTCATAAAACGCAAGCACGCCGGGCACGGGCTGTTGAACATCGTGTGCAGATTCAACCGCTCTTTGGACGAGGTGGATTTCTGGTTTCAATTCCAGCATGTTCCCGTCGACGGGGTTCCCATGCAGGAGTTTTTGCTTGATTTGAAGCGGCGATGGGGAATACGGCGCCAAGTCGTGTATCCGTCGTTGAACCCCCCGCCTAAACCCGTGGTCCAACGTTGTTCCACTTCCGAAAAAGAGAAACACGCTCTTTACCAGACGACCACCCTCGTGGATTTCCGGCCGATCTTGGCGTTGCGCAAAAGGATAAACGCGCAATACGCGGACAGGATGGGAGGCTCCGCCACGGTCGTGAGTTTCGTGATGTGGGGATTGACGATGCATTCTTCGTTGAAGGACAGAAAATTCATCTTTCCCGTGGAACTGGCGGAATGCAAGGCCACCGGACAGGAGCGCGCGCCAAGCGCCATATTCATACGTCCCTCGGCGTTCGCGGATCCCGCGCGCCCCCTGAAGGGTTTTTTCGACTTCCAATACGAATTCAACCGCCGCATGAACGCCACTCGCGCGCGGAAGAGCGAGAGCTACGAGTTGATAGAGCTCTACGCCATCCTCTTCCCGTGGCTTTATACCTTGACGCGGAAATTCATGCCCCGCGCGGTGGCGGAGTTCACGGGGACGGTTGGACTCACCATGATAAAGGACGCCGATATGTTCATCACGCCGTTGAGCGATATACAGTCCGACGGTTTTTTCGCGATAGGAAACCTGCTTGTCGATACGGAAGACGGCGGGAAGGCCGGATGCGCAAGTATCCGAGCGTCGAAAGATAAAATCCCCCTCTACCTCGACGCGTTCGCCAATTTGAGGGATAATCTCGATCGATTCTTTGGCGGGGCTCTTCCCGCGGCGGATGACGACGGGAACAAAAATGGAGATGGAAAATGAATCGTTTTTTTGGAATGTTGGTGATCGCCGCGGCGGCGTTCACCCTTGTTGGATGCGGATCCACGGGGTCGTACACCTCGGACGCCAAGTTCGATAGCGCGATTGTGGGCCCCATAGAGAGCCTTAACAATTCCTATCAAGGCCCCTTCCGGCATCCGGTGATTATCATACACGGTTTTTTGGGTGGCAAACTGATCGACAAAAAGACGGGGGAGAACGTGTGGGGGAAATTCACCGGCTGGGAGAGCATTAGCCCTTCCGCGGAATATTTCCGCGAGCTGGCGCTTCCAATGCAACTGGGCAAGCCACTCAACGATATAAAAGACAACGTCGTCACGGGAGGCATCCTCGACACCGTGAAAGTGCGGATACTTGGTTTCACCGTTACCGAGGACGCGTATATCAACCTTATCAAGGTTTTGCAAACCGGAGGATTCCAGCCGGAGGGATATCCCTTGGAGAAAGGGTGCAACTACAACACGCTTTTCTGTTTCTCCTACGACTGGCGGCGCGATTTGCAATGGAACGCGGCGAGACTCCACGAATTCATACTAGAGAAGAGAAAATACATCCAGAAACAATACGAGGTGATGTATGGCATCAAGAATTTCGACGTGCAGTTCGACCTGATAGGACACTCTATGGGGGGACTTGTGTCGCGCTATTACCTGCGCTATGGCACCGCCGACCTTCCCAAGGCCGGAGAACAGCCGAAGATAACTTGGGCCGGAGCGAAATACGTCGACCGCGTTATCATTCTCGGAACTCCGAACGCGGGATATCTCGACACGCTTCTGGAACTCAACAACGGTAAAGTCGTGCCTCCATTCCCTCCGGCGTTGCTTGGAACTTGGGCTACTTACTACCAAATGATGCCGGCTCCTTCCAGAAAATCGGTGGTCTACGCCGACAACCCGAAGGAGGCCGTCGATATCTTCGACATCAACGTGTGGATGAAGATGAAGTGGGGACTCTTGAACCCTTCCCAGGACGAGGCGCTCAAAAAACTCCTGCCAAACGTGTCTTCTGTTGCCGAACGCAAAAAAGTGGCACTGGACCATCTGAAAAAATGTTTGGACAGAGCCAAACGCTTCGTGAACGCCATGGCGGTCGAGGCGACCCCTCCGGACGATGTCCAACTATACCTCGTTTTGGGTAACGCCGTCAAAACCACCCGGAGGGCGAAGCTTGACAGGAAAACAGGCGAGCTCACGGTGATTGATTACGCTCCGGGCGACGGCAAGGTCACGCAGTCGAGCGCGTTGTACGACAAGCGCGCCGGTGGCGTTTGGACCCCATGGGTCAGGAGCCCGATACACTGGCGTGGAATAATACAGCTCAGGGCCGCGCACATGGGAATCACCACCGCTCCAGCGTTCAAGGACAATATACTCTTCCTCTTGAACGCCATGCCGACCAAATCGCAGTTGAAATACGAGTCTTCCCGGAAATGAGGACGGAATTTCCGCGGTATCCGGGTTGACAGTTGCCGATAACGTCCGATATTACCAGCCCTCCGCCAGTCGGCGGGGGCGGGACGGGGCGTCCCGATGGAATATTGTGAGTATTTGCGGAGTGTTTTGAAATGTCGATACATCCAAGCCTGAAAACTAGTGGAAAGATAAGGAAGAAGAGAAACGTCCTCAAACGTTACGAGCGCATAGATATCCTCATGAAGGAAAGGCGCTGGAAAGAAGGCGACAAAGTCCTTGGTCTTCCAAAAACGAAACACGAGGATTGAACGGACGTTCCGTCCGGACAACATCGTGAAGTTCGATTGACACTCTCGGCGACGCCAAACCGGAAAGTCGCCGCGCTTTCCGTCGCCGGAGTATTTCCTCGTGGAACGCGACGCATGTCGTTTTGTCGTTTTCAACCATCCTGGGAGCCCGTGTCTTTTCCTGCGTCCCTTGCCGGGAATTCGCCTCCCATCGCCTTTCCCGAAAAAAAAGGGGCAATAATTCATCAACCCTCTTCGTTTACGGGGGTGGTATGTCGCGGGAACTCCCGCTTCCCTCGCGGGATTCTGGGTTTTCGCCGCTTTCCAAATGTTTCGGGAATAAGGAGTTTTGCTATGGGAAAGGCGTTGTTGTTCGTGGCGGTGTTCCTGGCGGGAGCGGTTTCCGCGTCGGCGGGAACGATTTTCTTCAAGGACGGTTCGAGCCTTTCCGGCGTGACGATCGTCAGCATCTCCGACGGTAAGATGATCGTGGAGAAGAGCAAAACGCGGAAATCGTATCCTTTGAAATCGATCAAGGCGTATTACGGCACCGATGTCGCCACCGACGGCGGCGCACCAGACAAATACGCGGAATACAAGGTTTCGGTCTTGGATCTTAAAATTCCTAAAAAAGGAGTCGATGCCAAGGGCAAGACCGCCGTGGTGGAGCTGCAATACAGCATACACAAAGAGGGGAAGGAAAAGGCCATCAAGGTGCCTTACGCCTATCTTTACATTTTGACCCGAGGCAAGGACGAATTCAGCGGACGCAAAGTCCATTTCTACTATCTCCCTAAAAAATCGAAGCCGAAAGGCAAGGGGTACGACGAGGCGGCCATCCTGGAGAAGGTCTTGGATTTCGGTCGCCAGACTTGGAGTTCAGATCGTAAAAACATCAAAGGGGGATTGAATGGGCGAACGGCAAAATTCCCTCTCAAAGGGGTTGGAGACAAGAAAATTCTCGCGTGGCATCTAGAGATTTGGGGTGGCAAAGAGAAAGTCGTGGATAAAAGCGGAGTCGGAGACTTCGACCTCAAGGGGGCGAAAGTCGGCAAAGAATGGTGGAAACGCCTCAAATAGTTTCTCGGTAAGCCTCAAATGAGGGCGCTGAAGAGGTCGGAAACGTTCCGGGCATTAGGG
>Ga0256913_10002061_pt1 | contig 10232 bp, 12 predicted proteins | sample Axial_MatmetaG_FD_185970 | JGI IMG/M metagenome (GOLD analysis project Ga0256913, IMG submission 185970) | Deep-sea worm associated microbial mat communities from Axial Seamount, Juan de Fuca Ridge, Pacific Ocean - Axial_Mat | ecosystem: Environmental > Aquatic > Marine > Oceanic > Microbial...
CTGGACAAATACCTTTTATACAAACAATCATGAGAAGTTTGGCTATTAACTTCATTAATCTTAATAAGTTCCCAAACATCAAGCAAGCCAGAAAAATCTTCGCCTGGAACCCTCAAAAACTTTTTTCCTTGGATAGTAAACTATGATTTTGCTTAAACTTGAATTACTGTGCCGTTTAAATTATTCTTTATAGGATTGCTTTTTCTTTATGATATAATAAAAATGTGTCAAAAATATCTCAATATCAATAAAAAAATTTACATAAGAGAATAGAAAAAAGTAACTTTGTGGATATTTATGGTAAAATACTTTATTAAATCATATATAGAAGGTAAAGTATGGATAAAAATTTTACACATTTAAAACAACTAGAAGCAGAAAGTATATATATATTGAGAGAGGTAGCAGCAGAGTTTGAAAATCCTGTGATGATGTATAGCGTAGGAAAAGACAGCTCAGTGATGCTACATCTTGCTATGAAAGCTTTTGCACCATCTAAACCTCCATTTAAATTTTTACATGTAGATACTCTTTGGAAATTTCATGAGATGATAGAATTTCGTGATAAACGAGCTAAAGAGCTTGGATTTGATTTAGTCGTGCATTCTAATCCTGATGGTATTAAGATGGATATATCTCCATTTAAACACGGTAGTAAAGTCCATACAGATGTAATGAAAACAGAAGCTTTAAAACAAGCCCTAAATGATGGCAGATATGATGCTATCATAGGAGGGGCTAGAAGAGATGAAGAAAAAAGCCGTGCAAAAGAGAGAGTTTTTAGTTTCCGTGATAAACACCACAGATGGGATCCCAAAAACCAAAGACCTGAACTATGGGATATCTATAATACCAAGATAAACAAAGGTGAGAGCGTTAGAGTTTTTCCTCTCTCAAATTGGACTGAGTTAGATATCTGGCAATATATCTATTTAGAAGAGATTCCTATCCCATCATTATACTTTGCTAAAGAGAGAGAAGTGGTAGAGTATGAGGGAACAAAGATTTTGGTTGATGATGATAGAGTGCCAGAAGAACTTAGAAAAAATGCAAAAAAAGAGTGGGTTAGATTTAGAACACTTGGATGTTATCCTTTAACTGGTGCGATAGAATCCAAAGCAACTACACTTCCAGAGATCATCGAAGAGATGCTACTAAGTAAAAGTAGTGAAAGAGAAGGAAGACTGATAGATAAAGATCAAATAGGTTCAATGGAAAAGAAAAAAATAGAGGGGTACTTTTAATGGAAAATATAGAAGAGTATTTAAAAAAACACGAAAACAAATCGCTTCTTCGCTTTTTGACTTGCGGAAGTGTAGATGATGGTAAATCAACACTCATAGGAAGATTGCTTTATGATAGCAAGATGATATTTGAAGATCAAATAGCTCAAGCTAAAAATGAAAGTACGAAGTATGGAACAACTGGCGAAGAGATGGATTTGGCTCTTTTGGTTGATGGGCTTCAAAGTGAGAGAGAACAAGGCATCACTATAGATGTAGCATATAGATTTTTTGCAACTGATAAGAAAAAATACATCATAGCAGACACCCCAGGACATGAACAATATACTCGTAATATGGTAACAGGTGCCTCTACAGCTGATGTAGCTATTATCTTAATAGATGCAAGAAAAGGCATACTAACTCAGACTAGAAGACACAGCTTTATAGTAAGTTTGCTTGGCATCAAGCATATAATTGTTGCTATAAATAAGATGGATTTGGTAGATTATTCACAAGATGTATTTGAACAAATCAAACAAGATTATGAAGAAAAAGTCCTAAAACCACTCTTAGCTATGGACTATGGGTTATCGACTATCAACTACATCCCTATGAGTGCATTAAAAGGGGATAATGTAGTTGATAGCAGTGACAATATGCCATGGTTTGAGGGTAGTCCACTCTTAGAGTTTTTAGATGATATATCTATTGAGACTATCACATCTACAGATACAGACTTTAGATTTCCAGTCCAATATGTCAATCGTCCCAATCTTAACTTTAGAGGATTTTGCGGAACAATTGCTAGTGGTAAGATAAGTGTAGGTGATGAGATAACAGTACTACCATCAGGTAAGACAACTAGAGTCAAAAGCATTATCAATGTAGGTGATGTTACAGAAAAAAATACTGAGGTATCAACAGATGTAGCATTTACTTCTATGGCAGTTACACTTACAACAGAAGATGAAGTAGATATCTCTCGTGGTGACATGATTGTACATAGCAAAAATCTACCAAGAGTTTCCAATACACTAAAAGCGATGGTTGTATGGATGGATGAAGAACCTATGGATATAGGTAGAACCTATGATATAAAAAGGGCCACTACAACCTTAAATGGATATATAGAACATATTAACTACAAAATAGATGTAAATACTTACAAAAGAGAACAAGTACAAAAGCTAGAGCTTAATGATATTGCTTCTTGCAAATTGATACTTGCAAGACCTATTGCAGCAGATAAATACGAAGAGAACCATCAAACTGGAAGTTTTATAATCATTGATAGAGTTACAAACAACACTGTGGGCGTTGGTATGATTGTAGATGTAGCTAAAAGAGATAGTGACAAGATTACTATTGATAGGTTATATACCGACACAGAGAAAGCTTTAAATAAATTTATCAGAGAACAATTTCCAGAATGGAACTGTAAAGAGATTTAATGTATAAAGAAACCAATATAAGATCTATAGTAAAAGGTATAAGTTGGCGATTTATTGCTACTGCCACAACTATGGTAATCGTCTATTTTTTCTTTGGCAATTTAGAATTGGCAATCGCAACAGGTTTATTGGAAACTGTAGCTAAAGTCGGTCTCTATTGGGGACATGAAAAAATATGGCAACGCATTAGATGGGGCAAAAAGAGAATAGATCCTTTCAATTTATGGTTTACTGGGCTTCCCCTTAGTGGGAAAACTACAATAGCAGATAAGGTTTATGATAAACTTCAAAAACTTGATATTCCACTTGAGAGGATTGATAGTAAAGACATTAGAGATATGTTTCCAAATGCAGGATACAATAGAGATGAGAGAAATCGTCATATAAAAAGGATAGGACATTTAGTTCAAACTCTTCAAAAAAATTCTATTTCAACAGTCTGTAGTTTTGTTAGCCCATATAAAGAGAGTAGAAAACTCATAAGAGAAATGGTTCATAATAATATAGTAATATATGTTAAAGCTGATTTAGAAGAGTGCCGAAAGAGAGACTATAAAGGGGTATATCAAAAGGCATTAAATGGTGAGATAAAAAACTTTACTGGTATCAGTGATATATATGATGAGCCTCAACATGCTGAAATTATTATTGATACACAAAAAGTATCTCCAGATGAAGCAGCGGAGATGATAGTGAAGTATATTAAAAAAAATTATGTTAAATAGGATAGAGAACAATAGAGAGGATAGGAATGTATAGAACTCTATTGCATCTATTGATTCTATCCTCCTCTATTTGTTTATATGAAGGAGTTTTATGAACGACAATAATATAGTATGGCATCTGCACAAAGTAACAAAAGAAGATAGAGAAAAAATCAAAAATCAAAAATCTTGTATATTATGGTTTACTGGTCTTAGTGGTAGTGGCAAAAGCACCATTGCCAATGAAGTTGAAAATCAACTAAACAAACTTGGATTTCATACATATCTTTTAGATGGAGACAATGTAAGACATGGGTTAAATAGTGATTTGGGGTTTGATGATAAAAGTAGAGTTGAAAATATAAGAAGGATAAGCGAAGTAGCTAAGCTTTTTGTAGATAGTGGAACTATAACTCTTACAGCCTTTATCTCTCCATTTATAGAAGATAGACAAAAAGCTAGAGATATAATAGGTAGTGATTTTATAGAAGTCTTTATCGATACACCATTTGAAGAGTGTGCCAAAAGAGATCCAAAAGGCTTGTATCAAAAAGCATTAAACGGTGAGATAAAAAACTTCACAGGACTTGATAGCCCCTATGAATCTCCTATCCAACCAGAAATACATATCAAAACACTCAATAATGACATAGAAGAATGTTCAAAAACTATAGTGAAATTTTTAGAAAAGAGAGGGTATATAAATGTATAAAAAGAAGTTCATAGTAGATGATTTTGAATTTAATATCGATGATATTTTAAAAACAGCTTGGCTTGCAGGTAAGAAGATAATGGATATCTATCAAAAAGATTTTGATGTAGAGTACAAAGATGACGAATCACCTTTAACAGAAGCAGATAAAAAATCTCATCTTATTATCACAAATGAATTAGAAAAGTACAAGTTACCAATCTTGAGTGAAGAAGGTAAAGAGACACCTTATGAGGAAAGGAAAAATTGGAATCTATTTTGGATGATTGACCCTATAGATGGAACAAAAGAGTTTATCAAAAAAAATGATGAATTTACTATTAATATCGCTTTAATTTATAATAATGAGCCAATTTTTGGTGTCGTATATGCACCTGCAATTGTTGAAATTTATTTTACAGATGAAGACAACTCTTATAAGGCATATTTAAATACTGATACTTTTGAATTTAAAGATATTAGAAAACTTCCTATAAAAAGGGATGATAATGATTTGGTTATTGTAGCTAGCAAATCTCATTTGAATGAAGAAACAAAAAAATTTATCGACAGTATAAAAACTGATAAAAATAAAGAGTTTATAAGTAAAGGTAGCAGTTTGAAACTTTGTATGGTAGCAGAAGGAAAAGCAGATATCTATCCAAGACTTGCTCCTACGATGGAGTGGGATACAGCAGCAGCTGATGCTATAGTAAGACAGTCTGGTAAATCAAGTTATCAATTTGAAAATCAAGAGTTATTGGGATATAATAAAAAGAATTTATTAAATCCATATTTTATTATAAAAGGCAAATAATGAAAGGAATAATACTAGCAGGTGGAAGTGGAACAAGACTTTATCCCATAACAAAAGGCACAAGCAAACAATTAGTTCCGATATATGATAAGCCTATGATTTATTATCCATTATCAGTTTTGATGTTAGCTGGGATTAAAGAGATACTAATCATTTCAACCCCAGATGATTTACCAAACTTTAAAAAACTTTTAGGTGATGGTAAAGATATTGGAATGGCATTTAGCTATAAAGTACAGCCATCACCTGATGGCTTAGCACAAGCTTTTTTGCTTGGTGAAGAGTTCTTGGATGGTGATGATACGTGTTTGATTTTGGGAGACAATATCTTTTATGGTCATGGATTGACAGAGCTTCTAGCTAAAAGTGTCCAAACAGCAAAAAAAGAAAATAAAGCTACAGTTTTTGGATACTATGTAAATGACCCAGATAGATATGGGGTAGCAGAGTTTGATAATAATGGAAATGTGATAAGCTTAGAAGAAAAACCCAAAGATCCTAAAAGTAACTATGCAGTTGTAGGGTTATATTTTTATCCTAGTGATGTTATCCAAAAAGCAAAAGATGTAAAACCAAGTGATCGAGGTGAACTAGAGATAACTACTCTAAATCAATTTTACTTAGAAGAGAATAGACTAAAAGTCGAACTTATGGGTAGAGGTTATGCTTGGCTAGATACTGGGACTCATGAAAGCTTACTAGAAGCTAGTACATTTATCCAAACCATAGAAAACCGTCAGGGTCTTAAAGTAGCTTGCCTTGAAGAGATTGCTTATGAGATGGGTTATATAGATGAAAAGCAACTTTTAGAACTAGCTGAGCCTCTAAAGAAAAATCAATACGGACAATATCTTATAAAAAGAGCAAATGAAGGAAAAGGTGTTAAATGAAATTTATAAAAACAGACATACCAGAAGTTGTAATAATAGAGCCAAAAGTTTTTGGAGATGACAGAGGATACTTTGTCGAGACTTTTAGAAAAGATAAGCTTGAAGATTTTATAGGGTATAAAATCAATTTTTGTCAAGATAACGAAAGCAAAAGCAAAAAGGGTGTTCTTAGAGGACTTCATTATCAACTCCCACCATTTGCTCAAACGAAACTTGTTCGTGTTATAAAAGGTAAAGTTTTAGATGTAGCTATAGATATCAGAAAAGGAAGCCCTACTTTTGGAAAATATGTAGCAGTTGAGCTTAGCGAAGAAAACAAAAGACAACTTCTAATCCCTAGAGGATTTGCTCATGGATTTTTAACCCTTGAAGATAATACTATATTTGCTTATAAAGTAGATAGCTACTATAGCTCTGAATGTGATAGAGGGATAGCCTATGATGATAAAACCATAGGTATAGATTGGATACTTCCAAAAGATGAGTTGCTTCTCTCAGACAAAGACACCAAACAGCCAAAAGTAGAAGAGGCAGAAGTGTTTGAGTATGGAGTAAATTACTATAATGTTTAATTATAAATTATTAATTTTAAATGAGAGTCAAATATGAATATACTTATCGCTGGCAGTAATGGGCAATTGGGTTCTGAGATAAAAGAATTAACTCAAAACTCAAAACTCAAAACTCAAAACTCAACATTTTATTTTACCGATAAAGATGAGCTTAATATCACAAACAAAGAAGATATAAAAAAGTTTGTAATAGATAACCATATTGATACTATCATAAACTGTGCTGCATATACAGCTGTAGATAAAGCTGAAAATGACATAGAAAATGCAAACAAAATAAATCACCTCGCAGTTAAATATCTAGCTGAAATCTCAAAAGAGTATGATATATCACTTATCCATATCTCAACTGATTATGTATATGATGGTAAAAATTATAAACCTTACAAAGAAGATGATACAACAAACCCTCAAGGCGTTTATGGAGAAACTAAGCTTCTTGGTGAAAAAGCTATGATAGAGGTCAATCCTAAAAAATCTTGTATCATAAGAACTTCTTGGGTTTATAGTAGTTTTGGAGCAAATTTCGTAAAAACAATGCTAAGACTTTCAAAAGAAAGAGATGAGCTAGGTATAATTTATGACCAAATTGGAACACCAACATATGCAAGAGACTTAGCAGGTGCAATACTTCAAATCATTCAACACTCAGCACTAAATACTCAACACTCTACAGAAATTTATCACTATAGCAATGAAGGGGTTTGTAGCTGGTATGATTTTGCAAAAGCCATCTTTGAACTAAGTGATATAGATATAAAACTAAATCCAATTGAAACAACAGATTACCCTACACCTGCTACTAGACCACACTATAGTGTGCTTGATAAATCAAAAATAAAAAAAGAATTTGATATAATAATTCCTTATTGGAAAAATTCCTTACAAAAATGTATAAAAATACTTGGAGAAAATAATGTTTAACAATAATAATAAAACCATATTGGTAACAGGATGTGCTGGATTTATAGGAAGCAACTTTGTGCCATATTTTTTAGAAAAATATGAAGACTACAACATTGTCAATCTCGATTTACTTACATATGCTGGAAATTTAGAAAACCTTAAAGAGCTAGAAAACCATCCAAGATATAAGTTTATAAAAGGCGATATCTGCAACCGTGAATTGGTTGAGTTTATATTTAACGAGTATGATATACACGGAGTGATTCATTTCGCAGCAGAGTCACATGTAGATAACTCTATAAAAAACCCAGGTGTTTTTGTAGAGACTAATGTCAACGGAACTTACACACTTATAGATGTAGCCAAAAACTACTGGATGGAAAAGCCATTTACTTATAAAGACCCTTATCAAAATTGTCGTTTCCACCATATAAGTACAGATGAAGTGTATGGTACTCTCAGTGATGATCCACGTGATTTATTTACAGAAACAACTCCTTATGCTCCAAACTCTCCATATAGTGCTAGTAAAGCTAGTAGCGATATGATAGTAAGAAGCTACAAAGAGACTTATGGACTAAATACTATTATAACGAACTGCTCAAACAACTACGGTCCAAAACAACACGATGAGAAGCTAATCCCAACTATCATAAGAAATGCACTAAAAGGAAACCCTATACCAATCTATGGAGATGGTAAAAATATAAGAGATTGGCTTTATGTACTAGACCACTGCAAAGGGATAGATTTGGCATACCACAAAGGCAAAAGTGGAGAGACTTACAATATAGGTGGAAGAAACGAAAGAACAAATCTACAAATTGTCAATACCATTTGTACTATCTTAGACGATAAGTTTCCCATAAAAGAAAACAAACTAATTCAAAATTCAAAATCAGACATTCAAAATTACAAAGACTTAATAGTCTTTGTCGAGGATAGAGCTGGACACGATAGACGCTACGGTATAGATGCCACCAAGATAGAAGATAAGCTTGGATGGAAGGCTGATGAGAACTTTGAAAGTGGTATAGTTAAAACTATTGAGTGGTATTTGAAAAAATATAAATAAAATCTATATATGAAGATATCAATTGTATTATGTAGTTTTAATGGAGAAAAATATATAAAAAAGCAATTAGACTCTATTATCTATCAAACATACCAAAACTTTGAACTTTTAGTCTTTGATGATGGCAGTACTGATAAAACAATTGATATCGTTCAAAGTTACCAAAAACAGTATCAAAATATCAAGCTATATCAAAATAAAAAGCAATTGGGAGTTATTAAAAATTTTGAACATGCTATCACAATGGCAAATGGAGATTTGATAGCTTTATCAGACCAAGATGATATCTGGGACAAAGACAAACTAAAGGTTCAAACTTCTTATTTCTTAAATTATTCTTCTCCTTTATTAGTCTATTCTGATATGAAAGTTATTGATAAAAATGATAATCTAATTTATAATTCTTTTTTTAAATTCAAAGGATACAATATACATAATTTTAATACCATCATCTCTCGAGGTGGCATTATGGGAAATACTATAATGTTCAATAAAGAATTAAAAAATCTTATTATTCCTTTTTATGACGATATTCCTATGCATGATTACTATATTGGAGTTGTAGCAATTATTTATGGCAAAACTATAAAACTAGATAAAAAACTAATCAAATACAGGTTACACAATAGCAATATAGGAAATAAAAAAAAGAGTTTAAAAGAAAAATTAAAAGATTTTTGCAATTTACCATATAAAGATAGAATAAATTTTTTATTATATATTTATAAAAATATAGATAACTTATCTCAAAAGCATAAAATTAAAAAATTTTTAAATACTCTTGAGTATGACTCTTTATTGGAATTATGTATTGGTGTAAAAAACCATTACTTTAAAGATAAAATTTTTTATCATATTAAACTAATTTTTAGATTTTTGTTATGCAAGATGCTCTTTCAACCATTTCAAAAATCATATAAATAGTCTGAAATTTTTAACACTCTCTCCCTTATAATACAAACTCTATAATTTTTAAAACTTCATTAGGAATTTTATATCTTTTACCATCTATATAATGATTATTCCATTGCATTGACTTTTCTATCTCTTCAACTTCTAAAAAATATTTATCATTTTTTGTTGTTATTTCATAATTATTGGCCTTTAATGTTAATAAATCTTGTATTTCTGGCAAATAAACTGTAATCTCTAAATTTTTATTTATAGAGTCAATATTAAAATCTTCAACTTTTATTCCTTTTTCTTTCAACCTATAATTAACAAACTGTTTTATGGCAAATGCCATAGTTTTGTCTTTACTATTTTGCATTATTTTTTTAATCAAATCAGCTCCTATAAATTAAATGATATTAGAGCCACTTGCAAATTCAACCACTAAACCAAGATATCTTAAACTATAGTTGAACCAAGCAATCAAAAAAAACAACTCTAACCTTTTTCTCATAACATTCTACTCCAATTTTTATGATTTTTCTCTAAAAACCCTATTTTTAAAGCATAGATAGTGCTTTTGAATTTATCTTTAGTTCTTTTTTGGAGGTATTTTATGGTAAAGTTAGGTTACAAGTTTCAAACTTTGATGAATACAGATAGATAAAATACCAAATGCCAATACAGAAGCTATTTTTTTAGCACCTTGATAGTAGATTTTATCACAACCAAAATCATCTTTTAGGAGTTTATTGACTCTCTCTACCATACTTCTTTGATTGTAATGTTGTGTATCTAAATCTTGTCGAAGGTTAAAGAATTTAAAACTCTCTTTTTCATGTTTGATAAGTTCGATTTTTGCTTTGAGCTTTTTTGAATTTTTAGGATTTATATCTATAATTGGACGATGTCCAAGTTTAGTTGAAAATTCTCTGATGATATCAGCATCATATCCTGCATCTTGCAGGTCATAAAAATAGTTCACTCTTTTGCTTGTCTCTTGCATAAG
>Ga0256913_10002062_pt1 | contig 10231 bp, 3 predicted proteins | sample Axial_MatmetaG_FD_185970 | JGI IMG/M metagenome (GOLD analysis project Ga0256913, IMG submission 185970) | Deep-sea worm associated microbial mat communities from Axial Seamount, Juan de Fuca Ridge, Pacific Ocean - Axial_Mat | ecosystem: Environmental > Aquatic > Marine > Oceanic > Microbial...
ACTAATGAAATATTCAATGCCAGCTAATATATTCCAGTAAATAATACAGTTATCAGTCTAAGGACTGCTGCAAACTATCAGTGATGGACCACTGTAGATGATGCCCAGTTGACACCGATTTGCATACTTTAGACCTAATATACTGACCGATTATAAATAGTGAGAGTGAGTGATTGAGTGAGTAAGTAAGTGAGTGAATGAAGGAGAGAGGAGGTGCGTATTTGAATGCGTGATTGACATAGTGAGTAGGTCAATAAGTGGTTTGTTTAATCTCCACGGCATTCGCATCTGAGACACAAACTTTTCGCTTGAACATAGGAATGAGTCGGATCCGAACAAATGTCCTGGTGGTCTACAACACCAGTTAAATAAAACCGCTCAGCACTGATATCCTTGTATGCTGGCGATATTATATCAAAGGGTAAATTCATTTGAATGGCTTTATATTGTTGACGTAATATTTATATCAGTAGACATAAGAATAATATATCGTTCTATACATCGACTTTTTAATGAAGTGTTCAACTGGGAAATGTAAATAATTAGAGTATCATAAATTAGTTTATACTATTTTCCATGAAAAAGTACTAGGTTTAAGTATACCTAGGCTATAGGAACTAATATAATTGAATCCTGATCATGTTCAAATAATAAGATGGTACAGATTGAAGAATCAAATTCTCAATTATAATTGAATATGCTTCCTTTGAAACTAAGTGATTGATTTATTAACACACTACTCCACCATCTAAAAACCTTGTAGACATGAATCGAAGGCAAAAAGGGAACTAGTTTGGCTACAGTTGACTTATGCTGATGCACGAATGTCTTTCGGTTTATCTTTCAAGACAAGACAATTCCATTTAATACGAAACAAACCTTGGTAGAATTAAATATTTGAGATTAATCTCTTTCTATGTGTGTGTTTATGTATATGTGAGTGTGTGCGTATAGTTGCATGCATTTTTGGTATATGTGTATGTATATGTATGAGTGCGTGTGTATGTGTGTATCCGCTTGTGTGGGTCTGTTTGTGTATGTGTTGAGTTAGAAAGATACGTACGGGGATGGGTGTATGTTGATGTATTTTTGTCATTCCTAACAAGTTAATTGTGAAAGTTGCTTTCCGTTTTCAATACAACTAGACTGGTGTCCAGAGAATACGATATACTACCTAGGAACAGGTGTCTGTGTAGCCAATAAGACGGGCTTAACTTGGTACGAAAGCGATGTATTCTGCAAAGGTCTCTACCCTGGTGCCCATCTAATTGATATCAAATCAGAAGAAGAACAGCTTGCTTGTCTGCCACTGTTTGGTAACAATTTATATCATTTTATAAGTGAATCGTCAATAAAATTTACAAATGTCATGACTATCCACCTAATTACTGCACAATTTTGTATTGTATTAACGGGATAGTCCACCTTCATTTCAAAGTTTGAGGACTAATAAGGCTATAATCACAAACATTATAATTAATGTCAAAATGTGTATACGATCACCCACTTATTAAATAATCCATTTCAAAGTGCCGATTAATCGACTTTTAGTGGCCTATAGGCACCGCCAGTTTGAAGTTCTTGAATGTTGAAATCACTTCAACGTGTCCGGTTGACCTGAAGTTTGTACGACTATACAACACATGTAAACAAGTTTGAGCAAATAATTATTCCCGAACTAAACAACATTATCTTGCTAAAATGTCGTCATGGATGACATACAATCATATCAGTTTACGCCAGAAGGAATCTGACAAGAGGAAGATGATTCAAAATGGCTCAGATATTAACGCTCAAGAGAAACTATAATCCGCGTAAATCTAGAGAGCGCTGATGTAACGTCATAGCATTTCAATTTCTCCTTCCCGTCTTCGAATCTGGCTTCCGGTGCAGAAGTAATGGCGGTGCTCCAGTAATTTGGGTTATGTCCCTATATCTATAATATCTGGTATATTTCGTGATTATTATTGTAAAATTGTTGGTTACTGTTCTAAGCGTTGCATATTTTAAAATATGAAATGCCCCTTCTTTCTAAATATGTATAACAAATAAACCAGAAAGGATATGTTCAGATATTAACATAATAATCAACTGTGGTTTTCCTCTACTGAACAATTGTACCCACATATCTAGTTGTTATGTACCAACTGCCTTCAGTTAATTAAGAATAACCCACATTCAGTGGATTGTGTAGATGAACAATCATTAACATTTGCAAAAATACCGCTCATGGTAGGTCAGAAATTCATGAGAATTAGCTGACGAGTAAAACCTTCTATCGATACTTTTAATAATGTATTGCTAAAATGCAAAACAAATGTCTTCTACATAAACACTCATTTCATAAAAAGGATGCTAGTAGGTTAATTGATGCATATAATGTTGGTTACATAATTACAGAAATGCAATATAATGGTCTAGTGTTAGGTTCATTTTGCAAATATTTAGTAACACTATATACAATTAACTCACATTGGCGCGTGATACATTATATTTAATTTAAAAAGACAAATTGGCTACTGATAAATTATATTGAATAACTACTGGCAATATATCAAATAAATATTTTCTTTATTTTGTGTGAAACGTATAATGACCGGCTTTAACTTGGCTGGCATCCTCAATTAAGGGAGACGCATATGGTCTGTACTTTTTAGTTTCGCCACCGGGACTTATTCTAAATAAATTCACAATTTAGAATATATGGCATATTCGGTGGAGAAAACGGTGTCAGTTGCCTGGTTGGATTAGAAACTCCTCCTATTAAAGCGAGTCGCGAACCTGCGACCGCCCGTATAGAATGACTATAGCCATAGGTAACTAATCTTATGCTCTACACATGAGGCCAAAGGGTTGGCTACACATTGCCTACTGTGATGCTTTAATATCACACTTTGTATTATAAATAGGAAGAAACAAAGTGAGACACCCATATCGTTACAGAAACATTATTTCGTTGGCAATATTATGAGAGCTACTTTTAGTGATCCATGCCTCTGCTATTGTAAAGAAACATGTTGTTCTAGGAAATATGTATATACAGTGATCAAAGGCTTTTACAAATTAATCTGGCTTCAAAGAAAATGATCCTTCTAAATGTGTGAATCAGTGAGGAAGGAATAGTTTTTAGAATAACATAGTTGATCCGATGTTGTATATTTGATTAGTTTAAGAAATATGCCAAGCTGTTGCATGTTCAATAATCATTGATGTATTTATTAACTACTAAAGACCATCGTCAAATCCTGATAACATTTAACCATGGAACCAAATTCTTGATCCTTTCCATCTCAGTATCATACGACTCTAGTTTTTGAATATAACTCACCTGCCGTCAACGGAATAATCAAGTTTTATTAACATTTGTTAAAAAATTGGTGTTTAACTAAGCCCATCCCACCTCATATGGAACATATTATTCAGTCGCTCTTTCGTTATCAAATGAAAACAAATATTCAAAATCATGCCAAACGTTCACCTGACTCTGAAAACAATTAAAATGCAGATTTTTTACATCTATACACGTAAATGTAAATATTAGTTAAAACCCATTTGTATACATTTAACGCGTTTTGGGATTAATAAATAATGTTTAAACTAAATGTATTATTTAGTCCTTTGGGAAACGATGTATGTTGAAATTAAAATATAAAGTTATTTGCATGATTTATTTTCTTGTTTAGAATATAATGTAATGATTAGTTTAAGAAATATGCCAAGCTGTTGCATGTTCAATAATCATGCTATTTGTGATATATATGCAAAGAAGAATCGAACGAATTGTTCCACCAATATTATGTGTTGGCATATGAAGAAAACGAACTAAACTCGAAAACAATCTAGCCAGGATTTGACAAAATATTTTCAATGTTTAAAGTTCACCGTTTATTTCGATTTCCATATTGTGCAGTATGTAAGTAACTTATAGATAGACTCTAAATATGTGGACTTATCATGGATGCCAATGCACTGATACACATATGTGTTTCCTTGTCATGTAATTGTGGATATTCGTCTCTGGGATGGTTGTAGCTAGGATTTCAATAGCGCCCCGGTGACAGCACGCAATGAACACCTATAATATATTTAAAAATGTGACTTCGAAAACATTTGTCCAAGATGTTCATACGGGGAGTATCACAGATTTGAATTATGGAGCGGAGTGATGGAATACTAACCATAAATCACAATCCAACTTGGTAAATATTGCAATAAAACGTATCAACAACTCTTATGAGAGTTGTGTTATGAGAAACGACATATGCTATTATACTCAGTTATTTATCCTGGTGATTCTAAATTAGAAAATAAGTTTTATTTAAGGGTCATTATTATTTCCGAATGTTACGAGAGCAAAATAATTGAATAATAATTAATTGACAATAATTACTAGCAAAGGAGTTGTTTTAGTTCTTTTCATGTTACTTATAATTGCCGTCTTTGTCGTCCTGAAAGTTTCATGAAATTATTTTATGTTTTTACAGTTTAAGAATATTTTAATTATGCTTATATCAATATCGATGCAAACTTCATTGTAGTGTATAAATAACTAATGTCTTGTTAATATATTAATCGCACATTATCCAGAATTATATACAGTAAATTAATTGAAATAATGAAAGTTGATGAATCCATAAAGTGAAAATACCGTTTTATTATTGTGCCAATGCTTTGCTTAAAATGATCAACAGAATAAGAAACTCAATACATCACAGACGTTCGTACATTTACATTACTAATAGCAAATAAATACCCACAACCACACATATTTGTACAACGTACGCTTATTTTTGAAATGTGCATCGCCAAGGAACATTTCCCCCTGTAATTTGTTGTATTCAGTTGGAAAACTTGATACGAAGATACATTTCTTGCACCCATGATCACATTCTTCCACCTGTCTAAGTTGAAATGGTCAATTTATATTCGAAATTACGAAACTGTTGTTGTCCTTAGGTGTGGCTAGTCACTCACGTGAATTAAATTCCAACTCAATATGGAGACTCTCTAGGATTGGAGAATCCGTGAAAAAGAAGAGCCAAAAAGGTCGCTTTTTCTAACTAAGGAGTCATGTTTCTTTATACCTGTTTTATTGCAACAGTACTCAGTTCAGCTATGTTACATCGAGTAAATACACAATCTTGATTACGTCTCGATACGCCGATGGCTGTCAAAGTTGATAAAATATAATAAAGCTAATAGTATAAGGATTGTTGGGAACCCTTCGTGACACTTCATTATACATGGCAACCTGGTGACAACTATTTACTTTGTTCGGATGAATTGTTCTCAGCATCCTACGCAGTAAGTAATACAACAACAGGAATGCTGAAACAAATACCGATTCTGATATCTGATACTCGCTATCTACAAATATTATTGAACAAGAGGAACATCTTCGATAGGGTTTATCTTCTCAGTGTTATTCTTTAATTAACACATGTCAACGGTAAATGTGGACAAGATTGGAACAACAACAAATATTTCAAATAATGTATTGTGTACTATAACGACGAAACGTAATTACCGGGAACGACACGCATCCAGGTAGGATATTGAAGCATCAGCTATATTATATAAAATGATTATCTAGAATAATAATTCTGGTCATATTATCATATACTTAATTTAGGTTATTAACAGACAGTATAACCCATTAGCTGTTCTTAACGAATTACGAGGTTATCGTTAGCTGTAGGTATGTAAATGGTAATCCTCAGATCGTGTTAAAAGTTATCCAATGCAAGAAGTAGGCATACAATCAAATACATATGTAGTAGCCAGGTAATATGTATATAACCTGAAATTTTCATGCATTGTGTATTAAATCTGAGCTAGCAATAGTCGTAATACCTACATATTTCAGGTAATTTGAATATTACCTGATTGTTGATGAACAATTTGTGAAAATCAACTAATGACAAATATTATATCATGAATTGTAATAATATATTACCAAAAAGAAAATCCAAAATTGTCTTCTAGATAAATACTTATTTGATATCAAAACGGCATCTGTTATTTGATCCATTTTATTGTAATAATTCGAAATCAAACATAATATTGATATAAAGAATAAAGAAATATATTATACTAGTGTAATGCTAGGTTTATGTTTGAAATATTAAGTTAGACTATATTCAATTAACTCATATTGCCGGCGTGATAAGTTAGATTTAATTTGAGAGGACAGACTGGCTACTAATATTTAATATCACAGACATTTATTTCGTTATAAATCTATTATCCAATATCATGGAACAGCCACGCATTGCCTTAGATGGCGCTTCAATGTTCCATTTTGGGTGACAATTATCTGAGAATCAGAGCTTCGCTTCATCAACACATAGCTTTCTCGGTGGGTTTCCTCTTTCATGTCTTTCATCAAACTTTGATAAAGCAGTGGGATAGGTCATTAAATGTTCTTGATCTGTTTTTCTTCGAGTAACTCTATAACTTTAAGTCCTCTGTTGAGAGAGGAACAAATACGTTAATATTTACGAAAACAGATATGCTGCTAAGACGCAAAGTATAACACACCCACATCCTTGCAGAGACTTTGTTTCGGCGACACTATTATGAGAGCTACGTATAGTATTCTATGTTTTGCTCGCGTAGACAAACATGCTGTTCTAACGCATAATTATTTGGTGATCAAGTATGTTAATCTAAGTGTATCACTCACAGAAGAAGGAATAAGTATACGACTAATTTGTTTGATGCGAATTTGAGTGTGCTTTGTCAATGATAGTATTATCTATACACGCAGTGTTAATGGATCTCCATCGATGTCGTTATTAAATGACGAAAACCATCGCAACATCCTGATAAAATTAAACTCAGGAGCCAGTCTATCCATAGGTTCTATCTCAGGTTTATAGTAATCTAGTTTTTTGTTGCTACAATCACGTGCCATCAACCGAGTAATCTAGTTTTTATTAACATCTCTTATCGAAACTGGTTTCAAACTAAGTCCAACTTGTTCGTGATACAACACATCATTCACTGATATATTTGTTATTAAATGAAAACTAATCTCCAATATGGTGCCAATCTTTCAACCGCCTCAAAAAACAAAGCCAATTAAAATGCTGATATCTAAAATATTTTTATTTTTATTTATTCAGATTCCTTCAATCAATTTTGGACATCTGCCAAAAGGCCAAACGGAGGTAATCGTGACGAATTCTACTGGACAAATTCTGGAGAACGTGTTACGTACACTAACTGGGAACCCAAAGAACCATATCCAGGCACCAGTAGCTCCAATTGTGTGAGGTTGAAGAAGGCTAATAGTTATAGGTGGAGTGATCACAACTGTGTAGATAATCACGTTACAGCTTTATGTGAATGGTGAAAACACTTTTGATATTTCATTAGTTAAGAGCATGGACCTTCTCCTCGTCACACAATCCATGTAGTAGAAATGTTTCAGATTATTAATTATAAAGTGAAATATATGTTTTGATATGAGCATCTTTTTGGCTATACGTCAATGCCTTTCTCCTGTCAAACGTAGTAAATAGATACACCTTTTTCATTCGGCAATTTGCTAATTTAACAAATGAGAGTATGAGTTCGCATTTCAGAGAGAGGGAGAAAGACAGAGAGATTGTGTGTGCGTGTCTGTATCTCTGTGTGTGTGTATATATATATGTGTGTGTGTTTATTTGTTGAGTGGAAAACCTTACCTATAATTGTATTATCTCCGATAATTATATGTGTATCTGGTATTGTATTTTGATGTGTTTTCCATCCTAGTTATATCGATTTATCCTCAAAATAGTTTAAGCCAAACAATAATTTAAATGAATAATTTGTGTAACGAAGTGTACCTTGTATTTTGTGATACATTTCAAAATACATCTGATGAAAGATATTTTTACCAATAAGCATTTAAAATATTAAATTGTGAACCAACCTTTGTCATACTGAACGAAATAGCCAAAAGGATTGGCAGTTGAAAGACATATCTACGAGCGATCTAGTCATGTAAAAAAAGCAAACAAAACTTACTAAAATATAAGCCTATTAGCTAGAATAAATATGATCTTTCTAGGTTGCATGTTAAACAATCCTTGTGTGGAGATCTAAATCAACAATAGTCATCTCTAGTTCATCTCTGAATATGTCAAAGACGCTTGTTTCATTTCAGATTTTAATTTGGATATTCGGATTTTTTATGAAATGGGTTATTAACAAATGAAATTGGAGTATACACTGAGGGCTGATAGGGTTATGACTCAGGATTTACAATGCACTTCAGCTATGAAGGTGAACTTTACGATCAACTGCACTATAAAAAGCAGTTTGCAATTAAGGATTATGCCGGAATATTTAATAAAGGGAATTTAACGCGATTACTGAAAAATATTATGGTGTCTTTAATCTGACAAAGAATTGCCATCCAGCACAACTTCGCATACGCTGTTAAATCTTCCATGTTATCTATAGCCTATCACAAGTTTCATGATACACAATTTCAATTTATATAATGTCTTAGTGAACATAATGTCCCTTTGAAATTATTTAGTTTTTACTTTATTTAAACAGAGTATGCTACTACAGTTAGTTGCAGGTACAACTCCAGACAAAATGGGAAAGTACACAATACCCTTGGTATTTATGTCAAATCGAACACGTCTCGTTCTAATATGAAACCGTTGGAGAAATGCAGAATTAAGATTACGTAACTATTTTAATCACTTACGAAATTCTGCTTGGACATAATAGACATTGTAAAACTCTTTCTAGTGTCTGTACAGACTCCGGTTATGGTCAATTATACTTATCATTCGTAATTGTGTAATTTGTTTTATCTAGGCCCTATTTTGATATTATGGCTCATTGAAATCAATAAAGTCGTATATGCCAATATTTCACAGTTTACTATAGAAACATATAATGTTACTGCAATATAATTCAACCATATTTTAATACGCTTCAAACGAACATGCGAATAATGAATTCACGGGTATTACGAAATTATTTCTACCGACAATTTTCTTCCAATCTATTCTCGTGCAAACGTTTGTAAATTTTACAAACATCGTTAAACGCCCTAATTAACATAGTACATCTTCAAAGCAGATGAACTGATGTTTTTTTCTGAATGTAGTAGATACATTATTGAAGTTATAAAACGTGATCTACGCAAGAATCAAATAAATATAAAAGTATATCCGCCTGGTCATCGGTGATGGAACATCTTGAAATAATGGCATCTTTTGACCATTACTTCAGGGTCAATGATAATTTGCAGAAATCATGAACATTGACTGAAGAAGAATACTTTATGACCACGAAGCTGGTGACACCATATCAGTTCAGGAAAATGGCGTTGAAACTGTATTGGTAATATATGACAGTATATTTCAATAGCGATGCAACCTCAAACGAAGTGACGGAAAACTAATAATAAGGTGGATACCTAGTGATCTAAGGTGAGCTAGAAAATATCAAAAGAATTTAAATAAGGGAATTTCTAAAAGTTAATAAAACGTGTTAACATTGTAAAGCTTGTGTGTATTTCACCACTTCCTTGGTAGACGGCTAACTGCAATTGGCTACAATGAGCAAAATGAAATAAACGTTAAAACAGATATTTATTTATGGCTTAAACTAATTGATGAACGAACTAAGCCGTTCATTTTAAGTGTTTTGAATTGTAATGGTAAAATAGATATAGCTCAGATCGATATTAGTAGTCAACACATATTTTCACTGATGTAGAAAACGGAGTGAAAATAGTGAAAGAGAACATGAGAAGCAAATGAGATAGAACACTGATGTGGAAAATGGCCTTCACGCCATGGAGTACTCCTAAACTTCTGTTATACATGGACAAGGATAAACCCACTGATCCAATCTACTATGGATTTGAACCGTTATTAGATCATTGGCCAAGACCCAGTTGAAAACATGGACGGATCGCTGAAAATTACAGCATGGAATGACTATGGACTATGACGAAGACAGGTAGAGAAAGACATAGAGATGTGCACAGCCTCACACGATAACATAGGAATTGTAGAGAAATGGAGCGAAAACGCAGTTGACTTCACAAACTGGATTCAAGACACAAACATTTAAACTATGGAAGGAGCACGTCGTTCACGATACGGCCGGTGTTCCGGTGGAATAGCAGTTTTGTGAAGAACTCGTTTCGAGAAAGTATTATTAAATTGAACAAAACCTTTAACCTTGCTATATTTCTAAATATAGATACATA
>Ga0256913_10002063_pt1 | contig 10230 bp, 20 predicted proteins | sample Axial_MatmetaG_FD_185970 | JGI IMG/M metagenome (GOLD analysis project Ga0256913, IMG submission 185970) | Deep-sea worm associated microbial mat communities from Axial Seamount, Juan de Fuca Ridge, Pacific Ocean - Axial_Mat | ecosystem: Environmental > Aquatic > Marine > Oceanic > Microbial...
AAGCGCTTAATAATGTAAAGCCAACTGTTGAGGTTCGTTCCAGGAGAGTGGGAGGTGCTACCTACCAAGTCCCTGTTGAAGTTTCCGAATTTCGAAGGCAGGCTCTTGCAATAAGGTGGATTATTGATTCGGCAAGAAAACGTAATGGAAAATCTATGATAGAGAAACTAGTATATGAAATCGTCGATGCTTGGAAGAAGACAGGGACTGCGTTTAAGAAGAAAGAAGAAACGCATCGAATGGCTGAGGCTAATAAAGTATTTGCTCACTATCGATGGTAAGTCCATAGGCTATGAGTAAGTTTTTATTGTGAATCTTTCATTATTTTGTCTTGCGATTCTGTGAGACATTTGATACTATTATAAAAAGTAAGTAATATAATATACTTGCAAGAACTAGGTGTTAGTTTTAAATGAAGTTTATGTAATGTTTGGAGGATGTAATGGCAAAAGAAAAATTTGTAAGAAATAAGCCGCATGTAAATGTGGGTACTATCGGCCATGTGGACCATGGTAAAACCACACTTACGGCGGCCTTAACTATGTACTCAGGAAAGAAAATGGGAACAAAAGTTCTTAATTATGAAGACATTGATAACGCACCTGAGGAGAAGTCACGAGGTATTACAATTAATACACGGCATGTGGAGTATGAGACAGAGAATAGGCATTATGCACATGTTGATTGTCCGGGACATGCTGATTATATAAAAAATATGATTACCGGTGCTGCTCAAATGGATGGTGCTATCCTTGTGGTAGCTGCTACTGATGGGGCTATGTCACAGACAAAGGAGCATGTTCTTTTAGCTCGTCAGGTAGGAGTGCCAAGGATTATTGTGTTTATTAATAAAACAGATCAGGCAGATCCCGATATGATTGAACTTGTGGAAGAGGAAATACGAGAAATACTCTCATATTATGATTTTCCAGGGAAAGAAATCCCAATTATCAAAGGAAGTGCGTATGAAGCGATGGAGCATTCGGACGATGAATCAAAGACAAAGTGTATTGAAGACCTCTTGAAAAACATGGATGAGTATTTTCCTGTTCCTGTGAGAGATGTCGATAAGCCATTCTTAATGCCAATTGAAGATATTTTCTCAATTCAAGGGCGAGGAACTGTTGTAACAGGGCGTGTAGAAGTTGGCGTTGTTACGGTTGGTGATGAGATGGAAATAGTTGGCATCCGACCTACAAAGAAAACAGTATGTACTGGAGTCGAAATGTTTAATAAACTGCTTGATCGTGGTGAGGCAGGAGATAACGTAGGTGTTTTATTGCGAGGAGTTGAAAAAAAAGAAGTTGAACGCGGACAGGTCTTATGTAAACCTGGAGCTGTTACACCCCATAAAAAGTTTAAGGGGCAAATTTATTGTTTAAGTGAAAATGAAGGTGGCAGGCATTCGCCGTTTTTTACTGGGTATCGTCCACAGTTTTATTTTAGGACGACGGATGTAACCGGTGAAGTTAAACTTTCAGAAGGAAAGGAAATGATTATGCCAGGAGATAATGCAGAGATATTAGGTGAATTAATTAAGCCTATAGCAATGAATAAAGGATTACGCTTTGCAATTCGTGAGGGGGGCCGTACGGTAGCGAGCGGTCAAATAACAGAGATTATAGAGTAGTTTTTGTAATATGTGGAGTTTGTAGTGGGTATAGTTAAAGGCGATAAAATACGGGTAAGACTAAGAGGATTCGATGCTAGTCTTGTGGATAAAAGCTCACGATCAATTGTTGATGTAGTTTTACGAGCTGGAGCTGCTGTTTCAGGCCCTGTGCCTTTGCCTACTAAAATACGTAAGTATACCGTATTACGCTCTCCGCATGTGGATAAAAAATCAAGAGAACAATTTGAGATGCGTGCACATAAAAGGCTGATTGATATTACTAATTTAAATTCAGGTGTAATGGATGCACTTATGAGCTTAGAACTCCCAGCAGGAGTGGATGTGGAGATTCAGCAATAACATGCGTGCTTTGATAGGAAAAAAAATAGGTATGAGTCACACATTTAGCGAGTCAGGGCAGCTTATTCCCATAACAGCCTTAAAGGTATTACCTAACGTTATTCTTGTGCGGAAAACAAAATCTAATCATGGTTATGATGCAGTGTTGCTTGCTGCATTTCCTAAATCATCTAAAAAGATCAAGAAACCTATATTGGGTCAATTTCCTAATAAGGAAGAAGGTTACTCTTTTTTAGCAGAGTTCCGTGATTTTTCTGTGGAAAAAGATGTTGGGGAGAAGTTAGACCTTACTATTTTTCAAGATATTTCTTTTGTTGATGTGAAGGGAATTTCAAAAGGAAAAGGTTTTCAGGGAGTTATGCGACGACATGGCTTTCATGGGGGGCGTAAAACGCATGGATCAAAATTTCACAGAGCAGCAGGTTCTACAGGAATGGCTGCAACGCCATCGCGTGTGTTTAAAGGAACTAAAATGCCAGGGCATATGGGAAATGCTGAGACAACCGTTCAGAACCTTAAAGTGGTTAAAATAGACCTTGATCACCATATCTTGTATGTTAAAGGGGCGGTTCCAGGAAGTAATGGGACGAAACTATATATTAAACAAGCACGGAAGAAAAAAATAATATGAAAGTTCAAGTTTTAACATTGCAAAAAAATGAGTCATCTTCTATTGATCTACCTGATGCTGTTTTTACTCGTACTTACCGAGGCTCTTCATATTATGCTCTTAAGGCTGAATTAGCTAATAGACGAGTTGGAACAGCTAGTACTAAGAATAGATCACGTGTTAGAGGTGGTGGCAGAAAACCTTGGCGTCAAAAGGGATTAGGGCGTGCACGTGCCGGTTCAATTGCATCTCCTCTTTGGAGAGGTGGTGGGGTTATTTTCGGGCCAAAAATAAGAGACTATTCAGTTCGAGTGCCAACTCAGCAAAAAAAAGCGGCAATGATGGAGTTGCTTTCTGATAAAGTGAGCCATATGTCTTTAAAAATTGTTTCTGAGTTCACATTTGCAACTGGTAAAACGAAGGATGCGGTTGCACTTTTATATCCCATAACGAAAGGGAAAAAAACTTTGCTTGTAATGAGCAGTGAAGATGCGTTGACAAAGCGTGCATTGCGAAATATTCCTTGGTTGCGGTATGTTCGTTATAATCGATTGAGCGTTCATACTATACTATATGCAGATATTGTGCTTATTACACATGATGCTCTTGTTCCACTCGCTTCTTTATTGCAACACAAGAAAAGAAAAAAGGAGCTTGTTAAAATCAAAGAAATCCAAAAGAGTAAGGTGACAAATGCGGGGTGAAGATATTATTATTGCACCAGTGCTTTCAGAAAAAACAACTCTGTTAAAAGAAAAGGCTGTCTACGTGTTTAAAGTACATCGAAAAGCAAATAAGTTTCAAATTAAAAGAGCTGTTAAGGATTTATTTTCTGTTACTGTTCTGTCATGTAATACTAGTGTAATTAAAGGAAAACCAAAACGAATACGTTATCAAAAAGGATATACTTCAACTTGGAAGAAAGCTGTAGTCTTTTTGAAACCTGGTGAAACCATACAAATGTTTGAAGGGGTGTAGCATGGGTATAAAAGTATATAAACCAGTAACAGCGAGTCAACGTTTTCATCAATCGCAAACATGGACATCGCTTACAAAGGATCGGCCTGAGAAATCTCTTGTAAAAGGAAGTTCTTTTAAAGCAGGTCGTTCGGCTTCCTCGGGTAGGATTACTGTGAGGAGGAAAGGAGGACGGCATAAGCGACTTTATCGCATGATTGACTTCCATCGTAGCAAATATGAAGTTCCCGCAAAAGTGGCAAGTATAGAGTATGACCCAAATCGTACAAGTAATATTGCATTGTTGCATTACGCAGATGGTGATAAGCGTTATATTTTAGCGACAAAAGGAATGAAGGTGGGGCAGGAAGTTCTTTCTGGTGCTTCGATTAGTCCACAAGAGGGGAATCACCTGTTGATAAAAAACATTCCATTAGGTACGTTAGTTCATAATGTTGAATTGCGACCAGGTAATGGGGGAAAACTTGTTCGTGCTGCTGGAGGATCTGCAGTTTTGCTTGCTAAAGATAATAAATATGCAACAATTAGACTTTCTTCAGGTGAATCACGTATGATTTTACAATCCTGCTATGCGACTGTGGGGGTGGTTTCCAATGCTGATCACATGAATAGTCAATTAGGTAAAGCAGGACGGGCTCGGTGGTTGGGACGGAGGCCTAAAGTTCGTGGCGTGGCTATGAATCCAGTAGATCACCCACATGGCGGAGGGGAAGGTAAAACTTCAGGTGGGCGACATCCAGTTTCTCCTTGGGGGATGCCAACAAAAGGATATAAAACAAGAAAGAAGCGAAAGACTTCTTCAAAGTATATTTTGAGGAGTGGTAAGTAATATGGCTCGATCTATAAAAAAAGGACCGTTTGTGCATAGAAGTTTATTAAAGAAAGTGATGGAAACTAAGGATTTCTCACAAAAAAAGACAGCGATCAAAACGTATTCAAGAAGTTCTACCATTATACCAGAGATGGTTGGACAAACCATTTTGGTATATAATGGGAAGACTTGGATTCCTGTGTATATTACTGAAACATTTGTAGGACATAAGTTAGGTGAGTTTGCACCTACACGCCTTTTCCGTGGGCATGCAGGATCTGATAAGAAGGTACGCAGAAAATGAAACAAGATGTCACATTGCCAAAAAACGAGTTTGCATCATTTACACGTTATATCAGTTATTCTCCTTATAAGATGCGTTTGGTGGCTAATTTAGTAAAACGTAGACGGTTTCAAGAAGCAGTTGCAATCCTTGATCATGTAACACATGGTGGAGCAGGCGTTATTAGAAAGATCTTACAATCGGTGGCAAGTGTTGCAGCATCCACAAATCATAATATTGACGAGGATATTCTTTATGTTAAAAATATTCTTGTTGATGAAGGCCCTCGACGAAAGAAAATTTGGCGCAGAGGACGAGGTCGTGCAGATCTTTTGCAAAAGCGATTTTGTCATGTTAAAGTGGTAGTAGGAGTTATGAAAGAATAATGGGACAGAAAGTACATCCATACGGTCTTCGTTTAGGTATTAATCGATCATGGAAGTCTTTATGGTATGCAAGTAAAAACCAATATGCGGGCATTCTTCATGAGGATCTGAATTTGCGAAAGATTGTAGAAACAGCTCCGGAAGTGAAAAGTGCTGATGTATCAGGAGTACAAATTATAAGGCAGCCACAGTTTATTTCTATTATCATTTATACAGCAAGTCCAGGTGTGATTATTGGTGTCAAAGGTGCTAATATTGAAAAATTAAGTGTCCGCTTGCAAAAAGTTACGAAGGAAAAATTACAAATCAAAATACGCGAAGTCAAGCGACCAGAAATAAATGCACAATTGATAGCAATGAATGTTGCTCGACAGTTAAAAATGCGTTTTGCATTTAAGCGAACATTGAAAATGGCTGTAGCAAACGCAATGCGTGCGCGTGTGCAAGGCATTAAGATAAGAATTGCCGGGCGTTTGGGAGGTTCTGAAATGTCACGTGTGGAAAGTTATAAACAAGGACGCGCGCCCCTACATACTCTTCAGGCAAATATAGACTATGGTTTTGCGGAGGCGTTGACTACTTATGGGGTAATTGGTGTAAAAGTGTGGGTGTGTGTCGAAGATACATACACTAAAACTGATAATCAGAATGGGGCAGGTAAGACTCTTGCCCGGAGAAGAGATACGCATCCAAGCGCACAATTGTTATCAAATAAGAATCAGGAAAAAGAGAATGCTTAGCCCCAGACGTACAAAATTCAGAAAGCAACAAAGACATATTCGATCGCATATAAGAGGAATAGCGAGCAGGGGAACTGAGGTTGTGTTTGGTGAGTATGGATTGCTGTCGCAAGAAGGTTTTTTTATTACTGATCGTCAAATCGAAGCTGCCCGTGTCGCTATTAATAGAAAAATTAAAAGGGGTGGGCGTGTTTGGATTCGAATATTTCCTGATATTCCATATACTAAAAAACCGGCAGAAACCAGAATGGGTAAAGGAAAAGGAAATCCTGAGTATTGGGTGGCTGCAGTTAAACCTGGCGTTATATTATTCGAACTCTCAGGTGTTGACGTAGATCTTGCACGCAAAGCTATGCGTAGTGCTGCAATGAAATTACCAGTAAGATCTAAGTTTATTCAGCGAGTGTAGTTTTATGAAGAATTCATTTTCAGGATTAAGTTTACAAGAATTGGTTGCAAAACGAAATGAACTAAAAAAGAAAATTTTTCAACTACGTGTGGATACAGTAGTAGGCCATGTTTCTAATCCTTTGGAGCTACGAATATTAAGGCGAACAATTGCACGTGTAAATACCCGTATTTATAACCATGAGATGTTAAAAGAAGAGGAAATAAGTAATGCATGAGTATATTGTTCCTGAAGAGAAGCTTAAAAATACAAAGAAGAGAGTTCTGAGAGGAAATGTTGTGAGTGATGCTATGGATAAATCTATAGTGGTTATGGTAACACGTAGACGCCTACATAGACTATATAAGAAATATGTTCTTCAATCAAAGAAATTTATGGCGGATGATAAAGAAAATATCGCAAAGGTAGGAGATGTGGTTCTTATTTTAGAAAGTCGAAAACTTAGTAAAAGAAAAGCTTGGTCTTTGGCTGCGATTGTTGAGAGACCTGTGTGAAGGGAGTCGCATTATGATTCAAACACAAACAATGCTAGCAGTAGCAGATAATAGTGGAGCAAAAAAAGTTCAATGTATTAAGGTGTTGGGCGGAAGTCGTAGGAGGTATGCACGCGTAGGTGATGTTATTGTAGTTGCAGTGAAAACGGCGATTCCAAATGCTACAGTTAAAGCAGGTTCAGTGGAACGGGCGGTTGTTGTCCGTGTAAAAAAAGAATTTAGAAGGAAAGATGGAACTTATATCCGTTTTGACGAGAATGCCTGTGTTATCATTGACGCATCGATGAACCCTAAAGGTAAACGTGTTTTTGGCCCAGTAAGTCGTGAGCTTCGTGATGTGAATATGATGAGGATTGTTTCTTTAGCACCTGAGGTATTATAATGAGTAAAAGACTAAGAAAGGGAGATCAAGTTAAACTTATTTCTGGGAAGTATAAAGGAAAGGTTTCGACTATTTTGAGGATTCAAAACGATCGCGTGTTTGTAGATGGTGTCAACTTGGTGAAAAAAACTGTACGAAAACGAAAACAAGAAGATGAAGAAGGTATTGTTGAGGTAGAAGCTCCTGTACATATCTCAAATGTGATGCTTGTTTCAAAATCAGGAAAGAGATCACGGATACGTTATGACCTGTCAGAAGGAAAAAAGAAACGTATTGCAATAAAAACAGGAGAGATTCTTTCATGAAAGAGAAGACGATAAGTACATATCAACCTTTTCGTCAACTCTATTTTACACAGATACGAGAAGAATTAAAAAAGGAACTACAATATTCATCTATTATGCAGGTTCCAAGGCTTGAAAAGATTATTCTGAGTATGGGGTTGGGAGATGCTATTCAGAATAAGAATTTCTTAACTCAAGCAGTGCAAGAGTTAACACTTATTGCAGGACAGAAAGCGATAAGGACAAAGGCAAAAAAATCAATTGCAGCATTTAAAGTGCGTAAAGGAATGGAGATAGGAGTAAAGGTAGTTTTGAGAGACCATCGTATGTATGATTTCCTTTATAGGTTGGTCCATATTGCGTTGCCCAGAACAAGGGATTTTAGAGGTTTGAGTATGAATTCCTTTGATGGACATGGGAATTATTCTCTTGGTATTGAAGAACATATTGTGTTCCCTGAGATAGATTATGATACAATAGAGCGAATATCGGGATTAAACGTAACTTTTGTTACAACAGCTCGTACTGATGAAGAAGCATATACGTTACTTAAAAAGTTTAATATGCCTTTTCGAAAAGAGTAAACAAGGAGAAAAAGAAAGTAATGGCACGAAAAGCTTTAATAGTTCGGTCGCAGCGTCGAGCAAAATTTTCAACAAGAAGAGTAAACAGATGTCGTATTTGTGGACGGCCACGAGGATATATGAGATATTTTGCTATGTGCCGACTTTGTTTTCGGTCATTGGCAAGTCAAGGAATGATTCCTGGCGTGAGAAAATCAAGTTGGTAATGGAATTATGTCGATATCGGATCCAATAGCAGACGCACTTGCGAAAATAAGAAATGCGATTATGAGCAAACATCAATCGGTTGATGTGTGGGGTACAAATATGATTATGCGTATTCTCGAAGTTTTAAAACAGGAAGGATATATTGCTGATATTGAATTACTTGATGCAGAGAAACAGACTGTGAAAAAAGAACCCGTAAAAGTAGGAAAAAAAGTACGCGTTATGTTAAAGTACAGTAAAGAAATGAAGTCAGCTATTCACGGAATAAAAAGAATTTCTAAACCCAGTCGCAGGATTTATGTTTCATCTCAGGATATACCTAGCGTGCGTAATAATCTTGGTGTGATGATTGTTTCTACTTCAGTGGGTGTAGTAACTGGAAAATATGCAAAAAGCCGTCTCATTGGGGGTGAGCTTATTTGCTCAGTATGGTAACATAGTATGTCAAGAATAGGGAAACAACCAATAAATATTCCAACTAATGTTGCTGCTACCTGTAAGGATTTAATAGTAACAGTAAAAGGTCCTAAGGGAGAGCTTGCCCAGACTCTAGTGCCAGGCATTAGTGTTACAATAAATGATGGTCTCTGTACAGTGAGTAGGGAAACTGATACTCCAAGAGATCGTGCTTTTCATGGGTTGTATCGTCAATTGATTCACAATATGATGCAAGGAGTATCGAAAGGATTTTCTCGAGAATTGTTACTGCATGGAATAGGTTATAAAGTGCAATTACAGGATAAGAATCTTCATCTGTCATTGGGGTATTCAATTCCTATTGAGTTTGAGGCTCCCCAAGATATTGTTTTTTCGGTAGAAGGAGACAACAAAATTATTGTAAGTGGTATAGATAAGCAACGAGTAGGACAGATTGCTGCGCAGATAAGGAGTATACGGCCTCCTGAAGTATATAAGGGAAAGGGAATCCGTTTTGCAGGTGAAGAGGTTCGTTTGAAAGCAGGTAAGGCGGGTATTAAGTAGTGTCACGGATAGATAAAACAGAACGGCGATTAAGAAGAAAAAGAAGTATACGAAATACCATTTATGGTACTCGTTCGTGTCCCAGAATGACTGTGTATCGATCAAATAAACATCTTAGTATGCAAGTCATAGATGATGATAAGCAGCATACGTTACTTTCGATTACTAGTATGCAAAAAGACTTTTCTCATATGACGGTTTCCACAAAAACTGCAGCTGTATTGGGAGAAAAAATGGGTAAGAAATTAAAAGAAAAGAAGATTAAAAAAATAGTCTTTGATCGAAACGGCTATTTTTATCATGGAGTCATTCGGGCATTTGCAGATGCGGTGCGTAAAGAAGGAATACAATTTTGAAAAAACAAGACATGGAATTACAAGAAGCTTCTCATGCACCCGTTTTTGTGGAGAAGTTGATAAAACTTAATCGTGTAGCAAAAGTGGTAAAAGGAGGGCGACGTTTTTCTTTTTCTGCTCTGGTAGTAGTAGGTGATCAAGAAGGTCGTGCAGGTTATTCAATTGGAAAAGCAAACGATGTGTCGGAAGCTATTAAAAAAGGAATGGAACAAGCCAAACATAGAATGGTAAAAATCCCCATGCAAGGTAAGACCATACCACATAAGATAGTGCATCGTTTTAAAGGGGCGAAAATAATTCTTATGCCAGCAGTTGAAGGAACGGGTGTTATTGCAGGGGGGGCAGTTCGTTCTATCATGGATGCTTGTGGTATACATGATATAATGGGTAAGATTCAAGGATCGAGAAATCCTGTTACAGTTGTACAGGCAGTCTTTAAAGCATTTGACGAGTTTTTAGATGTTCAGGAAATTTGCCATGCACGAGGTAAACGTATAGAGGAGTTGTGGGCCTAATGCCTAAAACAAAAATTACAAAGAAAAATAAAGCGGATAAAGAAGTGTTCATCACTCTTGTTAAAAGTACCATAGGTGCAATACCTGCACATAAAAAAACTATCCGCGCATTAGGTTTAAGGAAAATAAATCACTGTGTACGTAAAATAGCGACGCCTTCTGTGCTCGGAATGATTAAGAAAACTTCTCACTTATTGAAAGTTGAGGATGTTAAATGATTATCAAAGTAAAGACGGCA
>Ga0256913_10002064_pt1 | contig 10228 bp, 9 predicted proteins | sample Axial_MatmetaG_FD_185970 | JGI IMG/M metagenome (GOLD analysis project Ga0256913, IMG submission 185970) | Deep-sea worm associated microbial mat communities from Axial Seamount, Juan de Fuca Ridge, Pacific Ocean - Axial_Mat | ecosystem: Environmental > Aquatic > Marine > Oceanic > Microbial...
ATAAATAGAATATCCACTTTAAAATTTTAATACAATGAAAAAAGTAATATCCATATTGACCGTTTTTGTTTTTACCCTGTTTTTTTCTATAAGTAGTATTGCTCAGCCTCCTCCTCCTCCAGGTAACACAGGTAGTGGAGCCGGTGGAACTCCCATTGGCGGCAATGCCCCCATTGGTGGCGGCTTGTTTATCCTGCTTGGTTTGGGTGCTGCATACGGCAGCCGGAAGGTTTATCATCTTGTACAGGAAGAAAAACTCGAAGAGTAGTTTTAACGATAATTTTTGTTTTCAAAATAGAGAAGCCGTCCGGTTGGATGGCTTCTTTTTTTGTATGGAGAGGTATGGTCGTTCTGTTTATGGTCCGGGCTGTATCCCCTATGCTATTCCCCAGGTCACGGTTTAAAACCGTGACCTAAAAACCCGTTGAATATCATACCCCTTTGTCACGCTGAGCATAGTCGAATGTCACGCTGAGCGTAGTCGAAGCGGAGATCCCTCGTCGCTCCTTGCGTCGCTTTCCTCGGGATGACGGTGGGTTGTGCTGGAAGTACAAGATGTGCTTATGATTCAGTCTTGATTCAGATTCGATATAATCCAGACATGATTCAGACTTGAATTCAGGTCACGGTTTAAAACCGTGACCTAAAGACCCGTCTAATGTCACACCCCTTTGTCACCCTGAACTTGTTTCAGGGTCTATAACGTACTGTGCTTTGGGGCAGGGTCACGCTGAGCGTAGTCGGTTGTCACGCTGAGCGTAGTCGAAGCGTGATGCAGTCGAAGGATTGCAGAACCCCGGTCAACAGTAACTCCGACAACAAAGGATGGGGTTTGCCAAACAGGGTCATTCAGGCGGGATTCTCCTTGGCAAAGGTCGGGTAATTATAGCAACTATACTCATTTACTTTAGAGACAGGTGCGTGGTTGATTCTTCAGTCATGTCTCCTAGCTTTTTACACCAGCTTTGTTAATCGTTGGTATTCAGGGGTAAGCTGCAATAATAGTCTGACGAAATGCTTCCTAATATTGTATATTTACAAAAAATTAGGCATGATAGTTTGGGAATCTATAACCATATTTGTGATTTTCGATTAATGGAACAAGTTCATCTGGGAAAATCATCTTCACTGGAAGTTTTATTTAATCGCTATTACGAACCACTTTACAATTTTGCTTTTCTTTTTTTAAGAAGTCCGGCACAACAGAAGGTATTGTTTCAGATATATTTATCTGAATCTGGCGAGAACGGGATTAGACAGGTCAGATTACTAATGTAAAAGCATACCTCTATCGAAGTGTTAAAAATGCAATAATTTTTTCTGTACGCAAGCACCGACCGGAGCTTGATGAATTAAACGAAAATGAGAGTTATACCAAATTTGAAATCGCTCCTGAAACATTACTTATACATAGTGAACTAAAGGCCTCGATCGGTAAAATGATTGACGCTATGCAGGGTTTGTTTTTCAGGATACACAGAATAGACGGGTTAAGCTAAAAAGAGATTGCAATAGCATTAAACTTATCTGTTAAGACCATAATCATATGGGCCGGGTGTTACGGAATCTATACAAATAACCCGGATATCTTTTAATTAGCTCACTATAGCATTTAGCTTATCCAGCACATCTTTTAAAATGATTTTTGTGGCATCATCCTGTTCCATCATGTAAGCAGCTTTAATATCCGGTAATGCATCGGTATATTCCGTTGCAAGCATATACAGTGCTGCATGCTGACGTACCAGTGGAGAAGTGTGGCGCAGCAACCCAATGGACCAGCGAATAGATGGTCTTGAATAGATGCTGTGCAGATTGTCGATGGCTTTAATTACTTTCTGTTCATTATCGGAAAAGAGTTGCCAGAAATTCTCTTTTTCAAAACTAATGATATCTTTAGTGTATAAAACCTCTTGCTTGTAGATTTCAGGTCTTACTACCTGAGCTGTGTAACTGATTAGTTCACGGTTGGCCGCATAACGGGCCATACGCGGTACAATCCATCGCATACCGGGTGTAGCCTCAGGATGACCAATTGAAGCGATGGCTTTTCCTTTACCGTAATTAGCTGAGAAAAATGCAGGCTTCTCGGGTGTAACATTTTTAGGGTAGCCTTTTTTATGTGAAATGTCGGTAGTAAGAACTCCCAAAACTTCGACGGGTGAATTCTCCGGAATCTCATAAATCGGACCATCGTAATACTGGTAATATGCTGTGTCAACTTTGGTGAGCTCCGGGAAAATTTTTGCCCCTTCATCATTAACAATGAACCCTATCAAACCTCTTCCTCTGTCGTAATGGTCGCGAATATCGGGAGCAGGAAATATTTCCAGACTGGGATATCCGGGGGTGGTTGAAAAAAGGTAACCTCCGGCACAAATACCAACCAATCCTTTGTTCTTTTGCTTTCCGAAAGCTTTTACTTTCTCAGCTGCCAGCAATCCAAGGTTGTTGTATTCCTTACTGGCACTTCCTCCCGGAAAAACCATTACATCAATGTTTTCAAGAACGCCATTCATAATGTCAACTGCCGATACTTCCTGAGGGATGATTCCGTGGTCAATCTTCAGGGCTTCCATCGTTTCGATTACACAAACCACGCTAGCTCCATTACCGTTGAAAACACCAACCCTGAGTTTTGCATCTCTACTTTTGGTTTGCGCAGATCCTCCGAAAGCAATAAAAGTAATTAAGATTAATGTAAAAAGTGATCTCATTTTCATCTGTTTAAAATTTTGTAATTAATATTAAAGCTATTCCATCCCGAAAGATTACGGGGTTACTTAGATGGAACCGCTTCGCTCTCAATTAAACTTTTCTACAGGCCAAACTTAGCATTATATTCTGTACGCACCTGTTTGTCAACATCGTTGTAGAAATCCTTTACTTTCTCGTTGCTAAAACCATTGTTTCTCATGCTTTCCATAAGTTCATGACCCTGTTTAATCAGAGCATCATCCAATGGTTTGAGTTGTTGCATAATTCCTGTTCCGTCAGCATTGAGCAGAGCATTTACGTTAATATAGTGTCTGGAACTTTTACCCCAGTCGTAGCAATAAACTTTTTTCTTTAGTTCAAGAGCTTTGTTACACAATGGAGAATCTTTTACCTCATCATCATAAACCAGCACCAATGGTAAATCATCATGGTTATTCATCCAAATGGGAATGGTAACCGAAGCCAACGGCCAGCCCACAATCGACCACATGGTAGTAAGACGGGCATCTTCATCCGGATTAACTCCTTCCACCAAACAAGAAGAGGAGCTTCCGCTGCGGGGAATAAAATCTTCGAACCAGACAAACTTTTTGGTTCCTGCCGGTAGATCGGCATAATCCCAAAGATTAGTACCGGTTAACGAGTGTGTAAGGTTGCGGGAAAGTCCCTGCAAAATATCTTCTGCGGCAATACCGCCACTTTTTACGGCTTCATCCAATACTTTGTTAGCTGTTTCGTAACGGATATATCCGGCACCGTTTTTTGGTGTTCCGCTGAATGAATAATTTGACCGAATAATATACCCCATGGGTGCGGTTGCTGTATTGTTAGCATCAAATTTTACAACATTGAAGTTGCTAAGTTCAAAATAAGCAGCTCCGCCTTTTCCATCTATTACGCCAAAATTAGCTTCCAGACGGGTAGGTTTGGACATATCATTTAAGAGTTTCTCAAAATCATCAATAGTAGCACAGGTTTGTAACGCCTGTTTCATTATTCTGCCCTCTAACCCCGATTGCTTGATGGTATCGTTGTTGAGGTTATAACTGGCTGAATTCATGATGGCAAAACCTGTACTGTTATATCCAATCCAAATACTTTTTCCCGATTTATCCTTCGAATTTACCAAACCCGTATAATCATATTTACCATCATGAAAAATCATGATTTTATTATTTACAGCCCAGGTGTCGCGGTGTTTCCAAAGCATGGGTCTGCCGTCTTTGGTATGTTTTCCTGAAATAACTGCCGTAGTACAGGCAATGGAACTTGTAATTGATATTATAGCCACTAAGGCGATGATAATTATTCTTTTCATAGGATTATTTTTTATTATCGGAACCATCTGCCGTTGGATGTATTAATACCATCCGCATTGTCAACACCGCCAAAGGTGTAGCGGCGTATTCATTACCATTAATTCTTTGGCAGGAATAGGGAATTGTAACAGTGTTCCTGGTTGTAACATATCTCTTCGGCGCATATCAAAAAGAACAATACCAAAACCTGATTGGAATAGTTCGGTATCTCTTTCGTAGAAGATGGCCTTCAGAAGTTTATTAATATTTGTGTTGGAGCTAAGCGGCGACAAATGGCCGCGTTCAACCCTGCTTCCGCTATTATTAATCCAGTCGTTAGGGATTTTAAAATTGTTTTCGTTACAAATCTTAATACATTTATCTAATGATTTCAATAATGCTTCTATCCCCTGCTGATAAGTTGATAGTGGTATATCGATACCATCCGTGTTCTCATCAATATTGTAAACGTTACCCGGGCCGGAAAAAATAAGATCCTTGTCAGGTTTGTTTTTATATTCAACATTTAAGTCTTTACTACACGATGTAAGAACCACCATAAAGATAATCAGGTTTATTGATATAATATATTTTAGTCTCACGTCGAAATATTTTTTAAAATGTCAATGTTAATGAACCAGTGATTACACAATAAATTAGGAAAACCAAAATTTTCAACCGGATCATAGAGTTAAGTTTATTGTTTAATCATTTTTCTTGAAACTGAAATGCCGCTTTTATCGGTTAGACGAATAATATAGAGACCGGCTTTTATTGAAGAAATTTCAATGGAGATATGGTTTTTCCCTTTTACAAATGATATCTCCTGATTAGAAATTAGTTTTCCTGTTAAATCAAAGAGAGACATTGTGCTTTTGTTGTTTTCAGCAACATTAACCTGAAGTTGTAATTGATTGCGGACAGGATTTACAAAACTAATATCAGTAAATTGTGAGTTTAAATATTCGTCAATTCCAACTGTTTGGTCAACACTGAGCTTTAATGTTACCGGCAGATGATCGGAATTTTTGCCTAAAGCGTTTAACACATTGCCCGGAACCGAGGTGTTGGTTGGAGAATCGAGCAACCCTTTATTAAAGTGCTTTCCATCCTGTCCAACTGCCCAGTAGCTATCAGTAACATATTTAACATGTTTGGTTCCGTTTTTAATATAATTGGAAGTTAAAATGAAATCAAAGCGGTCGTCCATGCCCCCCCATGAGGCACACCCATTGTCGTCGCTATGTGTTGACTGGGTATGGTAGTATCTAAAAGCGTAATTATTATTCCAATTGCCACTTTGATGAACAGGATCGTTAAAACGGATGTTAGAATTGCTGTTCATGGTAAACTGCAACCAGGCAGGTTCCTCTTCTGTATAGAGGTTAAAATCACCCATTAACAAGTAGTTGGCATTTTGATTGTGATTTTTAAGGTAGTTCATGGTATTATTGGCCATTACCTTCCGTTTATTTCTGTTGTCAGTTCCTGTACCGGCTTTCAAATGCCCCACAATACATATAACAAAAGCAGTATCGCCTTGTTCCAGTTGTGGCGAGTTGTAATAAAACCTGTACATATTAATGTCGCGCACATAATCCTGAATAATATATTGCTTTTGAAAGGTAAGTTTTTTTGAGTTGTAATAGATGGTGTTAGCAAGATACGGAGCATTACTTTTGATAAAATCAGGTCTTTTATAACGGCTTGTCCATGTATTATTCAGCTCTCCCAACAGGTGTTCCATCATGGCTTCGGAAGCTACCATTTCATTCACTGAAAAGATGTCGGGCTTGATGTAATTAATGATGGTTTTAATGTAACCGTCTTTAGTGCTTACCTTGTTGTTGGTTGTATTACAACCACCGTAATTGTTTCCATATTGTAATAGGTTATACTGTAAAACTGTAAGGGTATCCTGCGCATTTGCAGAACTAAAAATTAGTAAAAAGAGGATGGGAAAAATATATTTTTTCATAAAACTAATCTGCATAAATTTTTAAAAAAGAAAATAGGATCCGATGTAAACTCCCAATTTGGTTCCGTCTTGTGCGTTGAATGCTTTGGCAAAGTCGGCAGCAATGGTGATGTTGTGGTTTACCACTATGTGTAAGCCAGCACCGGCTGTATTATGGAATTTTTCAGCTCCGATATTAAAATAATCGGTTTTGGTATCGCCCATATTTTTGTAATCAATTTCTTCATCGGTGAGGTTATCAATAATGTCGTCAACATCAACATTTTTAACAACCCTTCCGGTATCAAAGAAACCACTTAATACAATACCAATATTTTGTTTAAAAAGGATAAAATCGATTACATCCCACCTGAATTCAAAGTTTCCTAAAACAATGCCATCGCCCACGGTACGGTTACGAACCATTCCCCGTATGGTTTTGGCACCACCAAGCCCCTCATTGTAGAGTCCGTTTGCAACAGAGTTAAAAGTAAAAGTTTGTGCATAAACGGGCGTATATCCTGCAATGGTTCCCTGGTAATTTAAACGATATGCAAATGAAAGCCTTTTCTTAATAATCGGAATATAATGTCGCCAGTAAAGAGCAAGTTTCAGAAAGCTGTTATCCATTGAAGACATAAACTTAGGTGCTGCAAGTAGCGTGGCTTCTGCCCATATTCCTTTCATGGGAACCTGTTCGCTATCGCGGGTATCAAAAACCAGCCCTGCCTTTAAAATTGAAAACACTCCTCCGTCTTTTTCACTTTGATTAATGATTCCCCAATGAACATAGCGATCGTAAAGTGGCGGTACACTGTCAATCGAAGGGAGCATGTCATCTTTATCTTTTCCCTTGTTGAGTCTGTCAATATCAATTGAACTTGATTTCACGCTGTAAAATTCAGCACCAAACAGTATTTTAAAGTTACTTTCACTTATTCTTTTTAAAAAGGTGGTTCGAACCCGAAGCATCTTACGCTTTTGTTTATAAAATAAACGTGAGCGATACTCGTCACTATCATCGTATCTCCATTTTTCATTGTAAACAGCTTCGTATCCATTATATCCAAAAAAATCGTAAGCCATATCAGGAAGGTAAGCGACATCAAATAGCGTTTTGTATCCTTTAATAAGGTGGTCAGAATCGAAACTAAACAGAAAGGTTGCGCTTCCTTTGGTGTACATCGATCCTGAAATAGACATCATTTGATAATATTTGGGATAAATCTTTCCGTCACCAAAATTAACAGTGGAAGCAGAAAGTCCAAATTCAACGCCAAGGTCAGTATCAAAAGTAATGATGGGAAATGGTAAGATGCTCCATCCGGTTTTACGAAGCTCCTTTTTATTTTTTTTGCCGGTTAATGTATCCTGAGAAAAAAGAGATACTGATAAAATGAGCAATAACAACAGTAAATATTTTCTCATAATCAAAAATATATTTTATAATATGGACAAAGGTACTAAAAACGCGCTGAAAAGATGTTTTTGCTAATAAGGGATTGTTCTGTTTCTAAATCGTGTTAATTGCCGATTGAGGATCAATGATTAAGGATTGATGATTTTTTTGTCATATTAGTTATACGGGGCTAGCGTAATCAGTTTTCTGCTTCAATTTGAAATCATCAATTGTAAATCTCCAATCGACAATTTTATTACTCTCTTGCCTCAATCAGTAGTTCGAGCATTTTAACTCCTGCTTCCGAAACTCTGGTTCCGGGTCCAAAAATAGCGACTACACCGGCATCATACAGAAATTGATAATCCTGATGGGGAATTACCCCGCCCACAATGATCATAATGTCTTCTCTTCCCAGTTTCTTCATCTCTTCCATTACCTGCGGAACCAGCGTTTTGTGGCCGGCTGCCAATGAAGAAACGCCTAAAACATGAACGTCATTTTCAACTGCCTGACGGGCTGCTTCGGCAGGGGTTTGAAACAGAGGTCCCATATCCACATCAAAGCCGATATCGGCATAACCGGTAGCAACTACTTTGGCACCACGGTCGTGGCCATCCTGTCCCATTTTTGCAATCATGATACGAGGGCGTCTACCTTCGATGGCTGCAAATTTATCCGCCAGCTCACGGGCTTTTTTAAATTCTTTGTCGTTGCCTGCTTCTGCAGAATAGACGCCTGATATTGATTTAATCACTGCTTTATACCTCCCGAAAACTTTTTCACATGCAAATGAAATTTCACCCAGTGTAGCACGTTTTTGTGCTGCATCAACCGCCAAAGCTAATAAATTTCCTTCACCTGTTTCGCAGGAGTGTGTGATAGCCTCTAAGCTTTTTTGTACTGCTTCGTTGTTGCGCCCGGCTTTTAGTTTGTTAAGCCGGTCAATTTGCGAAAGACGTACAGCTGTATTGTCCACTTCCAGAATATCCAGTGGTTCTTCTTTTTCAGGGCGATATTTGTTTACACCTACAATTACATCTTTATGAGCATCAATGCGTGCCTGTTTGCGGGCTGCTGCCTCTTCGATGCGCATCTTTGGCAATCCGGTTTCGATGGCTTTGGCCATGCCGCCCATCTCTTCCACCTCTTCTATCAGTTTCCAAGCTTTTTCAGCCAGTTCATGAGTCAGGTATTCAATATAATAAGAACCTGCCCAGGGGTCGACATTTTTAGTGATGCCTGTTTCTTCCTGTAAATAAATTTGGGTGTTACGGGCAATGCGTGCAGAGAAATCGGTGGGTAAAGCAATGGCTTCATCCAGTGCGTTGGTGTGTAGCGACTGGGTTCCACCCAAGGCTGCACCCATGGCTTCGATACAGGTTCGGGCAACATTATTAAACGGATCCTGCTCGGTAAGGCTCCATCCCGAAGTTTGGGTGTGGGTTCGTAAGGCCATCGACTTCGGGTTCTCAGGATTGAACTTCTTCACAATTTTTGCCCAAAGCATGCGGCCGGCACGCAGTTTGGCAATCTCCATAAAATGGTTCATGCCAAGCCCCCAGAAAAAGCTTAAGCGCGGTGCAAACTGATCAATTTTAAGTCCTGATTTAAGCCCGGTACGAATATAATCCAGTCCGTCAGCCAGCGTGTAAGCCAGTTCAATATCAGCAGTAGCTCCTGCTTCCTGAATATGATATCCCGAAATGGAGATGCTGTTGAACTTGGGCATGTTTTGCGCTGTATATTCAAAGATGTCGGAAATTATGCGCATGGACGGGGCAGGAGGATAGATGTAAGTGTTCCGAACCATAAACTCCTTGAGGATATCATTTTGGATGGTTCCTGCCAGCTCTTCCATTTTGGCTCCCTGCTCAAGTGCAGTAACAATATAAAAAGCCAGAACAGGCAATACGGCGCCGTTCATGGTCATAGAGACAGAGATTTTATTCAAAGGAATTTGATCGAACAATACTTTCATGTCCAGAATGGAGTCGATGGCAACACCGGCTTTTCCAACATCGCCAACAACTCTTTCGTGATCCGAATCATACCCGCGATGGGTGGCAAGGTCGAAAGCTACTGAAAGACCTTTTTGCCCGGCAGCAAGGTTTCGCCTGTAAAAAGCATTGGACTCTTCGGCTGTGGAAAATCCTGCATATTGTCTCACTGTCCAGGGGCGCGTTACATACATGGTAGAGTACGGACCGCGTAAAAAGGGAGGAATACCAGCAGCAAAATTCAAATGTTCCATTTCCTTTTTTACCTCTGCTGTAAATACAGGCTTTACTTTGATGTGTTCAGGAGTTTCCCAATTAGATTTAACCTGATGTTGTTTTTCCCACTCTTCCAATGGCAAGTGGTTGGAAGGTGTGTTTGTTAAGTCGATATTGTTAAAGTTTGGCTTCATACTATTATACTGCTAATTGTTTTATCTTTTTATTTTAAATTTTCAGCAGTTACAAACTGCTTTGGTTTTCAGTTGCTCACGGTTTGCAACCGTGAGCATTATTAACTTTTGACAGTTTGTAACTGTCTACTTTACAAAATCTATTTCCCAATTAGATTGAATCTGATGTTGCTTTTCCCACTCTTCCAACGACAAGCGGGTGGAAGGTGTGTTTGTTAAGTCGATATTGTTAAAGTTTGGCTTCATACTATTATATTGCTAATTGTTTTATCTTTTTATTTTAAATTTTCAGCAGTTACAAACTGCTTTTGGTTTTCAATTGCTCACGGTTGCAAACCGTGAGCTAGACTAAAGATTAAAATTAAATACTTTTAAAAGAACACTTTAGCTCACGGTTTGCAACCGTGAGCATTATTAACTTTTGACAGTTTGTAACTGTCTACTTT
>Ga0256913_10002065_pt1 | contig 10226 bp, 19 predicted proteins | sample Axial_MatmetaG_FD_185970 | JGI IMG/M metagenome (GOLD analysis project Ga0256913, IMG submission 185970) | Deep-sea worm associated microbial mat communities from Axial Seamount, Juan de Fuca Ridge, Pacific Ocean - Axial_Mat | ecosystem: Environmental > Aquatic > Marine > Oceanic > Microbial...
TAAATTCGTGCATACAATGCCATCTACAGTAATTGTAGGTGAATATACTGTTCCACCTTCTGCCATGAAGTGTATCGTTACTGTCTCTGTATCTGATGATACTTGGGTAACGATAATATCAGATGGCACAGTATCGGGCAAATATACTTTATCACCTACATTACCAGATGTACTTGTTACATCTGTAACATATACATATCCTCCAGATCCAGAACCTGGAGGACCCGGAGGACCTTGTTGACATACAGATATGTGTATAGGCTCACTGGAACAAGAACTACTCACTGTAGTATTTGATCCACAACTATTTGCTAATTTAATACCACACGCACTCGCAGATGTAATAGTTGATGAACCACAATCACCAATTTTAATTTTCATAAAAGTATATCCTTATTTCAAACAGAAACCATTTGTACTGTGCGTTCAACATTAATTGACGTATAGGATGATAATACCATATTTTTTTCGTCACTCAATAATAATGCAGAAACATAAATGGAGTCGCGTTCAGTATAATATTCTTCTGGATCTGTAATGAGTGAGGTCACAGTAGAATGTATCCAAGCTGTACCTTCAACATAATATCTCGGCTTACCCGTGGTGTCAATTATCATTAAATCATAATAACCTATGATTCTCGTAGGTAATGCTGCTGTAACTGATGAAGATAAACTTATTCTGACACAGCCATTACTAAAATTTGTCTGATCTATTGTGAAATTTGTTAGTAACGGCGACTGTCTATTTTTTGTTTCTCTTAATTGTGCGTAAGCTTGCCAGCCTGTCATATCTAACGGCGCATCATTATCATCCGTAAAATTAAAAGATTCTTCAAACACAGCTTCTTTATAAATACAGATATCATAATTTACGGGTGTTTGCATTATATTCCCTCTAAAAATAATTATGTGCTATAACACATACTATAAATAAATTATAACAATGTTTTTTAGAAAAAAGGAATGAGAATGTTACCCTGTAAAGATTGTAAGTATTGTCAAAAATTAATTAATTCAGATAAAGTACGATGCACATTTAATTGGGATGAAACTGGGGCTAGATATCCTGAAGTGATAAGAAATGTAAACCCTATGTTATATGAATTTCCAAATAGTTATTACCCTAAATGGGGAATAAATGAATGTATTGGATTTTCAAAAAATACTAAGTCATAATACATGTATTCATATTATCTATATATCATAATATATCAAAACCACTTTACGCCCATAATACAAGGTTGTTCACCGTTAGCTACAGCTTTTCCAGCTTCACATTGACGACAAGCATTATTTATCTTATCAAATTGAGCTTTCAATTGATTCTCAATACATTTTTCTTTAAAAATTGGAAATTTAATGGTTGTATTATTAGGAAATTTAATACATTCTTTCATTTTACACCTGAATGGCCGAAGCCTCCTCCTCTAGATATTTTTTTGATATCAGTAACAAATTGAATATCGTATTCTGGAACAGCACATAATACAAATTGTGCGATTCTATCACCCTCATCAATTATAAAATCTTCATCACCTAAATTAATCAAAATAACATTACATTCTCCAGTATAATTAGCATCAATTGTACCTGGAGAGTTCAATACTATCACACCATGTTTCAATGCTAATCCTGATCTTGAACGTACTTGTATTTCATAACCCACTGGTATATCTATATACAAGCCTGTATGAATTAATCTAATATCACCACATCTGACTATGCAATTATGTATAGATCGTACATCAAAACCCGCATCCGTAGTATATATCTTTTCACATTTCTGCTTATCGTATGATGTCTTTACTCTTAAAATAAGATCTTTTTTACTAGACATAAAATCACCTGATTATTTTTACTCGTAGTGAATAATATTGATTAGTTCTATAGATAATACAAATACTTATATAAAATCTCATAAAACAAGTTCTTAAATCTATATAAAAACTAGAGAATTTATAAGCGTGCCAGCGAGAAAACCTTCAGCTAAAAGGTTGATAACATATAATTATAATGATAATAATTTGGGCTTATCTGCTATGAGGTGTTGTTTTACAGTTTCTGGATCTAACCAATTTAAAAATTCTTCAAATAACATCAATACAACTTTATCATTATTTAATTTAAAAGATAATTCTTTACCTATAAAATTACCAGCTACTTGCTTTAATTTTGTAAAAAGTATACATGTATCATACAACATATAGATTTTCTATCTCTTTTCAAAATTACCATTGAATAAGGTCTATTAGCTTCTTCTCTATCTCTATTACATTGATTCCAAAAAGCTAATAATTCAGGTTCTTTTTTTCTAGAATCTATCAAATCTAATGCATTCGTACCTGAGTAACCTCTCTTGAGCTCAAGTACGAATAATTCAAATAACCATTCAGCTCTACTATCGGTAAATGTTAAATCCCCATAAGCTCCTGAAGTTTTTTTACCTTTCTTAGCTCTCTGAGTAGCTCTACCACCAGATTGCGATGTACGCCATACCCAGGAATCATCTTCACCATTAGATAACCACATACTCAACATACGAGAGGTATCACGTTCAAATTGCCCACCTTTTCCATGTCCCTTAGCCATATATAAACCTCTTTGAATTTCAACAAAACATTTTCATCGCATTTTTTAAATATTTAGAGGAAGAATCCCGCATTAAACTATTGCCGATATCTCCACCATATCTTTCTACTGTTGTAATAAAATCTGACATTTGTTTTTTATAATCTATATCCGTATCTGATAATGAACTATCATGATTATCAACTATATATTTGAACATACCTCCAAACATATCACTTTTATTTAAACCTAATGATAACAATGATTGTGTGGTCGCTATCATATTAGATACAGGAGCTTCATCTCTAGAACCAACCATTGAGAATAATGTATTCTTAGGTCTATCTTTTAAATACTCTACAAATTTTTCATAATCTCTTAATCTTGGATTTGAATTATAGCTCTCATTAGTATTATTATTGTATATATTATTTGATGTATACTTTAATAATTCTGCTATTTGAGAATCGCTATATTTTTTTCTTAAATTTTTAAATGCCTTATCCATCATACTTGATAGATACTTAGAACTTTTCCAATCGTTTAAACTTTCTATAGGAAATCCCCGTATCCTGGTGTTGCCTTCTTTATCAAAACCTGCTAATAATCTCTTTTTATTTCTATCTAAATCTTCCCTAGCATTTATATCAGGGTTCATTATTGCTCTACGTGCTAGAAAATGAGCAGTAAAATTATTATCAGCAAACGTGAGCTTATTTTTTCTCATAATATTATATACTTCTTTTTTAATATCACTTATCGAGTCAGGCATATACTATTAATTCTTCAAATTGTTTTGGATTTGTAGGCATTGATCTTCCCAATACAGGATATGTGCCTTGATTGATCAAATCAATCAAGTCAGTAGATTTTTGTTTTTGATCATTGTATGAATTATGTTTTAGAAAAAACGGAAGGGCAACACCTGGTGTTATGGTGGGTATGTCATATGCTTTGGCAATAGATAATAATTGTCCACTACAGACTAATCCTAATTTATTATCATTCACAATTTTTATTATATCGTAAAATGCACGTAAGTCATATTGATCTGCAGATGTTAATTTCCCAACTACAAATAACTGTATATTTTTTACTCTTGCCGCACTAGCAGCTGCAGTTATTGAAGATACATTATTATTAGCTGAAGTTATGGTTAAAAATTTAACTTCATCAGGAAAAGTATAGATTGTATGTATTACAGTTTCTGGCGTATCATACAATTTTAAATCTAAAAATAATGGTATACCTGTTCTATTACTAATATGTATAAGATTTGATATGCCTAAACTATGATAAAGTATATGAAATTTTATTGCATATAAATATTTTTTAAAAGTTAAACATTGAGTAATTATATCATCTACTGATAATTGAATATCATCAATAGCATATATAATTCTATTAAATATTTTTGAATTTTCCATTATTTTTAGTCGTATAAATAGATAAGATAAATTTATAGTATAATTACTAATTATCTATTTATAATAATTAAAAATAATAATCAAGGAAATAATCATTTGAAGTAGCTATTTTTATGTAATAGATTTACTACTCTAGCAACTACTTCAGGACGTTTATTAACTTGGGAAATGATAGTTGAGCAATTACTACAGACTTGTATACCTATTCTACGAATATAGTAATTAGCTTGTTTTTTACATAATTTACAACTTTTTACTTCATTCATAATCTATGATCTAAGATAGGGTCAACACTTTGCAATCTGAAAGCTCTTGAAAAATCTACATAACTACTATATTCAAAACCTATATCAGTCCAACCACTATCATCTATCAATTTAGCTTCAATGAGCCACATACCTTCTTGCATATTATCAACAGGACATCCATAATCAAAATGCTGTCTCATAGTATCTACCAAACCAGGGTGCACTTTACTTTCATTTAAAATTTTAACTACGGTTATAGTATATTCATCTTCATAAATACTATCTTCATTTTTATTTATCTGTACATAATACAAAGGATCAGCAACTAATTTAGATAGTTCATATTCTATAAAATCTTGTTCACATCGTTTATCATTATTTATTAGCATTGTATTGTCTCATTTAAATATGCTGATTTGATCCTGATATTATTAATATCATGTAATTTAACATAATATGGTTTCCATTTACAATGATATGATTCTATCATTTTACTAGTATCATATATGTAATGGTCATCTAATTGTCGTGCCCATACATATGGCCGATCTACACAACCAATACAACCATGAATATCCCATTTGATATCATTTATATCTTCATATATTCCAAGTCCATAATAAAAAGGGTCTCTTTTTAATATGAGTGTGCTTATTTTTTCCTTATTTGGAATTGTGTATGTTAATATTAACATAGATTAATCCTCTTGTAACCCATTGAAAGTTGATAAAAAATTGTTAAAACTATTTTTAATATCATCTTTTGTTTCTTTCTGTACTGTGAGTACAATATCTAATATAGCTGAAGACAATATACAAGCTAGATTATTTTGTTGTTTCTTTTTCAATAAATCACAATTGAATTTGAACCCATACATTCTTGCTTTGTTCTTATCTATTATACGTATTGACAAAATGGATTTGCCATTTTCATCAAAAATAGTAGCCTGTTTTTCAAATAAGGGCATATGTGTTTGTTCTATGGATATAACTCTCTTTACTAGCATAATAAACTCATTTATAATAATTTTTCAATTTGACTAATTTACTACGCGTATGATGCTGTATTCCTTTTTCACGAATTGCACCACATTTAATTAAACAATCAATCATAGCTGTAATATGACCTAATTCTTTTTCTAATTGTCTGATATTAGATAAGCTATCAATAACATCTGGATTTTTACTTGTTTTGCCAAATCTCTTTACTTTACATGCTGCCTGCATTGCTTCTGCGCATTCTTCAATCAATATAGTAAGATTAAGATCAAAATCATCAAATATAAATTCATTATCTATTTCTTTATCTAATGCTTTATCTTTGTATTTAGCAAAAGTTATTTTTTCATCTAATGCTTTATTAGCTAATTTATCCGCTATATTGTTTGCTTTTCTTAGTATATGATTAAAAGTGACGGTATTAAATTTGCTGATTAATTTTGATGCCGCTCTATGTAAAACTTTTATATTTGGCTGTTTAACTTTCCAGTTACCGTTCATCTGTTCTATGACGAGTTTACTATCACCATAAATATGTAAGTCAGCAATATTCAATTCAATTGCTCTATTTAATAAAGCAATGAGTGCCTTATATTCAGCTTCATTATTAGTGCCACGATCTTCCATGAAACATAATTTAAACTCTTCATGAGAATTGTCAGCATCAAAATAAATTACAGCTCCCATCCCTATCATGCCGGGATTTCCTCTACAAGCCCCATCAAAAAAACCTTTATTCATTAAAGCATCCTCCTTAAAAAAATTAATAGCTTCTCATACTATTATTTATTATACTATTTACATATGTAAAACATCAATATTGAAAGTAAAAAATTGATATCTTATAGAGAATACTATGACTATTTATAAAGACGAATTAGACAAAATAAAAAAACAAACATTAAATTGGGATATGGGTAATAAAAAAACCTTAAACTTCGAAGTACATAGTGCAGATGAAAATGATGATAATAGTTACTATATAAATTACAGTGATAAAACAAAAAAAATGGGAGTATCTGATGATGATGATACACAAATAAGTGATAAATTATCTGACCCTGAAAAATTTATAACTGATCTAAATGCACAAATCTTAAAAAAGGCAACCAATAGATTTAAAAAAATAAATTCTCATTTTAAAAAAAATAAAATAAAACCATTAGAATTAGAAAAAGAAATAAAAACTATACTAGATTTGCAATCATTTGAAGAAGATAATATTTGGTTTGATGATCAATATACTGGCGAATATGATGAAAAAATAGCTACTTCAGATGATATAATGAAAACTTTTAATTCAGGTAATTTTGATGATGCTGTGGCAGAGATAATAACGAACGGGCTGATAGATTATCTAGATAATACAGATAATCCTAATTTTGATGATATAAAAAGAAGCACCGCCCCAGGGAAAAAAAATATAAATAAAAAAGGATCACTATCACATTACATAGAGATTGCTGCTGACGAATATGGAACATCTATGGATATTGATAGTAATGAAGAATATGCTATAAGTGAACAATTAAGTGGTGAATTAGGTCGTGATATAGGTTATAATGGAGCTAAAGCTATAGCAACATATTAATAGATACTCAAGATGCGCTAGACCATATCATATTGAATTTACCTGAAAAATCTCTTAATACTGGCCTTGTCAATATGATTGGAAAAAGTATGAAAGATATGAATAAAGATGATATGAAAACTTTATTTGATAATAAAAACCACAGACTTGAACAATTAACTCAAAATATTTGTTGATCTTACTATTTATAGTCTATTATTCATAATTCAAATAATTCAAATATATATTCTTGATCATCATATATCCAACTCACATATACCGTCCTACTGCCTGCTAAAATAAACCAGTATAAAAAAGCACCGATACATGCAATCGCAACTTTAATTTCAAAACTAGAAAATACGATAATTGTGTATATAATGAAACAACCTAATACTATTCCAAATATAAACGCTGATAATGCTTCCATATTATTGACAATTTAAAAAAATTGATATTTATCTTATTATACTATAAGATTCTATATCATTGTCAGGTTTTTTTATTAAGTTTGACAGGTATCAGTCTACTATATTTTCTACGTATAGCTTTATCTTTTCCACCCTCATCATCGAGATAACATTTTCCATAAGTACCCCATTTATACCCTTTCTTTCCGTTTTTATAACATCTCATCAATCTAGACATAATATATATCCTCATTATAATATTTCTGCACTACATTTATCAGGAAATAGGGTTTGTAAATACGTATATATCCATTGATGCGCTAGAAACCCTCTTTCATCATGATTTAATATTTTTGCTTTATAAATTTGAGATTTATCATTTGATACATTCCAAAATCCTGCTCTGAAATCACCAATATGAATATAAGGTACATTGAAATAATTGTAATATGCGTTTTCTAATATTATCGTATATTCTCCTGCAGATGTGAGATTAAAAATACGATGTAATTCAAATAATTTATCAGTTTCAAAATAAAATGGCGTGTGCGTACAAAAGTTCACATCATATCTAGCTTTCAATTCTTTCAATAAAAAATATGTATGTCGTATTTGTGTACGATATCTATTTAGCTTTGTTTCTAACCCATTAAATCTAATATGTTCTAAATACTTTATAGTTTTGAAATCATCTATACTACATTTTTGAATAAGATAATAATCATCATGCATAAAAACTACATCTTTAAAATTATTTGCAACACTCAATAATTTTTCATTGGTTCTCGACTGAACTCTTGGATATTTATGATTATTTTTCAATTCTACACAATTTATCACATCATGATTTATCCACTCAGGAATATCTCCTACAACAGTTATATCAAAATCACCAACAAAATTTTTATGTATAGATCTGATTGAATATATCAACTCCCAACCAAATTTTTTATTCTTAGGAATTATATACGGATAAACAAAATGAGTGGCCATATACTAGCTCTTATTATTTTATAATTTCGTAACCAAATTTATCAAAATAAAATCTATCCCTTTGAAAAATTTTATTTTTCATTTCAGTAGTAACTACAGGTTTATTCATTTTAGGACTTACATTACGACGTTGTGTGACTATTTTTGGATTATCAAATTCTTTATTGAGAGCATTTTGAATACCATCTTCAATACGATAAACTCTAGCAGTATCTAAACCTAATAATTTGAATTTATAATCTAATAATGAATCTGTAAAATCATCATGAGTAATGGCACTCACGTCATCCCATGTAAAAGCATGTCTACAATCATAAGTATTCATGACAACTACACGTATTCTTGATCGTAATAATTTTAGATTATTTTCGTCCTTAAAAAATTCACTTAAATTTAAAGCATTATCAATAAATTGATCAAAAGATAATGTGTTACCATCAGATAATACGTAATACATAACTCCACTATTTATTTTACGTTTATTGGTCACACATTTGAAATAATGAAAATAAGATAAATACCAATCTATGGGGTTCCTTATAAAGCCTATTCTATCCCAATCGGCATATTTATTTGGCAACATTTTTATCGGAGCATGCTCACAACTGAACAGATATTCATATCCTGCTTTGATGATTGCCCATCTTACTGAACTGCCCGCACATTTATGTAGATGAAGAATTACTTTTTTTGAATTAGTTACTAGCATTATAGTAGTTTACGTTTTAAATTTAAAATTCTCATAGTACCTAAATGTGCCAATTTTAATCTTTCTTTATTTGTCCAACGTATAGCATTCTTGTTGCGCACACATTTTTTGACCAATTTAGGTTTAGCTTTTGAATGTTTTATAGTATAGAGCCCTGCTCTATCAGGAATGACTTCTAGAGCTATATCTTTCAACTCTTCAGGTACAGCAAAAAATAATCGAGCAATATGATTATGATAATGTCCATGCTTTTTATTCTTATCATTCAGTAAATCTGTCTTACTTATTTTAATTTCAATCTCAGCAGCATAATTACTATCAGTCAAAACTAATATATCACATTCATGTAAATTTGCTATCCCCCAGGAGACATTTGGGACGATGAGATTTTGACGAACATTGAAAAATTGCATAAGAGCAATTTCCATTTCTAGAGTACGCATATTTTATTTATGACCAATAAGATAGAATAAAAACTATTATATTTTGTACTATTTGAAAGTCTTGATATATGTTTTTAATATATCGAGTATTGAGGAAAGAAAAAGGAGGATAACAAAAAATGAATATATATCTTGATGGAGGAAGGGACAGGAATCGAACCTGCATATCGATTTAACGACTACATCTACTTTCCAAGCAGACCTCTTACCAATTAGAGTACCCTTCCACATATTGGCAGGTGCGGTAGGAATCGAACCCACCCATAGAAATTTGGAGTCTCCATCGCCAGCCTTGGAACATGCGCACCTATATAAAATCTGGCGGAAGGTACTGGATTCGAACCAGTGCAGGTGTAACCCTGATCTTCGCTTAGCAGGCGAGTACCTTTCCTCTCGGTCAACCCTCCAAATATTTTAAATTTGAGTTATCGCTATTATCTTTATTGTAAAATTAACGACACATAGGCTATTTTACATTTTATTTTAAAATAGGATGGATTGTATACATTGCTAAAATTTATTTATTTTTACCTATAAATTTAACTTTTGGCAGCAGAGATAGGATTTGAACCTACATGAGTTTAATCTCAGCCACTGATTTCGAATCAGGCACAATACCATTCTGTCACTCTGCTATATAAAATGGCGGCGGGAGAGGGATTCGAACCCCCACAGGTTTTACCCTGACTACGGTTTTCAAGACCGATGCAATACCATTCTGCCATCCCGCCTCTGTTTTTTACCTATCTGAGCAGCAATTATCTGTCTCTTAGATTTCAAATGCATAACCATAGCTGTCATAGAGACACTATTGATACTTTCAAATCTTTCTATTAATTTATCATAATATTCCAATCT
>Ga0256913_10002066_pt1 | contig 10223 bp, 8 predicted proteins | sample Axial_MatmetaG_FD_185970 | JGI IMG/M metagenome (GOLD analysis project Ga0256913, IMG submission 185970) | Deep-sea worm associated microbial mat communities from Axial Seamount, Juan de Fuca Ridge, Pacific Ocean - Axial_Mat | ecosystem: Environmental > Aquatic > Marine > Oceanic > Microbial...
GTATAAACTAAAAATGACTCCTGATGAGGTGATTAAAAGAGCAGTCGCTTCTGTAGAGTATGCAATGAGTTTTGTAGAAGATGTTGAATTTAGTTGTGAAGATGCAGGACGGAGTGATATTGGATTTCTAAAAGAGATTAGTGATGCTGTAATTCAAGCAGGAGCTACTACAATCAATTTGCCTGATACTGTTGGTTTTAGATTACCTTATGAGATTGGTGAGATGATAAAAATCATGAGTGCATATATCAAAGATAGAGCTATTATATCTGTACATAACCATAATGATTTGGGATTGGGTGTAGCAAATTCACTTGAAGCTATAATGAATGGTGCTAGACAAGTTGAGTGTACTGTTAATGGGTTGGGTGAGAGAGCAGGAAATGCAGCACTTGAAGAGATAGTAATGACATTAAAAACTCGAAAAGATTTTTTTGGTAATTTTGAGACTAATATTAATACAAAAGAGATATATCCTACAAGTAGATTGATAGCTAATATTACAGGGATAGAACCTCAACCAAATAAGGCAATAGTAGGTAAAAATGCTTTTGCTCATGAGAGTGGAATTCATCAAGATGGAATGTTGAAAAATCGTGAAACTTATGAGATTATCACCCCTGCTGATATTGGATTAGATATAGATGATACATTAGTATTAGGAAAACACTCAGGACGAGCAGCATTCAAAGATAAATTATCAAAATTGGGATTTAACTTGGAGGATAAGGCATTAAATAGTTCATTTGATAGATTTAAAATCTTGGCTGATAAGAAAAAAGATATATATGATGATGATTTAAGAGCTATTGTAACTAATGAGATGACTAAGGCAGTACAGATTTATAAGTTGGTATCATTGCAGTTAATGGATTGTAGTAACGGAGTACCAAGTGCTGCTGTAAGTATAAAAAAAGATAATCAAGAGATAATAGATGCTAGTATTGGAGAGGGAACTATTGATGCAATATTTAAAACTATTGATAGGATTTCAGGATATGAAGGTAGATTAATGGACTATAAAGTTACTTCTGTAAGTAAAGGTAAAGATGCATTAGCAAGTGTAACTGTCAAAGTGGAATTTAATGATAATGAACCTGCTATTATTGGACATGGACTAAATATTGATACTATGTTAGCAAGTGCTAGGGCATATATTAGTGCTTTGAATAGTTATTTAAGTATGGAGGGGATGCTAAAAGTTAGGAATAATAGCTCCCAAAATATTTAATTATGAAAAAAATTATACTATTCTTTTTGCTCTTTTTGGGAATAATTAGAGCAGATATTATTATGGGTGCAGAGCAGATGAATAGGTATCTACCTATGCTAAAAGGTAAAAAAGTAGCTGTTGTAGTTAATCAGTCATCTTTGGTATATGGAGAACATTTAGTTGATGTATTACTTAGAAAAAAGGTCAAAATTGTCAAAATATTTGCTCCTGAACATGGTTTTAGAGGTAATGGGGATGCAGGAGAGCATCTAAAAAATAAAAAAGATAGAGCTACAGGATTACCTATAATATCACTCTATGGTAAACATAAAAAACCAACTAAATCTGATTTGCATAATGTAGATATAATTATCTTTGATATTCAAGATGTGGGGGTTAGATTTTATACATATCTCTCCACCTTACACTATGTTATGGAAGCAGCAGCCCAAAATCATACTCCTATAATTGTTTTGGATAGACCAAATCCTAATATAAGTAGAATTGATGGTGAAATTTTGAATTTTAATTATAAATCATTTGTGGGTATGCATCCTGTACCAATACTTTATGGAATGACCATTGGAGAGTATGCTTTGATGATAAATGGAGAAGGATGGCTCAAAGGTAACCTCAAAGCTAATTTGAGAGTAATACCATTAGAACATTATACTCATCATACATTTTATTATTTACCTGTGAAACCATCTCCAAATTTACCAAATGAGTTAGCTATATATCTCTATCCATCATTAGCACTTTTTGAGGGTACAGTCTTTTCTGTAGGAAGAGGAACAGATAAACAGTTTCAGATATATGGTAATCCTTATTATAAAAATAGAGCATTTAGCTTTACCCCTTATCCTATGGAAGGTGCAAAACATCCAAAATATGAGGGGATAAAATGTTATGGTGTTGATTTGAGGTCAGAGTATATTAATTTAGATAGTGGTATAAATTTAAATTATATTATTGATGCTTATAACAACTATCATAACAAAAAAAACTTTTTTCTAAAAAATAGATTTTTTGATAAATTAGCAGGAAGTAATAAATTGCGTAGGCAGATAGAGGCAGGAATGAGTCCTAAAGAGATTAAACAGAGTTGGGAAAAAGAGTTAAATGAGTTTAAACAGATACGAAAAAATTATCTTATATATCAGTAGGGGGATAGATGAGCATCAAACAACTATTTGGTTTTCTAATTATAGTGCTATTTATAGCACTTATTGTAGAGATATATAATAATCGACCAATCAATACAACTGTAGTAATACAAGCAGGTCATGACGGTAGAATATTTGGTAATACTGGTTCTGTTAATGGTAAATACAAAGAGGTTGAGTGGAACCTATTAGTGGCAAAAGAGGTAGAAAAAGAGCTAAAGAAAAATGGTATAGATGTAGTAAGAGTTGGTGCTAAAATTCCTATCGCAAATGCAAGAATAGCAGTAGCTATACATTTTGATGGCTCTAATAAACCTTGCTCTACAGGAGCATCTATAGGATATGATAAATACCACTCCCAAGCTCGAAGAACGGCTCTAAGATGGAAAAAAATATATAAAAACTATTTTAGATTTCGATGGCACAAAGATAATTTTACCAAAAATTTAGCTGATTATTATGGATTTAATCGTGTTAATACAGAAAAAGGTTTTTTGGTATTAGAGTTAGGAGAGATAACTTGTGATAAGCAAGTAGAGTGGTTAGAGCCTAGATTAGAGCTAATTTCAGATAAAATAGCTGATTTTATTATGGATGAGCTTGATAGATAATTTTTACATAAGGAATAATAAATATGAATATAACACACTACTATAACCCAAAGGGTGAAGAGATATTAGATGAAAAGATATTTGGTGGTTCACCTACTGGATTTGTTGATTTTAACCGTTCTAAATATAAATGGGATAGTAATATCTATGATTTGATGAATGCTAATACTTGGTTTCCATCAGAGGTTAATACCAGTACTGAAAAGAAAAACTTTGAACACTTAACAGAGAATGAACAAGCTATTTATAAAATGACATTTGCACAATTGAGTTTTAATGATTCAGCTCAAGAGGAGTATTTAAGTGATTTTAGACGACTTGCAAATAATAGATTAGTTAAATCTGTTATCTCTTTACAAATTATGCAAGAAGTTAATCATTCAAAAAGTTATGCTGTGTTATTAGATGCTTGTGGTAATTCGGATGAGGTATTTAATTTATATAAATATAATGATGCGTTAAATAATAAAAATCAAAAAATAGCTCAACAATTTGCAAGATATATTGATGGTGGCTCTGTTGATAAAATGCTTCTAAGTGCAATGGCAAGTGTCAATTTGGAGGGAATATATTTTCTATTAGGTTTTTCATATATATATCTATTAGGAGATAAAGTACCAGGTGCTAGAGATATGATTAAGTTTATCGCTAGAGATGAACTTAATACACACCTACCACTATTTGCAAATATATTCAAAACAATTCAAAAAGAGAATAAAATTCAAACAACTACTATAGATAGTGCATATATTATGATAAATGATGCTGTAGATATAGAATTAGAGTATGGTAACTATTTATTAGAGCAGTATCCTATTATGGGTGTAACCCCTGAACTAATGAAAAAAACAGTACATAACTATGCAAATGATAGACTCAAAAAGATAGGATTAAATCCCATATTTACTCAAAGTGATACAACTTATTTACAAAAATTAGTAACAAAACATTTAGAGATGAATGAGGTTAAGAGTAACTTTTTTGAAAGTAATGTATCCAACTATGCTAAATCTAGTATTAATTTAGATGATTTTTAGTAGCATTTAAAATTATAATCAGAAAAAAAGATATATAAAATTATACAAAAATAAGCCTATTTGGGTATAATATGCACCATTTTTAGATTTTGAAAATTACTAAAAGAGGGATAAACACCATTTTTATGGGATTTTCAAGTCCAGATTTAATTCAAAAAAATATAAAGAAAGGAATTGTATTGCCTACAATTAATCAATTAGTTCGTAAAGAACGAAAAAAAGTGGTTAAAAAATCAAAATCACCAGCTTTAGTTAGCTGTCCTCAAAGAAGAGGGGTATGTACCAGAGTTTATACAACAACTCCAAAAAAACCTAACTCTGCACTTAGAAAAGTTGCTAAAGTTAGATTAACAAGTGGATTTGAGGTTATTTCATATATTGGTGGAGAAGGTCATAACCTTCAAGAACACTCAATCGTACTAGTGCGTGGAGGAAGAATTAAAGATTTACCAGGTGTAAAATATCATATTGTTCGTGGTGCATTGGATGCTTCAGGTGTGAATGGTAGAACTGTTGCTCGTTCTAAATATGGTACTAAGAGACCAAAATAATTAGATAATTCTAAGATTACTAAGATAGTGTTAGCCTAGAGAGGGCTTAAGCAGGTGTTGTCAATAAACCTTAGGGGACAAGACTTGAGTAAATCAATAATTTAAACGATTGAAGAAGATAAGGAAAATATAATATGAGAAGAAGAAAAGCTCCTGTTAGACCTGTACTGCCAGATCCAGTATATGGTTCTAAAGTTTTAACAAAATTTGTAAATGCCGTAATGTTAGATGGTAAAAAAGTAACAGCAGAAAAAATTATGTATGCTGCATTAGAGAGAATTGAAGCAAAATCTGGTGAAAAAGGTATTGAAGTATTCAACAAGGCAATGGATAATATCAAACCTGCTATGGAAGTTAAAAGTAGAAGAGTTGGAGGTGCAACTTATCAAGTACCAATTGAAGTAAGACCTGCTAGACAGCAGACTCTTGGTATTAGATGGTTAATTGATGCAGCTAGAAAAAGAAATGAAAGAACTATGGTAGAGAGACTTTCAAATGAGCTTATGGACGCAGCAACTGATAAGGGTTCAGCATTCAAGAAAAAAGAAGATACCTATAGAATGGCAGAGGCTAATAAAGCATTTGCTCACTATAGATGGTAAGGAAATAAGGTTATGGCAAGAACGCACAAACTCGAAGATGTAAGAAATATTGGTATTGCTGCACATATTGATGCAGGTAAAACAACAACTACAGAGAGAATTTTATTCTATACAGGTGTTGAGCATAAAATTGGTGAAGTACATGATGGTGCTGCAACAATGGATTGGATGGAACAAGAGCAAGAGAGAGGTATTACAATTACTTCTGCTGCTACAACTTGTGAATGGGATGGTAAACAGATTAATATTATAGATACTCCAGGGCATGTTGACTTTACTATTGAAGTTGAACGGTCTATGAGAGTACTTGATGGTGCTGTTTCTGTATTTTGTGCTGTCGGTGGGGTTCAACCACAATCAGAGACTGTTTGGAGACAAAGAAATCGTTACGGTGTACCATCAATTGTTTTTGTCAATAAATATGATAGAACAGGTGCAGATTTTTATGAAGTTGAGAGACAAATTAAAGATAGACTCAAAGGTAATCCTGTACCTATTCAACTTCCAATTGGTGTAGAAGATAATTTCCGAGGTGTTGTTGACCTTGTAAGAATGGAAGCAATTGTTTGGGATACTGATGCTGCTATGGGTTCTAACTACCATGTGGAAAAAATTCCTGAAGATATGGAAGAGATTGTTGAAGAGTATCGTGAGAAACTGATTGAAAGTATTGCTGAAGTTGATGGTCAAGAAGAACTTATGGAAAAATTCTTAGAGGGCGAAGATATTAGCAAAGAAGAGATTATGGCTGGAATTAAAGCAGCTACAATTGGTATGCATATTGTTCCCATGACTGTAGGAACTGCTTTTAAAAATAAAGGTGTTCAAACTCTACTTGATGCAGTTGTTGCTTATCTTCCATCTCCAGTTGAATCACCTGCTATCAAAGGTACTATGATGGATGATGAGGATGCTGAGATTATTGTTGAATCAACAGATGATGGTCCATTTGCTGCATTGGCATTTAAAATTATGACTGACCCATTTGTAGGACAGTTGACATTTATTCGTGTTTATCGTGGTATTTTAGAGTCAGGTTCTTATGTTCATAATTCAACCAAAGATAAAAAAGAACGAATTGGTAGAATTATGAAGATGCATGCTATCAAGAGAGAAGAAGTTAAAGCAATTTATGCTGGAGAGATTGGTGCTGTTGTTGGTCTTAAAAATACAACTACAGGTGATACACTATGTGATGCTTCTGATAAAGTTATTTTGGAAAGAATGGATTTCCCAGATCCAGTTATATCTGTTGCAGTTGAGCCAAAAACAAAAGCTGACCAAGAGAAAATGGGTATTGCATTAGGTAAACTAGCAGCAGAAGACCCATCATTTAGAGTAAGTTCTGATGAAGAATCTGGTCAAACTATTATCTCTGGTATGGGTGAACTTCACCTTGAAATTTTGGTTGATAGAATGAAGAGAGAGTTTAAGGTAGAAGCAGAAGTTGGTGCGCCACAAGTTGCATATCGTGAAACTATCAGAACTGCTGTCAAAAAAGAGTATAAATATGCTAAACAGTCAGGTGGACGAGGACAATATGGTCATGTTTATCTACATATTGAACCACAAGAAGCAGGATTTGGTTATGAGTTTGTTGATGCAATCAAAGGTGGGGTTGTACCAAAAGAGTTTATTCAACCAGTCAACAAAGGTATCCAAGAAGCGATGCTTAGAGGTATTCAAGCAGGTTATCCTGTAGAAGATGTAAAAGTTACTCTATATGATGGTAGTTATCATGATGTGGATTCATCTGAGATGGCATTTAAACTTGCAGGTTCAATGGGATTTAGAGATGGTTGTAGAGAAGCAAATCCTGTTATTCTTGAACCAATGATGAAAGTTGAAGTAGAAGTACCAGAAGACTTTATGGGTGATGTTATTGGTGATGTCTCTAAAAGAAGAGGTATTGTAAGAGGTATGGGTGATAGAGCAGGAAACAAAATTGTTGATGCTTTCGTACCATTATCTGAAATGTTCGGTTACTCAACAGACTTGCGTTCTATGACACAAGGAAGAGCTACTTATGCTATGGAATTTGACCACTATGATGAAGTTCCTGCAAATGTTGCAAAAGAGATTATCGCAAAGAGAAACTAAAACTCTTTACTAATACTAGAGGTACTTACCCTCTAGTAGAATTCTTAAAATAATATAAAAATATCAAACTTAAAATCATCTTCAAAGAAAAAATAATATAAAATCTAATATTGATTGTATCTCTTTTTAATAAATTATAATATATTAAATTATGTTTAAAACTAAATATGTTATCATGTGTTATATATTAACAAGAAGTAAAATCATAAATATTATATTTAGGAGGATAGCATGAGCTATTTTAGAAATTTATTAACAATAGGAGTGCTGTTAGTCTCAACTACAGCAATGAGTTTTGCACTAAAAGCAGAATATAGATTTGAATTATGTAATGGAGATGGAACAACAAAGAATTATCAAAATGGAGGTCTGGATGGAAATTTAGGAGGAGATGCCAATATCTCAATAAATGGTGGAAAAATCCAAAATGGCTTATCTCTATCAGGAGATGGTATGATGAGTGTTGAGCATAATGCAAATTTAGATTTGGTAAATAATCTAACTATAGCATTTTGGGTAAATCCAAATAAAAATCAGAGACAAGCACTTATATCAAGAGGTGGAGGTGATACCAATATCACAAATAGAAAATTTGGTAGTAATGCTGAATATTCACTTGTCTTATGGGAAAATGGAAAATTTAAATATAAACATAATGGTGTAGCTGATACTTTCTCTACTACTACTATACCTTTAAACCAATGGACACATATTGTATTAGTTAGAGATAATAATGCTAAGAGTATAAAAATATATATAAATGGTATTTTAGATAAAACAAATAACTATACTATTGACCCCTCATCTTCTAATTCAGAAAAACTTTTAATCGGTACAGGTGATTTTTATTCAAATACTATGAATAGCTTTAAAGGTAAACTAGATGAGATAAAAATATATAATATAGCACTATCTCAAGATGATATTACCAATATGTATAGTAGTGAAAAAAATGGAATACATTTAACAGGTGGTTGTACTAAGCCTATTCATAAAGCACCTGAAACTCTTAATGATAGTGAGGATTTACCTTATGCAGGTACTTTAGATAATATCAATATATTATCAAATGATATAGTTGAGGATAGTGATAAATGTGAGCTAAATAGTTCAACTGTACAATTTATTTCTATACCAGTAGATGCAATTTTGAGTGATAATAATAAAACTGTTACTGTACCCAATGAGGGTAGTTGGCATGTAAGAGATAATGGATTAGTCTCTTTTGTATCTTTGGCAAGTTTTGTTGGTAATCCTACAGAAGTTACTTATGTAGTTTGGGATAGTTGTGGAAGTAGAAGTAATGAGGCTACAATTACTTTGACAAGAGTAGCTCCATCCCCACAACCAACACTTCTTCCATTACCAACACCTATTCCTCAATCAACACCTACACCTATTCCACAATCAACACCCATTCCACAATCAACAGCCATTCCTCAAGCCACAGCTACTCCTCAATCAACAATAGAGGAAATTGATAATATTATTATAGGTGATAAGGTTTGGTATGATACAAATCGAGATGGTATTCAAGATAGTGATGAGAATGGTGTCTCTGATGTTATTGTAGTTCTTTATGATAGTAATGGTAGTGTAATTAAAAGAACGACTACAGATAGTAGTGGAGAGTATAACTTTAATAATCTATCTGTTGGTATTTATAGTTTAGGTTTTACTAATTTACCTGATAATTATATATTTACCTCTGAAAATATGGGAGATAATGATGCAAAAGATTCAGATGTAGATAGTAGTGGAAGAACAGCACTATTAAATATTGGAAATGTAGAGAATGATTTAATTTATGATGCAGGTATTGTTACTAATCCAAATATAATTGTCAGTACAGATAATAATAATAATACAGTAGATTGTGATTGTAAACCTTATAAATCAACAATACCATCAATTAATAGTATAGGTATGATTATTCTATTGTTTATTATAGGATTGGTAGGCTCCATCTTTATTAAAAGAGAGGAATTTATTTAAAATTAAAAAAAAGGAAAGAAAATGAAAATTTTAAAATTATCAACACTAATTATATTATTGGGAGGTTTGGGTTATGCAGGAGGAGATATCTCTCCAGTAAGTGATTATGAGATAGAAGATGCTATTGTTGCAGATGAAGAGGCATATATAGAACCTGTCATTGAAGAACCAACCTATGTTGAGTCTATGCCTATAGCCGTTGAACCAGAGCCAGTTTATATTGAGCCTAAACCTGTGGTAGTTAAACCAGCACCCGTAGTACAACATATTCCAAAACCAAAAAGAAATATATCTGCTAATGGGTTTTATGCAGGATTAGGTATTACAGGAGCTAGATACAAAGATAGTTGTCACTGTAAAAAGGGGATAAAAGTAGAAAATAAAGATACCACATATGGTGTGATGGGAAAAGTTGGATATGATTTCAATCAATATATCGGAGTTGAAGCAAGAGGTCTTAAAACAAATTGGAAATCAGATGGTAGTAGAGTAGAACATGCAGGTATTTATATCAAACCTATGTTGCCTATAGGAAATAGTTCTAATATATATGGTTTAGTAGGTACTGCAAAAACTAAAACAAAAGGTAGTATGCCTCATGTAGATAGTCAAAGCTTGGCATTAGGTGCTGGTGTAGAGGTTGATTTATCAAAAGATATACCAAAAGATGGAAGATATTCAAGAGATTTTGATGGTCATGGTGACCAAGAGAAAGGTGTAGGAGTTTTTGTAGATTATGAGAGAATGGTTGCTAAAAAAAATGCACCTATACTAGATGCAGTCAGTGCAGGGGTTACTTACGATTTTTAGATTAAGGAAGGGGGGTTAATAACAGTTAATCAAAAACTTATCCAATCTTGGTTATAATGGTCTGAAATGAATAAATTATTATCAATAAAAGAAGCAAGTAAACTCTTAGGAGTATCAGAATCAACACTAAGAAGATGG
>Ga0256913_10002067_pt1 | contig 10223 bp, 9 predicted proteins | sample Axial_MatmetaG_FD_185970 | JGI IMG/M metagenome (GOLD analysis project Ga0256913, IMG submission 185970) | Deep-sea worm associated microbial mat communities from Axial Seamount, Juan de Fuca Ridge, Pacific Ocean - Axial_Mat | ecosystem: Environmental > Aquatic > Marine > Oceanic > Microbial...
AGTTGATCCGGACTGTTGCAGCTTTCCGGGGAAGATGCGTCTGCCCAGCTGTGCCACCCGGTCCGGATTGCTGCGGCCAAACCAGGTCAGCCAGGCCGGAATGACAATGGCCAGCCCGGCGCCGTGGGCACAGTCATACAGGGCGCTTAAGGAATGCTCGATCATGTGCATGGGAAAGCCGACCCGGCCAAGACCTGCTGCTGTCAGGCCGTTTAAGGCCAGGGTCGATGTCCACATCAGATCCGCCCGGGCCGTATAGTCTGTCAGGTTCTTAAGGCAGCGGTCACAGCTGTCCATGGCGTTTTCGATCAGTCCCTCCATGATCCTGTTCTGGACCGGAGTGGCAGGATCCTCGCTGGTCATATAAAATTCAAGGACATGGGAAATGGCGTCCACGGCGCCATAGGCTGTGTAGTCCGGCGGAACCGTAAAGGTAACCTCAGGATCGAGGATGGACGTCTTCGGATAAAGACGTTTGTTGCCAAAGCCGAATTTTTCCCTGGTCTCGTCATTGGTGATCACCATGCCGGAGTTCATCTCGGAGCCGGCCGCAGCCAGCGTAAGGACCGTGGTCAGGGGCAGGGTCTTTTTGATGGCCCGTTTGCCGGTGAAAAATTTCCAGACATCATGTTCGACCGGCACCCCGGCGCTGATGGCCTTGGCACTGTCAATAACCGAACCGCCGCCCACGGCAACGATTACAGTGCAGCCCGTCTCCTTCGCCCTGGCAATGCCTTTTCTGACATGGCTGAGAACCGGGTTTGACCGCACACCCCCATGTTCGATGACCGGTATGCCGGCCTGATCAAGCGAAGTCAGGACCTGGTCAAGCAGTCCGTTTTTTGTAACGCTTCCCCGGCCGTAGACCAGCAGGGCCTTTTCCCCAAGGGCGGCTGTTTCCGGACCAATCAGGGCAACAGTGTCCCGGCCGAAAAGGATCTTGGTTGGATTATGAAAAACAAAGTTCTGCATAGAGTGGCTCCGAAAAAGGCCCGAAGAGATAGGGCGATGCCTTACCTGCTGTTCAGCAGATGGCGGTTTTTGCGCCGCTGCTGGATATTTTCAAAAAAGCGGTATGTGAGAATATAGGTGATGCAGCCTACCGGCACGGCCAGGATAAGGCCGCCGGTGAGCAGGACAAGGGCTGCATCCAGACCGAGATGGCTGAGGGTCTGCAGGCTTTCCATCATGCCCTCGTGGAGAAGAAGATCAAGCACTGATTTGAGCCGCTGCCAGTCCAGGCGGCCGGAAAAAAAGAAGTTGCCGATCCACCAGGCCAGCCAGTACTGGGGGATAATGGTCATGGGGTTGGAGATGAGGGTGGCCACGATGATGGCGGCAATGGTGTTGACGCGTATCAGCAGGGTGGCGCAGATGATCAGGACCGTATGCAGGGGCAGGGTAGGGGTAATGGCGATGGCTGCGCCTATGGCCGATCCCATGGCCAGGGAATAAGGCGTTCCCTGCAGCCGTTTGAGGCGGACCAGGTAATAGCGGATTGTTCGGCGCAGATCCAGGTTCACTGTTTTTCCATGGGTTTGGTATCGCCTCGGTGGGGATCAGGTCTTTTGTAATCTGTTGGCAAGCCGGATAAAATCCTCAATCCGCAGTTGCTCGGCCCTGATTGATGGAGAGATACCGGCCTGGCTGATACGGTGGCCAAGCTCATTTTTATCGCTGCAGAAGCCATGGCCATGCAGTGCATTGACAAGCGTTTTTCGCCTTTTGCCAAAGGCCGCACTCACAACTCTTCGTAACGTGTTTTCATCAAAGTTGTCAAGGGCTCTCATCTGTTGGGGAAGCGGATGAAACAAGAGGCGGACCACGGCGGAATTCACCTTGGGTCGGGGGTGAAACTCACCGGGGCCCACCCGCATCAGGGTGGTGACCTGACTGCAGGCGCCAAGCAGAACCGTGGGTACGCCATATTCCTTGCAGCCCGGTTTTGCCTGGAGCCGGTCCGCCACCTCTTTCTGGAGCATGATCACCGCGCTTGCCATCAGCTCCGCGTGTTCATAGAGGCGGAAGAGAAAGGGGCTTGATATGGAATAGGGCAGGTTGGCGACAAAGGTGATTCGGCCGCCGCATTCCCCGGCAAGCAGGCCAAAGTCGCATTTCAGGATGTCCTGGTGGCGTAATTCGACATTGTCAGGCAGATCACCCTGTTCCCCGTGCATACGGACAATGCCTGCATCCATTTCTATGCCGATGACCCTTTCCGCTACATCGGCCAGAGGCCTGGTCAGCGCACCAAGCCCGACGCCGACCTCAACCACTGTCTGGCCGGGTTCGATGCGGGCCAGTTCAACGATACGTTCGGCGGTGTGGCGGTGGACCAGAAAATTCTGGCCCAGTTTTTTTTTGGGTGCCAGCTGTTCCTGCCTGAGAAGCTGTCGGGTCCTGGTCCGGTTCATATCCTAATAAAGGGGAGAGCGTGAATAGGCGTCGGCATCCGGTTGCACGGTTTTGCCGGCCGCGTACTGGTGCAGCCCGGCCAGACCAATCATGGCTGCATTATCCGTGCACAGGATGGGATCGGGAACAAAAAGATCAAATCCCTGTTCCCGGCAGTGCCGGGACAGCTCTTCGCGCAGCCGCCTGTTACTGGCCACCCCGCCGCCCAGGGCGATGCGGGTATGGCTGTTCTGCCGGGCAGCCCGAATGGTTTTTTTCACAAGTACCTCGACCACGGCCGCTTCAAAGGAGGCACAGATGTCGGCAACCGGAACCGGCTGATCTTTCTGCCTGAACTGATTGACCGTGTTGACGACCGAGGTTTTCAGGCCACTGAAACTGAAATCAAGATTTGTCTTTTCGTTGCCACTGTTTCCCTTGTCAAGCCAGGCCCTGGGAAAGGAAAAGGCGGTTGGGTCACCCTGGCCGGCCGCATGACTTACGGCCGGACCGCCGGGATAACCAAGGTCAAGCAGCTTGGCTGTCTTGTCAAAGGCCTCACCGGCGGCATCGTCCCTGGTGCGGCCGATACGGGTAAGGGTTGTTTCATTCGAAACGGTAAAAAGACTGGTGTTGCCGCCGGACACGACCAGGGCCGTGTAGGGAAAGGCGGGCCGTCTGCCGGCCAGAAGCGGGGAGAGCAGGTGGCCGGCCATGTGATCAACCCCGACGCAGGGAATATCGAGAACCATGGCCAGGGCCTTGGCAAAGGTGAAACCGACCAGCAGCGAGCCGACCAGGCCCGGCCCCTGGGTGGCGGCAATCAGTTCAATATCAAGAAGAGAGACTTCTGCCTCTGCCAGGGCCTGGTTGACCACCGGCCAGATGGCCTGGATATGGCACCGGGAGGCCAGTTCCGGCACAATGCCGCCAAAGGGGGCATGGACAGCAAACTGGCTGCTGATCACATTGGAGAGTATCCTGTCCGGTCCGGACAGGACTGCTGCGGCAGTGTCATCGCAGGAGCTTTCAATGGCAAGGGTGAGCATGGAGTGTGCCTTGCAAAGTCTTTCAATTGGTGGTAACCAGCATGTCTGGACAGGAGAACAGAATCAGATTCTCTACAAAATATACCATTATATTGCAAGCTCAACCATTACTCTCTTCCATGAACGAATTCACCGCACCGCAATCAGGGCCGGCCCTGGTTGATATGTTTTCCCGCACCATCTCCTATCTCAGGCTATCGCTTACCGACCGTTGCAATCTCAAATGCATGTACTGTGTCAGCGAGGACGAGCGGGAGGGATGTGTCGCCAAACTTGGCCAGGATGAGCTGCTCACCTATGAGGAACTGCTCCGGGTGGTACGGGTGGCCGTGGAGATGGGTATTTCCAAACTGCGTCTGACCGGCGGCGAGCCGCTGGTCCGCAAAAATGTGCTCGGTTTTATCGCCCGGCTTGCCGCGATCCCGGGCCTTGACGATATCCGTATCACCACCAATGGCGTGCTGCTGGCCGGTTGCGCTCAGGATCTGTATGATTCCGGCGTGAAAAAGATCAACATCAGCCTCGATACCCTGCACAGAGAGCGCTTTGCCCGAATTACGGGCGTGGACTGCTTTGACCGGGTATGGCAGGGGATCGAGAAGGCGCTTCAAGTCGGTTTTGCCCCGATCAAGCTTAACATGGTGGTGATGCGCGATATCAATGATGATGAACTGGTCGATTTTGCCAGGTTGTCACAAAAAATGCCCCTGCAGGTCCGCTTTATCGAGTTCATGCCCATTGGCGATTCCAGCCGCTGGAACACGTCCACCTATATGTCGTCTGATGAGATCATGGCCCGCTTCCGGGATATGGGCGAGCTGATTCCCCTTGAGCGCCGGCAGGCCGACGGCCCGGCCCGGGTTTTTCGCCTCGGAGAGGATGCTGTTGGAACGCTTGGTTTTATCAGCCCGATCAGCCACCACTTCTGTGATAAGTGCAACCGGTTACGTCTGACCTCGGAAGGACGGCTGCGCGCCTGCCTGCTCCATGACCGGGAAACCGATCTCAAGGCTGTTCTGCGTGGCGGCTGCAATGATGCGGATATCCGTGCCACCCTGCTTGAGGCCATTGCCAATAAGCCAAAGGGACACCAGATGGCCGAGCGCCTCCGGGAAGAGGGCGCTGACTGCCATGGCCGCATGTCCCGGATCGGCGGTTGAGGCCGGGAACAGGGAGGCCTGGCTGGTGGAGCGCTGCCCCGGTTACTGCCGGCTCATGCACACCGGCCGGAGCAGATATCCCTTGTCCGTGTGGACCAGGCCATAGCGAATCTGCCGTGTCCCACCGCTCGGCGCGGCATTGGGATCGTTTTTCTTGTAAATGGGAAAGGTCCGGAGCAGGGTATTGCCGTGCAGGGTAAAGGCATCGTGCCCCATGTATCCCTCGTAACTGGCCGGATTGCTGTCCAGGGGGGCGATGGCGATGGCGCGCGGCGGACCTTCGCTGCTCGCACTGTAGGCGATGACCTCTCCATAACTGCCGCTACCCGCCGAACAGGTGAAGATATAGATCTCGGGCAGGCCATTGCCATCCAGGTCGCCGGCCCCGACATCAACAACAGTCCCATCCACCTCCCGGCGGATCGTTTCCCTGCCAGTGCCGGGAGCGGTAATCTCCAGGATCATTTCGTTGAGCGAGCTGTTGTTGGGGCAACGGATGTGAAAGGTGACCCCGTCCCGGGTAATGGTTCTATCAAGGCCATTCTCATTCTCCGCAGAGACGGCAGACAACGGGCCGGGAGAGCAAAGCAGGAGGAACAGGCCCAGGATGACGGTCAGGACGGAGAACTCTCTGTTCATGGCGACAATCGTTGTGAGAAATGCGGGTGGCGAGCCCTGTGAGCAGATACCCATGACCGCAGCGGCCTCCTACAGCCAGTCGGTGAGCGAGAGCCCGATGCCGATGGAGTTGACATGCTGGTTATAATCGATCAGTGATTCGCCATAGCCGTTGAAATAATGGACATATCCCTTCAGGTAGGGCCACTTGGGCAGGGGGAAGCTCCAGCTCAGTTCCACCGCGCCCTTACTGAAACCTGATTCCAGGTTATTTCTCGACATCAGGCTGAATACATTCTGCCGCCATTTGTAGGAGGCATAGAATTCACCATGGCCCAGGTAATCGGTGATATCCGGATTGTCATCGTCCTCATCGTCCTCGGTGATCCTGATCCAGGGTTTGATGCCCATGGCCAGGTTGTCGCGCTCAACCGTGAACCAGCCATAGATCCTGTTCCAGCTCCGGGAGAGTTCGCCGCCGCGGCCATTGGACTGGTGCACTATGCCAAAGGAGTTCCAGGCGTTGGTAAACCCAAACAGTTTCCACTGGGGATGGAACTGGACCCAGGCCTCTGGCTCATGGTTGGTTTCCCTGAAGGGCGAGGATTCCTTGTCGTTGTACACCTGCCAGAAGGATCTGTTGGTATAGGCGGCATAGATATCAAAGGTATCAAGGATGTCGACCAGCAGGGGAAACTTGATGCTGAGCTGGAACTGGGCCTCGACATCATCCATGGATATGCTGGTATCGTCGAACTGATTTTGAAAATGTTCCGGATTATAGCCGTTGCCGTTGTAGACGCCAAAAAGAATATAGTTGGGCTTGTGGGCCATCAGGGTAAAGGGCTGCAGGACATGCTCCTTATCCTCTTCAATACGTTCTGTCACCAGGGGCGTTTTCGATTTCTGGTCAGAATCCTGGACAAAGGTGCCGGCATGGATCTCCTCTTCGCATTCCAGGCGCAGGGTGCCGATGGTCGTACTGTCCCCGGCAAGGCGGATTTTTTTGAGCATGCACTCTTCCAGTTCCTGGGCAGAGAGCTCTCCGGGCACCATCAGAAGGGATAAAGCAAGCGGGACAAGGCACATTAATTGGATATTCATAATTTTTTTGCGTGATGGGATACAAGGTTCCTTTGCACTGGTGCAAAGAGTATACAAACAGGGACAAGACAGATTTTGACAAATTTCTCAAAATTGTATCTGTTGCTGTTAATATGAATGAGTTATTCTTTCAATAGGAAAAATTGAACAGTCAATCTTTCCAGGTTGTTTTCGAAGATACTTTATGAAAGCCAGGTCATGTCCGCAACCCATGGCCCCGGCTTTCATTCCCTTGTTGTCCCGGTGTGGCGGGACGGTGGTTAGAGCCTGTGCAGCAACAACGACTTCATCTGCAGCCCCTGCTGATTCCCATAGTCTTTTTCGGACTTGCCATTTTCCTTGGCAGTGTGGTTCTGGTTCTCCCTGTCTGCTTGAGCGAGGGGACAAGCCTGCACTGGATTGATGCCCTGTTTACCGCCGCTTCCGCCACCTGCGTGACCGGGCTGGCCGTGGTGGATACGGGCACCACCTTTTCCCGGTCCGGGCAGGTAGTGCTGCTCTTCCTCATGCAGGTCGGCGGTCTGGGCATCATGTCGCTCACCTCGCTGGGCCTGTACCTGCTCAGGAAACGGGTCACCCTGACCGACCGGATCGCCGTGGGCCAGAACCTGCTCCAGGATCCCAGCTTTCACCTCGGTCGTTTTCTCTACCGCCTGGTCGTCTATACCTTTGTCATTGAACTGGTCGGTGCCGTGCTCCTCCATGTCGTCACCAGAGGGGAGATGGGCGCGTTTTCGACCCTGTTTCATGCCGTTTCCGCCTTCTGCAACGGCGGTTTTTCCCTGTACGCGGACAGCCTGTCCCGCTGGGTCGATGCGCCGCTGGTCAACCTGGTTGTCGCCGGGCTTATTATTCTGGGCGGAATCGGTTTTTTCGTCATGACCGATGTCATGCAGTGGCTCGGGCCGCGCCTGGCCGGGGAAAGGAGGCTGCCTCGGTCCCGGCTGAGCTGGTATTCAGAGGTGGTGCTGAAAAATACGTTTTTTCTGATTGTTGCCGGCACCGTGGCCATCTTTGTTGCCGAATGGGTGGTGCATAGCCACCATTATTCGCCTGCCCGGGCCCTGCTGGCCAGTTTTTTTCAGGCGGTCAGCTGCCGGACCGCGGGCTTCAATACCGTTCCCGTCGGCGGGCTTGGCACGGTTACCCTGCTGGTGATGATCGCCCTGATGTTCATTGGCGCAGCGCCGGGTTCCTGCGCCGGCGGGATAAAGATAACCACCTTCAGGGTTCTGGTCGCCTTTCTGCACGCGGAGTTGCGCGGCCGGGACCAGACAGTGATCGGCCGGATGGCGGTGTCACGCGAGGCAGTGCGCAGATCCATGTCCCTGTTTGCCTTTTCGGTGCTGATCATCTGTCTGGCCATCCTTGTCCTTTGCTACACGGAAACCGGCACGTTGCCCGATCTGCAGGCGCGGGCCAGGTTCATCGATATTACCTTTGAAGTGGTGTCCGCCTTTGGCACGGTGGGGTTGTCGACCGGGCTGACCCCGGAGCTGACCCTGGCCGGCAAGTATGTGATCATCGCCCTGATGTTCATTGGCAGGCTGGGCCCCCTGGTCTTTATCGGCGCCCTGTCGACCCTGCAGCGCCGGGAGGCCTTTTCCCGTCCCGATGCGGACCTGCTCATCGGCTGACCGGCAGGGCGGAGCGGCCCAAGACGGCACGATTGCAACAACAGGTGAGGGATACACATGAAACAGGAAATAGCGGTTATCGGCCTGGGCAAGTTCGGACTCAATTTTGCCACCACCCTGGTGGATCTGGGTTTTACGGTGATCGGCATTGATAATCGGGAGGCGCGGGTGCAGATGGCCCGTGACCGGCTCAACCAGGTGTACAAGGCGGACTCGACCAGCAAGGAGGCCCTGGAACAGATTGGCCTGGCCGAGGTGTCGCATGTGCTTATCAGCGTCGGTGATTCCATTGCCGCCTCATCCATGATCGCCCTGTATGCCAAGGAAATGGAAATACAGCAGGTCTGGGTCAAGGCCGCCAACGCAGACCATCAGCGTCTGCTGTACAAGATCGGCGTGGATGAGGTGATTATTCCCGAGCAGATGGCGGCAATTCAGCTTGCCTCCAAGGTGGCAATCCCCGGATTTGTGCAGTATGCGGCCTTTGATCCCGAGGTCTCCTTCCAGGAGCTGACCATTGACAGGTGGTCCGGCAAGTCCCTGCGGGAGCTTGATCTGCCCAGAAAGTATCAGATCCAGGTCATTTCCCTGAAAAAAGGCGATGCCGATACTTTTGAATATACCCCTGATCCCGATTACATCTTTCAGCCCGGCGACAAGATTATTGTCCTGCGCCATACAAACACATCGGATCGGATAAAACCGTAAGATTCGCGTAGAAAAGGTAAAAATGATGCATCCCGGCGAGACCCTTCAGAAAACAGGCGCCTTTATCAGGCAGTCGGCAACATTCAAGATGATGACCATTGCCTTTCTGGTCCTGATTCTGCTCATTCCCGCGTCCATGATCTCATCGCTCATGCGTGAGCGCCAGGCGCGCCGCAACCAGGTGGTGGCGGAGATCAGTTCCAAATGGGGCAATGCCCAGACCATTACCGGGCCCTTTCTGACCATTCCCTGCCGGGAGGTGTATGTCGATGAGCAACACCGCCAGCACGAGCGGATCCGGTATCTGCATATCCTGCCCGATCTTCTCCGGGTAACCGGCAAGGTGGATACTCAGGTCCGCTACCGATCCATTTACGAGGCCATACTGTACACTGCCCGCCTGGAGTTGAGCGGTGTCTTCAGGCTGCCTGATCTTGACGCAAGCGAGATCGATCCTGGCCGGATTCTCTGGGACAAGGCGCTCTTCTCGCTTGGCATCAGCGATATGCGCGGTATCCGCGAGCCGGTCCAGGTAGAGTGGCAGGGAAAAAAATATACTGCCGGTCCGGGGCTGAAAACAACCGACATTGCCCTGGCCGGTCTGCGTGCGCCCGTGGACATGGCACGGGCGGGCGGAAATGGTGACAAAGCGATCCCTTTTTCCCTGTCCGTTGTCTTCAATGGCAGCGATGAACTGCACTGGATCCCCATGGGACGCGAGACCCGGATCAAGCTTGCCTCGTCCTGGCCCTCGCCCAGTTTTAACGGCGCCTTTCTGCCGGAAAAAAGGACCATTGCCGGTGACGGGTTTTCCGCTTTCTGGCGGGTGCTGCACTTAAACAGGAATTTTCCCCAGTTCTGGCTCGGCAGCAGGTATAAAACCGGCAAGTCGTCCTTTGGGGTCCGCTTTGTCCTCCCTGCTGACATCTATCAGAAATCAATCAGGATCTCCAAGTATGCGGTCATGTTTATTGTCTTTACCTTTGCCGCCTTTTTCTTCTCCGAGATCCTTAACCGGCAACGCATTCACCCCATTCAGTATCTTCTGGTCGGCCTGGCGGTGATCCTCTTTTATGTGCTCCATCTGGCCCTGTCCGAATGGATGGGTTTTGACAGGGCCTATCTGGGGGCGGCTGCGGCAATTACGTTGCTGGTCACGGGATACTGCCAGGGGATTATCCGAAAAACACGGTTCAGTCTGACCGTTGCCGGCATCCTGACAGTTTTGTACGGCTATCTCTATATTGTCCTGCAACTGGAGGACTATGCCCTGCTCATGGGCAGTGTTGGCCTGTTCGCGGTTCTGGCCACGGTGATGTTTATTACCAGAAAGGTTGACTGGTATAATCTGGAGTCGAGGTAAGGGGGAATTAACCCGCATTTCTCACAAAGATCGTTGCGAAAGGCCGGAAAATGCTGTACCCCCGCAGGCATGGTGCTTTCAGGCCTTGCAGCAGATCGCTTGTGAGAAATGCGGGTTAAGGCTCAGGAACTGCCGCTTGTTTTCTCTTCCAGTTCCTGCCAGCGGTCATAGAGCTGATCGATCTGTTTAC
>Ga0256913_10002068_pt1 | contig 10223 bp, 11 predicted proteins | sample Axial_MatmetaG_FD_185970 | JGI IMG/M metagenome (GOLD analysis project Ga0256913, IMG submission 185970) | Deep-sea worm associated microbial mat communities from Axial Seamount, Juan de Fuca Ridge, Pacific Ocean - Axial_Mat | ecosystem: Environmental > Aquatic > Marine > Oceanic > Microbial...
ATAATTTATTTTATAAAACCTTTAAATATTATTATTCTTAATTAAGAAATTATCAATCCAAACAGAATATACAAACCTTTTTATAGTATTTATCAAAAAATATAACCTGTTTAAAAAGAAATAAAGGAGGAAGAATAATGGTAAAACACAGAAATATATTTTTAGTATACTTATTCTCAATAATTACTTTTGGAATCTATGCTATTTATTGGATGGTTTCAACTAAAAATGAAATGAATAAGTTAGGTGCAAAGATACCAACAGCATGGTTATTAATCGTTCCAATTGCGAATATTTACTGGACTTACAAATATTGTGAAGGATTTGCTGAGCATGTTAAAAAAGACAATAACGGTATTCTTTGGTTCATTCTGTATATATTAGTTGGAATAATTATGCCTGCAATAGTACAATCAGAACTAAACAAACTGGCCTAAATTTTAATTTTTTTATATTTTTTATTATGAATTATTCTTAATATTAAATATGATATAGATCATGATTACCAAGTTCACATTTTAAACAAACTACCACTCTTGATGCATTTTTTCATACATTGTTAATATTTTATTCCATCCCTTCGTATCTTGTTTTTGCAAAAATTTAATTATTAAATCATAAGAATGACTTCTTAACAAACCCCCTTCAATTATCGGCCACTTACGAGAATACCATTCCGGTAAACTTTTTTTATCAAGGTTAGTAGCGCCACCATGAGGATCAGGACATGCAAATACAATCCTAGAGACTCTATGAAGTATAGAAGAACCTAAACACATTAGACAAGGTTCTAATGTTGTAAAAAGTTCAACTTTAGATTTATTTGATTTTATTTTATCCTTTATTATTGAAGAGCAACTTTGAATTAAACTTGCCTCTGCATGTGAATTCCAGTCCTTTTTTGAATTTAATGAATTTCTGGTCTTTCCGATAAAAACACCATCAATTATAAGAACAGATCCTACAGGATAGTCTCCATTTTCCAATGCCAAATTCGCTTCATCTAATGCAAGATTCATAAACTCAATATCTTTTTCGGAAAAACACATGAATATGCTTATTTATTTGATTTTTATAAAACTTTTTATACTTTAATTAATGCTATATAATTATGTCAATTAAATTCAGAGATCAACTTAAAGGAAAAAGATTAACTTTGAAAAGAACAAAACCAACTTTAGAAATGGCTAAATATATATTCAAAACAGTAGATGAAAATCGTGAACATCTAGATCCTTGGTTTCCTTGGCCTAAATTAACTCTTAAAATTGAAGATAGCCTTAAATATTTATTTGATAAAGAAGAAAAAACAGAAAAAGGAAATAAAATAGAATATGGCCTTTTTATTAATGAAGAATATATAGGAAATATCGCATTATTTGATATTAATGAAAAAAATAAATCTGGTGAACTTGGTTATTGGATCTCTTCAACCCATACTAGAAAAGGTTATATTACTGAAGCGGTTAAGATTATAGAAAAAGAAGCTTTTGAAATATTAAATTTAAATAGAATTAAAATTAAATGTGATGAAAGAAACAAAGCATCTTCTGGGGTAGCCAAGAAATGTGGTTATAGCTACGAGGGTAAATTGAGAGAAGATGATTTTAGTGAATATTTCAATGATTTTCGTAATACTCTAATTTTTTCAAAATTGAAATCTGAATATAATAACAATTAAACACAAATTTAATAAAATATAATACTTGTTTGATACTATGAAAAAAATTATTGCTTTAGGTGGTGGAGAAATTGGAAGAAAACATGAAACCAAAGGGTTCTATCCTGTCGAAACCACTTCTATTGATAAAGAAATCATTAAGCAAACAGGTAAATCAAATCCAAAATTACTTTTTATTCCTACAGCAAGTACTGATTCTGAAGGGTACTTTAAAGTTGTTAAAAAACATTTTTCAAAATTAGGATGTAAAATAGATGTTCTTTATATCATTAAAAATAAAATGTCAAAAAAACAAATTAAAGATAAGATATTATCTACAGATATTATTTATGTGGGTGGTGGAAATACACTCAAAATGATGACTTTATGGAGGAAAATTGGTTTAGATCTACTCTTAAAAAAAGCACATGAAAAAGGCATTGTTTTATCAGGACTTAGTGCTGGTTCTATTTGTTGGTTTAAATACGGACTTTCTGACTCTCGACAATTTACAAGTAAAACTAATACTTCAATTAAAGTTAAAGGATTAGATCTGATAAATGCTTTACATTGTCCTCATTATGATGTCGAAAAATATCGTCAAAAACATCTTAAACAAATGATGAAAAAGACTTATAAAATAATATCAATCGCCCTCGATAATTGCTGTGCTATTGAAATAATTGATGATAAATATAGAATTCTTAAAAGTAAACCTAATGCTAAAGCATATAAAATATATTGGAAAAATGGAAAATATATCAAACAAGAAATCATTTCTAATAAAAAATTTGAAGACCTAAATTTATTATTAAAAAAATAAAAACAATTAAGAGTTAGAAATCATAATTTGAGCAAGAAGTGCTTCAAGTTGAATTAATTCATCACTCCCCTCAACTAATCTGAACTCAATCTCACCACACTTGTCAATTAATTTAACTTTAGCATCATCACTTATATCCAAGTTCCATACTTCTGATTGAATTTGTTTAATGATATCAGTACCTGCTAAACCATATTTGATCATTACTTTAAGTAATTCTGATTTAGCATTTTCGAATTTTTGATCAATTGCTAATTTCAAAACTTCTTTTAATTCATCTGGTTTTGCAAAAGAGGCAATACTATATACACTCTCTTCTGTAATTTCATTAGACATTGAATAACAACTTTGCATAGTATTTTCTAATTTTCTACAATCCCCTTGTGATACTTTAAACAAAGCCTTTTTTGCTTTCTCATCTATTGTTAAATTCTCTTTAGAGGCAATACTATCTATTAACTCATAAACATCTGCTTCATCTAAAGGTCTAAACCTAAACACTGCACATCTCGACTGAATAGGATCTATTATTTTAGAAGAATAATTTGCAGCTAAGATAAATCTACAATTATTAGTATAATTTTCCATAGTTCTTCTTAATGCTTGCTGAGCTTCTTTTGTTAAAGCATCGGATTCATCAAGATAAATTATTTTAAAGGGAACATCACCTAGTGCTTTTGTTCTCGCAAAATCTTTTACCTTTACTCTTATAACATCAATTCCTCTCTCATCAGAAGCATTTAATTCTAAAAAATTTTCCTTCCAAGTATCACCAAAGAATTCCTTTGCAATCACTATAGCTAAAGTTGTTTTTCCTACCCCTGCTGGACCTGTAAACATCAAATGTGGAAGATTCTGTTTCTCAACTAATGCTTTAACTCGATTAACAATCTCTTTTTGACCTCTTATTTCATTAAAATTTTGAGGCCTATATTTTTCAATCCATATCGAATGTTCCATAGTCTATTCCATTGCTCATTTTATAAAAAGGTTATTATTAAAAAAATAAGATTAAAAGAATAATTAAAAAAATTAAATTATATCTTCTTCAGAAATTACTAAAAAATCACCTACTGCTATTACTGCAGAAAATGGAATCTTTAAACTACCTGATTGGTTTTTTTCCAATTCTAATTTTTGTGCATTTGCAGTTGCATTTTTAAGAATAATATTTATTAATTCTCCAGACCTTGTCTCGAATTCAACATCACTAACTAATCCATAAGTTTTACCATTTTTACTAACTACAGTTTTACCGATTAATTCTCTTGAAAATATTTTTTCGTCTTCCATTGTACTCCCTCATAATTATTAATATTTTATATTATTAGTCTATCATTTTTAAATATATCGCTTTTTTTTAACCAGTTTCATAAATTATGTAATAGAAAATAACATTATATTCAAATCAGGACCTTAATTTTAAGATTTATTAATTATTAACCCTTCTTTATATCTTTATTTGAACATTATTTAGTCTATATGAGTTTAAAAATTATATCCAAAACATATTTAAAGAAGTTCTATTTTTAGATATTATCATGAATGAAGAGAGGGATTTTGAAAAAGAAGTACAGTCATTTACATCGACTATGAGTATGCTTGAATCTGAGAATAGAATTTTAAAACAAACAGTTGGTCAACTAAAAGAAGAATTGGATGCATTAAAAAGTACTCCTCTGATGGTTTGTGAAGTAAAAGATGTTTATGAAAATGAAGTTATTATTAGAGTTCCTAATGGTAATTCTTTTCTAGTAAATCTAAATCAAAATGTAGAATGTTTAATTCCCGGAGATAAAGTCTTCGTTGAACAAAGAAATTTAAATATTATTCGAAAACACAAAGAAGGAACAGATAAAGATGTTGAAAAATTTGTGATTATTGAAAAACCAAGAGTTGCTTGGGATGAAATAGGTGGTTTAAAAAAACAAATTGAAGAAGTTAAAGAAGTTATTGAACTTCCTATGAAAAATCCAGAACTTTTTGATAAAATTGGTATCATACCTCCTAAAGGAGTTCTACTTTACGGCGAACCTGGAACAGGAAAAACATTATTAGCTAAGGCAGTTGCAGCATCTACAAATGCTACTTTTATTGAGATTGTTGGTTCTGAATTGGTTCAAAAATTTATTGGAGAAGGGGCTAAATTAGTAAAAGATGTTTTCAAAATGGCAAAAGAGAAAGCTCCTTCTATCTTATTTATAGATGAAATTGATTCCATTGCGTCACAAAGAATTGAATTAGGCACATCCGGTGAACGAGAAGTTCAAAGAACTTTCATGCAACTACTAGCTGAAATTGATGGTTTTAAAAACCTAGAAGGTGTAAAAATTATTGGATGTACTAATAGAAAAGATATGTTAGATCCTGCAATTGTAAGACCTGGTCGTTTAGACAGATTAATAGAAGTACCTTTGCCTAATGAACAAGGAGTTGCAGATATTTTAAAAGTTCATACTAAAAATATGAATCTTATTAAGAAAATTAACTTAGAAACTCTTGCTAAAGAAATGATTGGTTTATCAGGTGCGGAGATCAAATCAATATGCACAGAAGCAGGTTATTTTGCTATAAGAAATAAAAGAGATCAAGTTACTGAAAAAGATTTTGAAGATGCAATATCAAAAATAATTGAAAAAGAAGAATCTACTGTAGAAAATATTTTTGGTTAATTAAAAAATGCGCTCAACAGTTACTCTTTTAGATCATCCTTTCGTCACTTGGTGTTCACAATATCATCGCGCAATAAATTAAAACTACTTGTGTATTATAAACCTTTTTATATTAATTCTTATTTTTTAGATATTGTGTTCTATTCTTAATAATATCTAAATCAATAAATAACATTATTTTAAAAGATATATAATAAATTACACGAATCTTTAAAATATCTCTATACATACGATTTAATACAAATGCATATCGATAATGAGCCAAAATTAGATTTTTGTGATGTTCAACTTCTTCCAAATGGATCTAACTTAAAAAGTAGAAAAGAGATAGTTCTAGAAAGAGAATTCCAATTCTATCATAGTCCAAAAAAATGGAAAGGCATACCCATTATAGCAGCTAATATGGACTCAACAGGCACCTTTGATATGGCAAAAGTGCTATCTAAGCATAAAATGATTACTGCATTACATAAACACTATTCTTTTGAAGATTTGACTCAGTTCCTTCATTCTTTTGATAATCCAAATTATATTGCATATAGTATGGGAATACGAGATAAGGATTTTCAAAAACTAGAATCAATATTAGATGAAGGTTTAGAAAATAAATTTAATTTTATTTGTCTTGATGTACCTAATGCATATCTTGATCAAGTAATAGAAAAATTTTCAAAAGTGAGATCATTATGTCCAAATCATATAATCATGGCTGGAAATGTCGTTACTGCTGAACAAACAATTGCCCTAATTAAATATGCAAAAGCAGATATCGTTAAAGTAGGGATTGGTTCAGGCAGTGCTTGTACAACTCGACGTCAAACAGGTGTTGGAAGACCTCAACTTACATCCATTTTTGAATGTAGTGATGCAGCACATAATTTGTGTGAGATTCATAAAAAATATGGATTAATTGTATCTGATGGAGGAATTATAGATATTGGAGACATCTCTAAAGCTTATTGTGGAGGAGCTGATTTTATTATGATGGGTTCAAAATTTGCTGGTTTTGAAGAATCAGGTGGAGAAAATATTGAAATAGATGGTAAAATATACAAAGAATTTTATGGAATGAGTTCTACAAAAGCAATGAATAAACATTACAAAGGTGTTGCCAACTATCGTTCAAGTGAAGGTAGAGAACTACTTATCCCACACAAAGGACCTGTTGAATTCTTTCTTAATGAACTCAAAGGCGGTCTAAGAAGTACTGCAACATACATTGGTGCAAAAACACTTAAAGATTTTAATAAAAAAGCAAGATTCGAAATATGTCACAGAATTTTAAACAGGTCATTAGAAAAATATGACGCATAATAAAATAATTATTAATATCAAATTTTAATTATTAGAAATAAATTTACAATTACAAGAAAATAAAATATGATCAATTCTATAAGTCCACCTGTTTTTATAAAACCATTCACCCTTAAATTTATTAGTGGATAAATTAATAACACCCCTTTTATTGTAACCATATCAATTAAAATATGAGAAATATAACCTATACTTAAAGGTATAAATAAAACTTGGTTTACTTTAATTAACAAGAGCAATATTATTACCGGAAATATTGAATGAAAAAAACCTCTATGTTCAAATAACCACCCCACTGGTTTAAATAAAGATCCTATTTTTGAGTTTGGATGATCTATATCTGGTAAAAGACTGCCTAGAATAATTAATACGAAATACAATACCATATTATCAATCTGAATTAATTTAAGGAAGAATATTCCAACTAAAAATCCAAATAAAATGTGTGTCTTAAATTGCATAATTATAAATTAATAACCTTTTATAAAAAAATCAAATGAAAAAATAATTAAATTTTTTAATATTTTTTGTAAAAAATCACTCTTCTATTTTTTTAATTTCTTCTTCAGGATCGGGATTTAATTCAATATTATTTACAACAAATTCTAATCTATCAAACATATCGTTCTTAGTAACTCGACCTTTTAATTTTACAATTGAACCTAATAGATTATTTTTTATTTCATGAAAATTCTCAGGAGACTCTCTTAATTTTAAAATTTCTTCTTTATCCTTCTTAAGTAGATTTTCAATACGTTCCTTAAAGAGTACAACTCTTATATTATCACTTCCATCATCAACAAATCCATTTAATACATAAGCATAAGTATGTTTTGAATCAGGATGATCATTGCATGTATAATTTGTATCTTCTTTCACTCGTCGATTACATTCACTACAAACCTCATAATACCTAATATCAAATAAATCTACAATAGTTCCTACGATTTCGACATTCATATCATTTGGCTGTAATTCAGAAATCTTTTTTTTAATTGTATTGGATACTGGAGCCTTTACATTATCAATACTAATCCCTTCAGGATTAATAATTACTTCTGATTTGTCATTTAAATGAATTTCTTTAAATCCATTGTTCTCTTTAGAATAACCTGAAGTTATTTTGATAACATCTCCTTCTTTTATTTCATTAAGTTTGTCTGCTAAATTACCCCAAATAACTATTTTTATATTGCCTGTTTCATCACCAATTAATAAATTACCAACTTTACCAGACCGATCCTGAACCTTGAATTCTCTTACTCCAAATAATCTTGTAACTTTACCATACAAATTAATATTACGTAATCCTGGTAAAACCTCTTTAATTTTTATTTCAGCATTTGCATCTGGAATCGCATCAAAAATCTTAACATTTAATTCATTTGCAACAATATGTGCCGCACCTTCTTTAGATATTAATCCTGAAAGCTGATCCATTTTTGTTTGAATCTTTTTTTCAATTTCATCTTTTGATAGTTCAGTGTTAGAAACTATTTTTTCAACAACTTCTTCATATGGCATCTTAATCATAATATTAATTATCAAAATAAATCATTTAAAAACTTTATTATAAACAAGTAGAGATTTAATTATTACAAAAAAAAAGACATACAAAAAGTTTATAAATTGTTTTACCTGTCTGAAAACAATGAATAATGTACTTATTACAGGGGGTTCTGGATTTCTAGGAATTAATATAACTCGATTTCTTTTGAATAAAGGTTACAAGATAACTGTTTTAGATAAAGAAAATTTTAATTATCCTGAAAAGAATAAAATTAATTTTATCAAAGGAGACATTAGAGATAAAGAGGTAGTCAAAAAAGTAATGAAACGAATGAATTATGTAATTCATACTGCTGCAGCATTACCTCTCTATTCAAAAAAAGATATTTTTACAACAGATGTAAATGGCACCCTTAATTTATTAAATAATGCATACCAAAATAATGTTAAAAGATTTATTCATATTTCCTCGACAGCAGTCTATGGGATCCCAAAACATCATCCTATATATGAAACAGACCCATTAATCGGAGTTGGTAATTATGGTATTGCTAAAATAATGGCTGAAAAAGAATGTGAAAAGTATAGAAAAAAAGGAATGATCATCCCTATATTAAGACCAAAATCATTTGTTGGACCTGAAAGATTAGGTGTTTTTGCAATATTCTATGAATGGGTTAAAGATAAAAAGAACTTTCCTTTCATTGGTAATGGTAAAAATCGATATCAACTTTTAGATGTAGAGGATTTGTGTCAAGCAATCTATCTGTCGATGATTTTAAATAAAAAAATAGTAAATGATACATTTAACATAGGTGCAAAAGAATTCAAAACTATGAATGAAGATTATCAATCAGTATTAGACTATGCAGGATTTGGAAAAAAATTAATTCATTTTCCTGCAAAACCAGTTATTTTATTTTTAAGATTGTTAGAATTACTTAAAATATCTCCTTTATATAAATGGGTTTATGAAACAGCTTCAAAAGATTCTTTTGTATCTATACAAAAAGCTGAAAAAAAATTAGGTTTTAAACCAAAATATTCTAATGAAGACGCACTTATTCGAAATTATAAATGGTATTTGATGAACTATGAAAAATTCGAAAATAAGGTTGGTGTTTCTCATAGAGTACCTTGGAAACAAGGAATTCTTAAGTTTTTCAAAACTTTTTTCTAAAATATATTAAAATAAGAAATATTTATAAAAAAACAAATTTTATTAAAAATTATGGTTAAAATTGATGCATGGGCAAGTTCTGAAATTAAAGATTATGCACATCTTTATGAAGAGTTTGGGTTAGAAAAGTTTAATTATTTTAATCTAAGTGATAGTTATTTGTTTAAAAGAAAATTAATCATTGCTTCAAGAGATTTTAAGAAAATAAAAGATTCTATTGAAAATAATAAAACCTTCCTTCAGTTAACAGGAATCGCATCATCAGGAGATTTACATTTCGGACATAAAGTCGATGTAGATTTTTTCAAAGAATTTAAAAAATTAGGTGCAAAAGGTAAGTTTTGTATTTGTGATATTGATGCTTATGTTTCTAGACCTGACAATAAAGTTCCAGACATCAATTATGCTAAAAATATTGCAGTAAGAAATGTAGCAGATCTAATTGCACTTGGTTTAGATGAAAAGCAAGTATATGTTCAATCTCAAAAAGAAAAAGAATACTATCAATTATCTTATGAAATATCTAAAAAAATAACAAAAAATATGTTTGAAGGTATATATGGTCATGTAGATTTAGGTAAAGTCTCTGCTGTATTTTTACAAATCGCAGACATTCTTCACATTCAACTTCCTTTTATGTATGGTAAAGCTCCTACGATTACAGGGATAGGTTTAGATCAAGACCCTCATGCTAGAATTACTAGAGACCTTGCTAAAAGAATAAATTATTCTGTAGAAATACCTTCTTTTTTTTATTTCACACATCAATCAGGATTAAAAGAAGGTGCAAAAATGAGTGCTTCTGAACCTGATACTGCGATTTTTTTAAAAGATTCACCTGTGGAAGTTAAACATAAAATTAATAGAGCTTATACAGGAGGCAGAGAAACATTAGAAGAACAAAAAGAAAAAGGTGGAAACCCAGAGATCTGTAAAATCTATGAAATGTTTAAATTCCACCACCCTTCTGATGAATTTTTAAACCAAACATATGGTGCATGTAAATCCGGTAAATTATTATGTGGAGAATGTAAAAAAAATTGTATTGAATTTGTGAATACATTT
>Ga0256913_10002069_pt1 | contig 10223 bp, 14 predicted proteins | sample Axial_MatmetaG_FD_185970 | JGI IMG/M metagenome (GOLD analysis project Ga0256913, IMG submission 185970) | Deep-sea worm associated microbial mat communities from Axial Seamount, Juan de Fuca Ridge, Pacific Ocean - Axial_Mat | ecosystem: Environmental > Aquatic > Marine > Oceanic > Microbial...
ATTGAAAACATAATCACCGCTAAAAAAGTTAATAACAATTTAATCATAAAACAACCTCCTTAAAGTTTTCTTCATTAAATACAGATTATGTGCCATTTACCCAAGAAAACAATAAGGCATTAAAATCAAATACATATACTATATTTATATTAACTAAGACCAAACTTTAACAAGAACATTTTGGCAAAAAAATGTAATTTTGTCACTATTCTACTTTTTTTCTAATATTATATTTTCTCCAAATTCTCCATAGTTAATAAGATCAAAAATCAACTTTCTTTCTCTTTCAAGTACCTTATCTAAAGACCTCTGAAAATTTTTAGATGACTCTTCATCTGTAATAGTTGCATTTAATAACCGTTTAAATTTATTTTGATTTTTATCATTATCATACAACAAATCAATAGAAAAAATAATGTTATTTTCTTTCCGTTTTATTATCATCTTTAAATCTATCGGCTTTTTTTCTATCAAACAATGCAATCCACCATTATGAACAATTCGTTTAATTTCCGAATAACTCCCTTTATCATCTATTTCAGGAAAATATTTCTTTGCAATTTGAAATATATTTTCTTTTATCTTCTCGTCTTCTTCGCATCTGTTATTACATTTCAAAATCATAGTTAATCGTGAAAAATATCTTTCGGGAAATAATTTGTAATCTATTTTTGATACTGAGTAAACAGGTTCCAACTGGAAAAGTTCTTTTAAACAATCTTTAAATTCTTTGATAACAGCATTCTTTTTACTTTTTGCAATACTATAAACAGAAACCGCAGTAGTAAACTGTTGCGGCCGTGGCAATTTGGAATCATAAACAATAGAAAAACCATTATTATATAAATCTTCTCTTTCCTTTACACATTTATAAGTATTATCAGTGTCATAGATTTTTGATTTAAGTATTTCTTTTGCTTTATCAAAAAGATAAAGCAACTCCCTTTCCTTAATACCTTGCTTAGTAAATGTAAGTGATAAATCTAAATAAGTGGAATTATAAGACAGATTCATTCTGACCTCCTTTTAGCTGTTTTTTTTACACGCCCGCAAGCCGGACACAAATCAGCGTGTTATTTATATGATAGCACGATTCGTTACAAAATGCAAATTAAATATTATTTTTTCGGAAATACTTTGTTTATTCGCAAAATTCTTCTATAATTTTATCAGTAGATTCACCTAATTTTTCAGGTTCAGACAATATATCCCGACGAAGATTTGAAATTGGAAACCTTATGACCCCTTTCCCGGTAGAATCTTTTGCTATTACAGGATTTTCGCTAATCAATTCATTATTTAAAACAGATGATATATTATTTACCGGCTCACAACAAAAATCATATTTTTCATTAAGAGCTTCCCACTCTTTTGTAGTTTTAGATAAAAACAGTTCTTCTAATACTGCTATATATTCTTCCCTTTTCTCGCCTGTTTCATATCCGATAGAAATTAGATCATTACGGTTAGTTGCTTTACAAAAGTTTTGCCAAAATTTAGGCTCCAAAGCAGCAAGGGATACAAATCCATCGGAAGTTTGATATATTCTATAACTGGGATATAGTCCGTTTAAAGCATAATCTTCAACTGAAATATCAGAATTTAAACCTAATTGATTTGCAAAAACCATTACGGTAACCGGAATACTTCCATGAAACATTGAAACATCTACAAATTTACCTTTCCCGGTAACACCTCTCTCAATCAATGCTGCAAGAATACCCATAACCCCCATATAAGATCCACCGGCAATATCTGATACTTGTACACCAATTGGTAGTGGCCCGGTCTCTTTTGTACCGTTAACCGAAGCAATACCATTAAGAGATATAAAATTCATATCATGTCCCGCTCTTTTTCTGTATTTTGTTTTTGTATCTCCATATCTAATCCCAATGAATCCATTACTCCGGGACGAAAACTTTCAACAAGCACATCCGTTTTCTTAACTATCTTCTTTATAACTTCTTTTCCATCTTCGCTTTTAAGATCTATAGCAATACTCTCTTTACCTCTATTTAAGAGATAAAAATAACTACTGTATTCTCCTTGTAAGGGTGGAGTCCAACGAATATAATCACCACCGGCTGGATCTTCTACTTTTATTACTCTTGCACCCATATCTGCAAGAAAAAGTGTTGCCAAAGGACCCGGTAATAATCTTGAAAAATCAAGAACTGTTAGACCGTCAAGTGGTGGCATTATCTTCCTTTAAATTCAGGTTTCTTTTTTGACATTCTGGACTGAATACCTTCTGCAATATCCTCACTTGTCAATACAGGAGAAGAGTGCCTTGCCTCAGTTTCAAGCTCAAGATCAACTTTCGGAAGGATCAATTGATTTATAGAGGCTTTTGTACCTCTTACGGCAAGAGGAGCATTATTTGCAATTCTTTCTGCCAACTCAAGTCCCTTTTTAAAAAGAGTATCTTTGTCATCAAATACTTCTTCTACCAATCCGATTCTAAGAGCCGTTTCCGCATCAATTTTCTCACCAGAATATGCCAATCTTTTAACCCAGCCTAAACTAATAATCCGTTGTAATCTATGTTGACCGCCAAGATCAGGTACCATACCCAACTCAACTTCAGGCAAGGAAAAAACAGCACTTTTATCAGCAAGCCTTATATCTGTAGCAGCGATTGTTTCCAATGCTCCACCGAGACAATACCCGTAAATAAGAGAGATAACCGGATGCCTTACAGATTCTATAGCTCTACCTATCCTCTGAAGATCTACAGCAAGTTTATAACCTTCATGTACTTTAAGTGCCGGAGAAGTTTCATTTATAATGTTCATAAATCCAGGCATTCCCATTAAGTCCAAACCTGACGAAAATCCTTTATTACCTCTGCCACTTAAAATAATTACTCTTATATCATCTCTGGCATCTAACTCTATAAATATTGTCAACAGAGAATCCCAAACTTCTCTGTTAAGAGCATTTGCTCTTTCAGGTCTGTTTATAAATACACCAACTATACCTTTTTTTAACTCTTCTACTTCTACAACTGCCATACTAATTATCCTTTGATTAAAAATAATAGGGGGATTACTCCCCCTAAAGTGAAATTATAAAATTTGACTTAATTTCATTGCAAGACCCATATCTCCCTGGATCTTTAATTTACCTGACATAAAAGCCATTTGTGCATTCAATTCTTTGTTAACAATTTTTAACAAATCATCTGAAGATACAGTAATTGTGCATTGTGCTTCACCGTCACCTTCTGTTACTGCCGGTGGATCTGCTTTAAGATCTACAACCCAAGTTCCTGCACCTGTTACATCAAATTTGTAAATACCGTTTACTGCTTTTGCTTTACCTGGATCTTCATCCAACTGACTTTGAATTTCTGCGAATACTTCTTCTACTGTTGCTGCCATTTTAATACCTCCTTTAAATTAATTTTTATGGCTTTAATAAATCCCAATACTTTAATTGCAATAATTTTGCATTTCTTTTCCATCTGTTGTTTTCCTGAATATGATTATCTTCACCACAACCATTAACAGAATTAGACAAAACAAAACTTATCTGTTTGTTTGCCTCATTATATTTTTTTTCCTTTATTAAAAGCTCCGCCATATAAACTCTTGTCATAAAAAGACCCGGAAATTCTTTTATTGATTTTTCATAATATTCATTGGCATCTTCCAAAGAATATCCTGCAATCTTTCTTACAATCCAAGGAATTTCATATATAACTCTTCCCCAAAATCTGTCAGTGCCACCACAATCATATCCAGGAACAAGTTCATCAACCTTATCCATTAATTTCTCAAGTCTCGGTAACAATGATATTGAACTTGTAGAGATTCCCTTTACAGATTCATATCTTGACTCGTTTATTGCTTTAAAATAGTAACAACCTGCTTCATTGGGACTACTTTCAATACATTTTTCTCCGGACTCCATTCCACTTTTTGAGATTTCCATTAAAAGTTTTTTATTTTTCTCTTTTTTATCCATTAAATTTTCAACATACCAAAAACATAACCTGGAAAAAAGAATAAGCTCTTCTTTATTTAAATTACCATTCTTAAAATCTTTATACATAATATTGTATAATTTTTTTGTCTGCTCAAGACTTTCTCTTTTATTCCACAGATTTAAATACTTAATATTTATTTTAGAAATCTCTTGAGTTACAAGTTCAGGAGAAAAAACAAAATTCAACAGTATTACAAACAAAACAACATTTTTTACAATTATTGACGATTTTATCAACTTTTTCATTACATAATAATTTAACATTAATTAGATATATTGTCAAATAAATTAATCACCTTTTTTAACAAAAATTTAAACCTACATTATTTTCTTATAAAATCAATAGATTAGAAAATATATCAAAAAAATAATAAAAATTAGAAATTAAATATTGACAAACAAGAAAATCGGATTAAATTAATATTAGAAATAAATAAAACGAGTAAAAACAAAAACTTAACAGGAGGTGATGGATATGGCAATAACAAGATGGGACCCATTTTCCGAATTACTTTCACTACAAGATGAGTTTAACAAAGTATTTAACGACAAGTTATCAAAAAGGTACAGTGGTGAAGGTATTTCACAAAACACCGTAGCTCCGGTAGTAGACATCTATGAAGATGAAAACAAACTAACTATTGAAGCGGAACTTCCCGGATTATCACAGAAAAACATCGATGTTAAAGTTGAAAACAACACTTTGATAATTAAAGGGGAAAAGAAATTTGAGAAAGAAGACAAAAAAGATAACTATCACAGAATTGAAAGATTTTACGGTACATTCCAGAGAAGTTTTCTGCTTCCTGAAACAGTTGACAGTGAGAAAATTAAGGCTGAGTATAAAAACGGTGTTTTGGATATCAGTATCCCTAAAAAACCGGAAGTTAAACCTAAACAGGTCAAAATTGAGGTTAAATAAGTCTGACCCCGTAAGGGGTTAGGCTTTCTTTATTATATAAAGAAAAAATAATCCTCCTAAAAATGCAGTAACAATTCCAACCGGCAAATTTGCATTTGGTACAATAAGACGAGCTACAGTATCTGTAAATGTTAAAAAAATGCCACCTGCAAGAAAATTTAACGGTATTGCTTCTATTGCCCTATTAATCTTCATTAATCTTAAAATATGCGGTATTATTAAACCTATAAAACTTATAGGACCGGTTTCACTTACAACTACTGCTGTTAAAACAGTAGAAATAACAATAAAAAGCAAGAAATACTTTCCGTAATCAACTCCAAGTGACTTTGCTTGCTCTTTACCGAGAATAAGGATATCAAGCTCTCTATGAGATATTATTGCAATCAAAAGAAAAATAATCGAGAGACACATAAAAAACAAAGGCTTAAATACCCCAATAGTCTCAAGTGAACCAATTAACCAATGTAAAATCTGTAAACTTAAATTAGGTGGAGCAAAAAAATAAAACAAGAGTATAATTGAGGAGAAAAGAACATTAATTACTATTCCGGCTAATATAAGATTTATTACTGTTATTTCACCGGATTTTTTTGAGATAAAAATTGCTAATATTACTCCGGATAATGCACCAATAAATGCAAAAATTTCACCAAAAATCAAACCCGGAATAAATATAACGGAAAACAATACCCCTATTGAAGCACCTGTTGAAATACCAAGAGTATATGGAGTTGCCAGAGAATTAAGTAATATATTTTGCAACATATATCCTGAAACAGCAAGATTTCCACCGGCAATCAGCCCCATAATCGTTCTTGGTATTCTTGTTTCAATCCAAATTTTAAACATTATATCCGTAGTATTAAAAGGATTAATAAAATGTTGGCCAAACAAAGGAAACAGAAGAAGGGAAAGAAACCAAATAATAACAAAGACAAAGAGTTTTTTCATTTATTATTCTCTATTTTGAATCTTAAAGGAGCTACAACCGGTTTTTTTGTTCCCGGATATAGAGTATAATATAGTTCCGCACCGAAAACTGCCTTTATATTTTGAAAAGTTAACACTTCTTCCGGGGTTCCGGTTTTATAAAAACCGCCGTTTTTTAACAATATCACCATATCACTATAAAGAGAAGCAAGATTAATATCATGAGTAACCATAAAAATAAGTTTATTTTCTGCTTTCAATTTAAGAAGATAATCCATAAGTGATAGAGTGTGCCTTATATCTAAAAAACTCCCCGGCTCATCTAAAAAAATAATTTCTGCATTTTGAATCAAAGCTCTTGCAAGAAGAATTCGCTGTTGTTCACCACCGCTTAATTTATTAAATTCAAGCTCTAATTTATCGGTTATCTCAAAATCATTAACAATTTCATCTACCTTAACATCATATTCAGTATTTACTCTAAACAAATTTGCATAAGGATATTTCCCCATATCCAAGAGATCTTTAACTTTATAAGGAAAGGGAATATGAAAAATTTGCGGAACATAAGATATTAACTTGGCTCTCTCTTTTTTTTTATATTCCAAAATATTTTTTGACTTTAAAAATATATCACCTGTATAATTCTCAATAATCGCAGCAGTTGTTTTTAAAAATGTTGATTTACCTGAACCATTTTCCCCTACAAGAGCAATAATATTACCCTGGTAAAACTCTCCGCTTATGTTTTTTAAAACATGCATAGATTTATTATAAGAAAAATTAAGATTTTTTATTTTAAGCATTTTTCCAAATTAAGTTCTTTATTGTTCAATAATTTATAAATTTTCTTTATCGACAAAAATATTCTAGGACCGGGAATAGTTATATATTTTTCATTAACAGTAAACAACTTATAAGTAATATATTTTTTAACTTCACCGTAAAAAGAAACATTGTGCTTACAAGAGGTATCGATAATCATATCCGGTTTTAATGAAACAATATTTTCCAAATTAAGTTTCGGATATTCAACATTAGATTTTAAAATATTTATTCCACCTGACAAATCAAGTATATCTGAAAGAAAAGTACTGTTTGCAGCTGCAATAACACCATTTTTGTAGTGCCCTACAACAATCAACACTTTCGGTCTATTTTTACTTACAGTTTTGATATTGTTAAAACAAGTTTTCCATTTTTCCGAAAGCCTGATACCCTCTTTTTCAATTTTTAGTTCTTTTGAAATAACTATTACCGACTTAATTATTTCATCAACTGAATCATCTCCGACGACAATTGTCTTTATTCCAAATTTTTCAATCTCATCAAGATATTTCTTTTGGAATTTTACTCCAATAACATAATCAGGATTTAACATAAAAATTGATTCTATATTAGGCCTGAAAAAGGGACCTATTTTTTTTAATTTTAACATTCGTTCAGGAAAAACAGCATTATTTGTTACTGCAATAATATTATTCTCTTCTCCAAGTTCAACAAGAAGCTCAGTTACCCCGGGAGTAAGAGGAATCAGTTTAAAAGCATAGCTGCTTTCTGCAAATATCATAACAATAAGTATATACAAATACAAAAATTTTTTCATACTAATGGTGATACGGGTGATTATTAATAATTGTATAGGCTCGGTAAATTTGTTCCATTAAAATAAGAGGAACAAAACTATGAGGAAATGTTAAATCTGAAAGGGCAATCATTTTATCACTAATACTGTAATCTTCTTTAGAAAACCCATATGATCCGCCAATATAAAAATTAATTAAACTAAAATTATTCCATTTAGTTAAATATCCGGCAAACTGTTGCGAGGAAACTTTCTCACCTTTTTCATCAAGAAGAACATAAAAAGAATTGTCTTTCTTTACTTTAGAGAGAATTGTTTTTCTCTCCATATAATTCACATTCCAAGTTTTCGGAAATCTCTTATTATAAACTTCCATATAATCGGTAATACAGGAATTTTTTAACTTTGCAAGTAATATAACATTAATATTCATAACTAATTAACACTTAAAATATTTCCATCCTCATCAGCCTCATATCTTTGAGAATCATACCATAAATTCTCAATATCATATAAATCCCTTAATTCAGGAAGAAAAATATGAACAACAACATCACCAAAATCAACAAGTACCCAATTATTATGAGGCATTCCCTCAACACCAAGAGGTTGATGACCTCGTAATTTCATTTTTTCAATAAGATGATTTGCAATACCTGCTGCCTGAGTTGTTGAATCAGCAGTAACAATAATAAAATAATCTGTTATTGTTAAACCTTTAAGATTTAAAATAGTAATATCTCTTCCTTGTTTATCTATAATTGTTTTAACAATAGTCTTTAATTTAATAGGTAATTTTGCCACAAACTACTCCTTATATAATTTTTTTTCTGTTATATAACTAACAACTCTGTCCGGAACCAAAAAATTTACCGGCACTCCTTTACTGATTAATTTTCTAATCTCAGTAGATGAAATATCAAGACGGGTTGATTTAAAAAAATATATATTGTTACCGGAAATATGCTCCAATACCTCTTTTTTTTCATTAATTACAAAATTATTAATATTCTCTCCTGTAAAAGGTGGCATAAAACTCTCTGCTAATTGAAAATCAATATTCATAAAAGGAGGTCTTCTTGCAACAATAAAATTAGACAACTTAAATAATTCAAGGAAATTTTTCCATGTATTTAATTCTTTAAAAAGATCCATTCCTATAATAAAAAAAAGTTGGTTATCACTATATTTTGTTTTAAGAAATTTAAGAGTATCCACTGTATAAGATGGAGTTTCCAAATTTATATCATGCAACTCAAGTTCAAAATCTTTCCGACCTTTTATTGCCAATTCAAGTAATTTAATTCTATCTAAATAATTTGAAATTTTCTTATTGGTTTTATGTGGAGGTATATTAGAAGGCAGGAAAAGAATTTTATCAAGATTAAAATAGTATTTTGCCTCCTCTGCCAATCTCATGTGAGCTATATGAACAGGATCAAATGTACCACCTAAAATACCTATTTTCATCTACCCTCTTATCTGTCCGTTTCCAAGAACAATAAACTTTTCAATAGTTAATGCTTCCAGCCCCATTGGACCGTAAGAATGCAATCGAGATGTACTTATACCTATCTCCGCACCTAATCCTAGCTCAAAACCGTCACTCCACCTTGTAGTTGTATTAACCAAAACAGTTGAAGAATTTACCTCTTTTAAAAATTTTCCTGCTTTATTATAATCTTTTGTAATAATAGACTCAGTATGATCAGAACTATATTCGGCAATATGTTCAATTGCTTCATCAATATTTTTTACCACTTTCACAGCAAGTATTAAGTCAAGAAATTCCGCATAATAATCCTCTTCCGTTACTTCCTTTGCCCTAGGTAAAATCGCCCTTGTTTTTTCACATCCTCTTAATTCAACTCCTTTTTCCAAATAAAGTTTATCTAGTTTAGGGAGAAATTTTTCGGCAACAGCCTCATGAACAAGAAGAGTCTCCATTGAATTACATACAGCAGGTCTCTGAACTTTAGCATTATATGCAACTGCCACTGCAACTTCAAGATCTGCATCATCATCTACAAAAACATGACAAACACCTTTATAATGTTTTAACACCGGAATTCTTGAGTTTTCAACAACAAATCTTATTAACCCTTCGCCACCTCTTGGAATTATAAGATCAATACTTTCCTCATGTTTTAATAATTCTTTAATTGCATCTCTATCCGTTACCGGAATTATTTGAATAATCTCCTCAGGTAAACCGTTATCCTTTAAACTCTCTTGAAACAACTTACCTAAAATACGATTTGAATAAATTGCTTCACTTCCACCTCGTAAAATTACGGCATTTCCGGCTTTTAATGTAAGACTTGCAGCATCAACAGTAACATTTGGCCTTGATTCATAAATAATACCTATAACACCTAAAGGTATCCTCATTTTACTTACAGTCAAACCATTAGGTCTTTTCCAAGTTTTAGTAATCTCACCTACAGGATCCGTAAGTTCAGCAACTTCCTTCAAGCCTTGAATCATCTGATTAATTCTCTTATCATTCAACTCCAATCTATCTAACAAAGCTTTTGTTAATCCCTTTTCTTTACCGTCAACAAGATCCTTCTTGTTCTCGCTTTTTATAAGTTCCGCATTATTTCTAATCTTATCAGCCATATCCAATAATACTTTATTCTTTAAATTAGTATCAGCTTTAGCAATTTTTCTTGATGCTTTTCTTGCATTACCGCTATATTCTCCAATTAATTTTTGAATATCCATAATAAATCCTCCTTAAAATGATTTATAAACAATAACCATCCTATCTCTGTGGATAACTTCATC
>Ga0256913_10002070_pt1 | contig 10222 bp, 10 predicted proteins | sample Axial_MatmetaG_FD_185970 | JGI IMG/M metagenome (GOLD analysis project Ga0256913, IMG submission 185970) | Deep-sea worm associated microbial mat communities from Axial Seamount, Juan de Fuca Ridge, Pacific Ocean - Axial_Mat | ecosystem: Environmental > Aquatic > Marine > Oceanic > Microbial...
CAAAAGAGCGTACTGCCGAAAGTTTTTTGACAATGGTCTTTTTACTGTTCTTGACGATATTGAAACGAAAAGGGGTGATATCGAGTACCATAACACCATCTTCTTCATAGCAATGGGCTACTTCACTCATCTGGCGCAAAGCGATCTCATAGGTCTCCACTGAAAGTTCCGAGTATCCCCGCACATCCAAAAGATACTCAAGGAAATCCTCAATATACCCCTTCAGCTTCTCATTACTCATTATTGTATCGTGTGTTCCAGCATCCGCTCGGAAAGATAGGCTTTTGCCTCATCGAAAGACATTCCTTCAAGAGTGACACTCTGCAGATAGAAATCAACTTTCGTAAAGGGTTTGGGGATGACAAAACGGTCCCAGCTCTTCAGCTGCCAGTATTTCTCGGCCGTAAAGTTCATAATGAAGATCGGCAGGTCACTTTTAAGCGCAATGCCTACAGCACCGTCACTCATAGAGTGTCTCGGACCTCTTGGACCATCAGGGGTAATAAGTACTTCTTCACCCTTTTTAATACTTTTAAATGCCTGGAGAAGCACCTGCCTTGCACCTTTTTTTGTAGAACCTCTCAAAGGCCTGATACCCAGCAGTTGCAGTGTTCCTGCAATAAGCGAACCGTCAAAATGGGAAGAGATAATGGCTGAAGCCGGCTGTTTTTTATGTATCTTTCTGTAAGCCTGCGGGCTCATAAAAAGTTCTCCGTGCCAGCAGACGCAGACATGCTGTGCATCACTGACAGGAGAGATGAAATGGAATTTTTTGGAAGAGGTCCACCAGATAATACGCATTAGAAAGTACACAAGAGGGGGCACTATGACCTTTGCCACACCCCTGAGAATATCTTTCATTATATTCTATACCACGACACCATCAAGTGCACCGCGTGATGTTTTGGTGATCTTCACATCCACGATCTTTCCAAGCAGTTCTTCACTGCCTTCCACAAAGACCAGTTTGCCGTCATCACTGCGTCCGGAGACCCTGCCGTTTGCTTTGAGTTCATCAAAATAGACCCGGTGTATCTTCCCAAGCTGGGCATCCATGATCTCGTCCAGTATCTCCGTATGTCTTGCCTGCAGCTTTGTCAGACGCTCTCCTGCAACCTTGTTATCGATCTGCTCTTCGAATTCTGCAGCTGCCGTATAGGGTCTCGGAGAGTACTTGAATGAGAAAAGCTGTTCAAAACGTACCTTCTCAAGTACATCCATCGTATCTTCGAAATCTGCTTCACTTTCACCCGGAAAACCTACAATGATATCGGTCGAGATCGTCGCTTCAGGACAGAGTGTACGTATCTTCTCACAACGATTGAGGAAATTCTCTTTGGTATAGCCACGCTTCATTGCTTTCAGCAATGCAGTCGATCCGCTCTGGAGAGGTACATGTATCTGTTTGCATATCTTCGGATTGGAAGCGAACTCTTCGATGAATGCATCATCCATATGCAGAGGATGTGGAGAAGTGAATCTGATACGCTCCAGCCCTTCTATCTTCGAGATCTTTTGAAGCAGGCCCGTAAAATCGATCTTCTCTTCTGCCGCACCGAAACGTCTTCCGTAATTATTGACATTCTGCCCAAGAAGCATCACCTCTTTGGCACCAGAAGCCACCGCTTTGCTGATCTCCTGTACCAGAAGGTCACTGGGGATGGAGATCTCATCACCTCTGGTCGCCGGTACGATACAGAAGGTACAGGATTTGTCACATCCAATGGATATATTCACCATCGCCTTGAAGGGATTGGTTCTGTACTCCCCAAAAGCATAGGTACTCTCATCAAAGTCAGTATTTACTTCAACAGCATGTTTCCTGTCAACCACCTGCGTGATCTTGGAGACATTTCTCGCGCCAAGGACAAAATCTACAGAAGGGGCTCTTTTAATGATCTCTTTACCCAGATGACTTGCTGTACATCCGGTAACACCAATCTTGGCTTCAGGCTTCTTATGTTTGTTGAAAACACCGATCTCGGAGAAGAGCTTGGCGACCGGTTTTTCCCTGACGGAACAGGTGTTGATGATGATCAGGTCGGCTTCATCAAGGTCCTGTGTAAGTTCGTAGGGTTCTTTCCGGTTCAGTTCAGCGATCATATGTTCACTGTCACGGACATTCATAGCACATCCGAGGGTTTCAATAAATAGTTTTTTCATTTCAATAGTAGGCAGAGGGTAATGGTAGAGGGTAGAAGATAAAACGTGGAGTATAATGTAAGATTCTACTGGCTACGCATAACGCGCTACCTGTTCTCCTTAGGCGATAATATGGACTTCGTAGATGAACTCATTGTCATCAAGACCGTATTTTACTTCGCGCATATAGACGGAGTATCCCTTCTCTTCAAAATGCTCAATAAGCTCTTTAAGCTCTTTGTGGGAATTGTCTTTATCGAAATAAAAGATCGATCTGCTTGCCAGTTCTTCTTCCAGTTTTTTCAACTCGATGGTTTTTGGTTTTGCTTTAAGTGTCGTTCTAGCAAGTTTAAGTTTCATTTCTATTATACCTTTTACAATTATTATTCAGTTTTATGACATCAATTTGATTTATTATACTTTATTTTCAGTAAAGGTTAGATGAGATATAATTCTAATCTTCAAAAACACTGCTCCCCCGGACGTTCTTAACACTGTTATGTTACCTCTTGTAGCGGTAGGATTGAAATGTTATACATTTAAGGATTATTATATGGAAAAGATACTCGATATCATAGAAGCGATTGCACATGAAAAGAATATTTCAAGAGAACATGCGATCGAAGCATTCAAAGATGCACTGGTCAATACTGCCAAAAAACTGACAAGTTTCACTAGCAACTTCGAAGTAACCATCGACAACGATACAAAAACATACTCGGTACATAAAGTCATCACAGTCGTAGCCGATGACGATGAACAGCTTTATGTGGAAGTGGGAAAAGAGGATAACAAAGAGAAAATACTCTCAGACGCCGTTATGCCGCTTTCAGAAGCCAAAGAGTTCGATGAATCTCTTGAGATCGGCGACAAATTGACAGAAGAGTTCATTCTTGAAGAGCATGGGCGTACCGCTTCTGCCAACCTCTTCAGAGAACTTGAATACCACATTCAGAGACGTATCGAGCAGGACCTCTTTGAAAAATACAGAGAGAAGGTCGGTTCTGTCATGCTTGGTACTGTCAACCGTATTGACGCCGATGACAACACTCATGTAGAGATCGGTGAACTTAAAGGTATTCTGACACTCAGAAACCGTATCAAAGGAGAGAAGTTCAAGCGTGGTGACACCATCAGGGCACTGCTACGCTATGTCAGTGTTGACCCACAGTACGGCCTTTTTCTTGAGCTTACAAGAACTTCTCCAAAATTCCTTGAAGCCCTCATGGCAAGTGAAGTGCCAGAGATCGCAGATGGTGTCGTCGAGATCGTCAATGCCGCACGTATTCCAGGAGAGAGAGCAAAGATCGCACTCAAAACCGACCAGATGAATGTGGACCCTATCGGTGCAGCTGTCGGTGTCAAAGGGGTACGTATCAATGCGGTCAGCGAAGAGCTTAACGGCGAGAATATTGACTGTATCGAATACTCCCCTATCCCGGAGATCTTCATTACAAGAGCCTTGAGCCCTGCGATCACACAAAGTATCAAAGTAGATCAGGATGAGAAGAAAGCTATCATCAACATTACCGGAGACCAGAAAGCAAAAGCGATCGGTAAAAGCGGTATCAATATCCGTCTGGCATCGATGCTGACAGGCTATACGATCGAACTGAATGAAGTTGAAGGGGTTACAGAGAGACAACCTGAATCAGCTGAAGGCCGTGAGATGGAGAAAACCACAGACACCAGCGCATTGGCGGATCTGTTCAAATAGAAACCTGTATATTGTGATTGTTGGTTGCAACATTTATCAATTTATATATCCAATGATATGGATGTGTCGTATTCGACGAATACGACCTACGTGATCGCATTAACGGAAATGAATTGTTGATTGTGATATACTGGTTTTTTAGAACCAATGATATAAATATGTGCGTATCATATTTCAAGGGCATTCAGACTCGAACCTTGTAGGTCGTAATCGTTGATTACGACATTTACCAATTTATAATCCAATGATATGAATGTGTCGTATTCGGCGAATACGACCTACGTGTATTGCATTAACGGGAATGACCCCGATACCAAACCTTTATGCAAAGATCATTTCAGAAAAACTTTCCACATCCAGAGAAGCAGAACCCACCAGAACACCATCCACACCATCGATACTGATGATCTCTTTAATGTTTGCAGGCTTTACGGAACCGCCGTAGAGCAGAGGTCTGTCAAAATGCTCTTTAAGTGCTTTGTGCGTAGAAGAGATCTCTTCAGTCGTTGCAGAACGCCCTGTACCGATCGCCCAGATCGGTTCATAGGCAATAATGAGTTTTTCATATGACAGATCGATACCCTCGAACTGGGAAAGGAGATGTGCCATTACTGCCTCATCTCCCTCCTCTCTTACTTCCAATGCTTCACCTATGCAATAGATGATCTCGAAACCCTGTGCTTTGAAATAGGAGAACTTCTCAGCAACCAGTATCTGGTCCTCACCAAAAATATCGCGTCTTTCGCTATGGCCGACAAGAATAGTATTTATACCAAATTCTGCAAGCTGTTCCAAGCCGATCTCACCGGTATAAGCACCATTCTCTGCCATATAGGCATTCTGTGCACCAATGGTAAGGTCACCTTCGTAAATATCCAAAGCCGTTGCAGGAGGAAAGACGAAAACACGGTCTTCACTGTGCTTTGAAACCAGCTTCTGAGCCAATGTATCCAGATAGGCTTTGGTCGTTGCACGGGTATGGTTCATTTTAAAGTTTGCAGCAAAGATCATAGTTTATCCTTTCAGTGAACAGTGTACTCTGTTCATTTCTCAAGTGCTTCAAGGCCTGGCAGTTTGATACCTTCTATCAATTTGAGACTTGCACCGCCACCGGTACTGACAAATGTCATCTCATCTACATCACCGGCTCTTTGTGCCACATCGGCAGTATCACCACCACCTACAATGGTCGTTGCATGTGTCTCTGCAATATGGTGAGACATCATGATACTCCCTTTGGAGAATTTATCCATTTCGTATACACCCATCGGCCCGTTCCAGATGATCGTTTGTGCATCATTAAGTACCTCACGGAAGAGTCTTGAAGATGCCGGCCCCGTATCGAGTCCCATCCATGTTACAGGGATCTCCTGCGACGGAAGATATTTGACCGCTGTATTTTCGGAGAATTCCGGTGCAACAACAAAATCCACAGGCAGATAGAATTTCACACCAAGAGAGTGTGCTTTCTCCATGATATCCCTAGCTTCATTGAGCAACTCATCCTCTACCAGTGATTTACCAATCTCATACCCCTGTGCTTTAAGGAATGTAAAGGCCATACCTCCACCAATGATCACCTTGTCGACTTTATTGAGCAGGTTGGTCAAGGCCTGGAGTTTTCCGGATACTTTGGATCCTCCAACCACTGCAACGAACGGCCGTACAGGATCATTCAGGACTTTACCAAAGAAATTGACCTCTTTACTCATCAAGAAACCTGCTGCTTTATGGTCTCTGTCAAACTCTTCTGCAATTGCATAGATAGAGGCATGTTTTCTATGGCAGGCTCCAAAAGCATCGTTCACATAAACATCGGCAAAAGAGGCTAACTCTTTGGCAAATGTTTTATCATTGCTGGTCTCTCCTGCTTCATAACGAAGATTTTCCAGCATCAGGATATCCCCTACCTCCAGCTTTTCAGCCTTCTCTTTAGCATCTGGACCGACCACATCATTCGCCATGTATAGTTCATTTTTGATTTTTAAAAGAGTATGCAGCCTTTTTGCTATCGGCTTGAGTGAATACTTCTCTTCATACTTGCCGGGTTCCGGCCTTTCATAGTGAGATGCCAGAATGATCTTGCAATCCCTGTCTATACAATAACGGATCGTCTGCAGTGCAGAACGGATACGTCTGTCATCCGTGATATTCCCGAACTCATCTTTTGGTACGTTGAAATCACATCGTATAAATACTCTTTTTCCGTCAATATCAATGTCTTTTAATGTTCTCATCTCTTCGCTTTACTACTTGAATTTTTATTTTTTGCTGATATGTACAGCCATATCTACCAATCTGCAGGAGTAGCCCCACTCATTGTCATACCAGGAGAGTACCTTGACCATATTGCCGCCGATCACCTGAATGGTATCGAGTGCCACAACGGAGCTGAGTTCCTCACCTACGAAATCCTGGGAAACCCTGTACTCTTCATCCACACCCAAAATACCTTTGTGCGAACCTTCACTTGCGATCTTGAATGCTGCTTTGACCTCATCAAGGATCACCTCTTCATTGAGTGTGACCGTCAGATCCACCATGGAAACATCAGGGGTCGGTACCCTGATCGCCTGCCCATTGAGTTTTCCTTCAAGCTGCGGAAGTACTTTGGAGATCGCTTTGGCAGCACCTGTGGTCGTAGGCAAAATATTCAGAGCACCTGCACGCCCTTTTCTCGGATCTTTCTTATGTTTGGCATCAAGGATCGGCTGGGAAGAGGTATAGGAGTGGATCGTGGTCATAAGCCCTTTTTCAATACCGAAAGCATCATCAAGCACTTTGGCAACAGGTGCCAGGCCGTTCGTGGTACAGCTCGCATTGGAGACGATCGCCTGACCGGCATACTCATCGGCATTGGCACCCAGTACGAAAGTAGCCGTATCATCTTTTGCAGGTGCAGAGAAAAGCACCTTTTTGATACCGTTGTCAAGATACGGCTGTACGCTTTCTGCCGTCAGGAACGCTCCCGTACATTCAAGTACGATCTCGGCACCACAGGAAGCGAAGTCGATCTTTTCCAATGCGCGCTCTGTAAAGATCTTCGCTTTTGTCTTGCCGATATTCACATAACCGTCTGTCACGGTAATGTCTGTACGTCTGCCGTGTACGGAGTCGTATTTCAGGTTATATTCAAGCATCTCTTCCGTTCCGCTTGCATTTACCGCGACCAGTTCGATATCATCTCTGTCCGCAATGATACGTGCCACACATCTACCGATCCTGCCCAATCCGTTTATCGCTACTTTTACAGCCATTTCATACCCTTATCGTTTATTTAGGAGGTGCTTTATGCAAAACTATGTTAAAATGCGACCATTCGTCACTATTCAATAGTGCGTAATTTTACAGTAAATGAGGTTAGCATTTGGTTAATCAGCCCAAGCCGACGGCAGCAATATTCGGGGGGAGTTTCGACCCTCCTCATCAGGGCCATCAGGAGATCGTCCAAAAGGCTGCCGAAGCACTGGATATTGACCGGCTCATTGTCGTTCCTGCCTATTTGAATCCTTTTAAAAGTACCTCACTGGCAAGTGCAGAAAAGCGTCTGGAGTGGTGCCATCTGCTTTTTGACGATATAGCAAAAGTAACTGTCGATGACTATGAGATACAACAGGGCAGAAGCATACGTACCTCACAGACTGTAAAACATTTCAACACTATGTATGAAGTAAAATATCTCATTGTCGGTTCTGACAACCTGTCAACATTGACAAAATGGCATGAATTCGAATGGCTCAACAAAACAATCACCTGGGTGATCGTTACCAGAGAAGGCCATCCGGTAAATACGGGCAAACTGAGATCATGGAAGACCCTTGAAGTCGATCTTCCAATCTCGTCGACCCGTATTCGTGAGGAGATAGATTTACACTATATTGACAACAAAATAAAACAATCAGTCCATGAGACACTAAAGGAAATACGGAATGACAATTGATGAAAGAATAGAAAATATCGTAAAAATACTTGATGAGAAAAAAGCCGAAGAGATAGAGGTATTCGATCTTGAAGACGCAGACTATATCGCAGACTATGTCGTTATCGCCAATTCTCTCAACCCCAAACATACCATCGCACTTTTTGAACACCTCAAAAAAGACCTCAAACCGCTTGGAGAAGCTTTTCTTGCAAGTGATGTAAGCGATGACTGGGTCGTAGCAGACCTCGGAGATATACTGATCCATATCATGATCCCTGAATACAGACAGCGTTATTCGCTTGAAACATTCTTGAGTGAACTGGTAGAGAAACAGAAAAAGAGTCATCTATCGTAGGGTCGGTTCACCGACCACAAACAGAAATTGCTACAGAAATCCACCCCATACATCTTCATATCGTGACCCCGCGATCAGGGACCAGATCACAAAAAGTACAATGGTCACTGCGGGAGAGAAGATAAGCCACCACACATACCGGTTTCTCAGCAGATAATAGAGCAGACCCGCCCATGCAAAAACTATCAGAACGATATGCGCAAGAAAAAAGGGAATGACAGGACGTGTAATGTTCCCGATGATCCCCAAGGCAATGATAAGGATAAAGCTCCCCAGAGAGATAAAGAGTTTTTTCGTATCTTTATTACGGGAGTAGAGCCAAAAGATCAACCCAAATGTCAATAGAACCGCCATAACAAGAAACGCTTTCATATTGCTCCCCTAATTTCTAATTTCTAATTTCTAATTTCTAATTTTATCATACTACAGTTTATCCACCACATTGATACCCAATATCTCCAACCCCTGCCTGATCGTTCTAGCCGTCATATCAGCCAGGGCAAGGCGTGACTGTTTTGTCTTTTCATCCACACCCTCTTTGAGTATCGGATTCTGCTCGTAGAAACGCATGAAGAGTGTGACCAGTTCATACAGATAGGTCGTGATCTGATTGGGCGCAGCATCCACTGCCGCTCTTTCAAGCACCTCTTCAAAACGAAGCAGCATAACACTCAGACGGTGTTCAAGCTCATCCCCGATAATGATCTCTCCGTTTATTTTGCCCCCGTACTTTCTGAAAATACTCTGTATCCTTGCATAGGCATACTGCATATAAAGAGAGGTATTCCCTTCAAAAGAGAGCATCTTGTCCCAGTTGAAGATATAGTTCGATTCACGGTTGATGGAGAGGTCCGCATATTTCACTGCACCGATCCCGATGATCTTCGCCAGTCTCTCAACCTCCTCTTCGGAGTACGCATCTTTCTCTTTGATCGCTGCTTTTGCTTTTACCACAGCTTCATCGAGAAGGTCAATGAGTTTTACTGTCCCGCCGTCACGTGTCTTGAAGGGTTTTCCGCCCGCATCCATCATCGTTCCGAAAGCGATATGCTCCAGTTTGACATCTTCAGGTACGAAACCCGAAGCTTTGGCTACTTTGAACACCTGCTTGAAATGCTCTCCCTGTCGGGCATCTACCACATAGGAGATACGCTTCGCACCCAGTACATTGGCCCTGTAGCGTAATGCAGCAAGGTCTGTCGTGGCATAGAGATACCCTCCGTCACCCTTCTGGACGATCACGGGTATCTCTTCACCCTCCAGGAAAACGCACTGTGCACCGTCACTCTCCTGAAGCATTTTAACCGCATCGAGCTCATCGATCACCTTTGGCAGCTCTTCGTTGTAAAAACTCTCTGCTCTGACATGCTCACGCTTCAGGTTGACATCAAGTTTTTCATAGACGACTTCACAGTGTCCCAGAGAAATATCGATAAATTTCTGCCAGAGATTCAGACAATGTGCATCTCCGCTCTGGATCTTGACAACATATTCCCGTGCTTTGTCGGCAAAAGCCTCATCTTCATCAAAACGCTTCTTGGCATCTTTATAGAACTGTTCAAGATCCTGAAGAGAACCTGAACCATCCTCTCCCATCTCTTCAAGATAGGCAATAAGCATACCGAACTGTGTCCCCCAGTCTCCCACATGGTTCTGACGGATCACCTCATCTCCGAGGAATTCCAGAAGATTCGCCAGTGTATCTCCAATAATGGTGGAACGGAGATGTCCTACATGCATCTGTTTTGCCATGTTCGGTCCGGAGTAATCCACCACGACTTTGATAGGGTCACTCTTCTTTTCAATACCCAGTCTTTCATCGGCAGAAGCTTCCTGACAGGCCTCTGATACCCATGCATCATTCAGCCAGAGGTTGATGAATCCCGGACCGGCGATCTCAGCTTTGGCAAGGACAGTTGAAAGATCAAGATGCTCCAGTATCGCTGCTGCGATCTCCCTGGGATTCTTTCCCAGTTTTTTGGAGAGTGCCATGGCACCGTTGAACTGATAGTCTCCAAACTCCGGTTTGGTCGCTTCAGAGACAGGAATAGGTGTTTCATCGATACCGGCTTTATCAAAAGCTTCT
>Ga0256913_10002071_pt1 | contig 10222 bp, 7 predicted proteins | sample Axial_MatmetaG_FD_185970 | JGI IMG/M metagenome (GOLD analysis project Ga0256913, IMG submission 185970) | Deep-sea worm associated microbial mat communities from Axial Seamount, Juan de Fuca Ridge, Pacific Ocean - Axial_Mat | ecosystem: Environmental > Aquatic > Marine > Oceanic > Microbial...
AAGATACTGTATATAAATTAGGAACACACTGCATAATATTAATAGTGTGAAAATCTTACCTTCAGACTTCTTGTTTGGCATACTTGTCTGAGATGCCAGATTCTTGGAAGAGAGAAGGGGGGGGGGTCTTCTTGTGTTTACACATCTTATGTCATTGGTTCTAGATCTAGTTTAGGTTTGTCATCTGACAGGTTAACCACATGTTCATCAACAGCATCTTGTATTTCCTCTTTGATCATCATACTTCTAACAATCTATGTGCACACCAAACAAGAACTAATTATCATTTCTTTATCTGCTACAAAACAGTAACAATGTCAGTGAGTAGGTTTATATTTTTAATAATCAAGCTACCATAAGTGCATATTTACTATTAATATAATAATAAAATACAAAGTACTCACCCTGTGTGCCTTTCTTTTTCGAACAACTGGTCTCATTGGAAAATCTATTGTAGCACTTGTACTTGTTATAGATCTAGAGTCTAGACGGATGTGTCATGTTGACGTTTGCCGGTTACGCTTAGATCTATACAGTAGGAATGGCGTCTTTCTTCAAAACTAGTTTCTTCGCCAGCCACATATCATATTGTATTTTGTTGTGGTAGTTGTCATCAACAAAATGTTCACTACATATCGTCATATGTGTGGTGAGTGCTATTTGTTCCGTGTTCGTTGGACAAAATGCATCCAAGTCACTCTCAGTTTTTCCGAAGACGGGGGAGAGATGGCATGAGCGGAAATCGCACTTTCTAAACTAATATTTCCATACCCAGCACAAACACCTAACCAGTTTTCACAATGATTATATAAACTGTTATATATCAAAATATCCGATAGTAAAACACACAAAAATGATGCTAGTGCTGCTAGTTCACAATATAAATAAAACCAATTCCACAACAAAACAAGCATTGGCAGTGCTTTATCAAGTTGGTTGTGTTTATCTGCTGTGACGTCACAGGCTTCGTGGCTCCAACTGTCTTCGTGCAATGACGTCAAGTACTACTGTGGCGCACGGGGGTCACATATGAGAGATATATATGCGCATGTATTGTTTTTCAATATAAAATGCACAGGAAGAAAGGAATGCATTTTTTTCCTCATAAATTCCAATGTCTGAGGCCTTTAAGTGGGTTTTATTCCTGTGCTAGATTCTGCCACTGATGAACAGTAAACTCTGGCACACCATTATCACAGAACATTGCCTTCTGATTCACCTTGCCGTCCTCTTGAGATCACCCCCGTTGCTGTCTAGGAGAGTAAAAAAATTCAGATCAAAGTCATTTGAGGCTTGGTATGATAAAGATGGAAGCAAACCAGTTTAAATATGGAAATATTGCATTTTCAATTCAAAGCTATTATTTGTGTTTTATCAATTACAAGTAATCAGAATTATTTTATAGGTGGAGCCACATATGATTAGATCTAGTTCATTTTACATAAATTTACTAATACTATGACTTCATCACACAACACATGCCCTCATGATTGAAGTTTGACAGTTATTGTATAATTTGATGTTATAATTAATAAACAAACATGTCACACCAAACACCCCTGATTGTAACTTCAACTGGCAATCATTATTAACTAATTGTTTTCTCAGCATCTGGTGAGTAAGGTTTGCAATGTGAGCAGTGATTTTTATTGTATAGTTAATCATCCGGAGGTACTGGTAGGCAACAGCATGTGACTATCAAGTATTGTTACATAAAGACCAGTATATGTTTAGGAAATGCAAATAACATTTTGGTGAAAATTAATCATCGTTTATTGAATAATAATGGAATAGTAGGCAGTGATGTGACAATTTTGATCGGACTCTGGCTCACACAAACACGCCTGGTTGTAACTTCAGTTGGCTAGTGTTATTAATTAATTGTTTCACAGCACTTCTGGAGGTTCCAGTAGGTGATATCTTGTGAGTATTAAGTATCATTTACATAAAGACTGACATGATTGGGAAATCCAAATAACACTCTAGTGTTGTGTGTCAAGGATAGCCCAAAACATCGTTCCTTCAGCTGGTAGGAAATATATTGCACTTATAACAACAAGTATATACTGTATGCTAGATAATTAATTTTGCATATATTTATACCTGAGCTGCAGTTAGATTTCAACACAATGTAGTCTAACAAGTCATACTGATCAGTGACAATTCCCCCAAAGCTGTGGTACACTCCAGACTGGGAACAGACAAGGCAGGAAAATTGGGGTTCATATACAAACTGTTAGATTAACGTTCTTGAAATGATAAAGATCAATCAAATATAAAAAGAACTTCATTAGTTTTGTGGATTAGGAAATGTTTAACTGTTGTTGTTTTTTAAATTAAAAAATGCATTATATTTTTTTAAATCATGATTTTTTGGGGACCTGGACTGATAATTGTGCTTTTGTCTTTTCCTATCTTGTGATTGTTATTATTTACAGGTCAGATATCGGCTTAAGGCTGGCTTCGTTTTTTGCCCGTTCTGCGATGAAGTATATCTTGGTAACTGGAGGAGTTATCAGCGGCATTGGAAAGGGTGTAATTGCTAGCAGTCTTGGTACAATCCTAAAGGCTGGAGGTGTTAGGGTCACCTCCATTAAAATTGACCCGTATATAAATATTGATGCTGGAACATTTTCGCCTTATGAACATGGTAATGGCAACTGTCTTATTAACTATTACATTTTGCATATTTTAGTTGTATTATATATGTCGATGTCTTATTGCCGCACTGTCGTCTCTCTTAATGGAGGAATAATTTGAAGAATCACTGTGATATGAGTATTTTTATTTAAATGAGAATTGTGACCGGTTTATTCCAGGAGAGGTTTATGTTCTAGATGACGGTGGCGAGGTTGATCTTGACCTTGGTAATTACGAACGTTTCCTGGATGTAACGCTGCGCAGGGACAACAACATAACAACTGGCAAGATATATCAGCAAGTGATAAACAAGGAGAGAAGGGGAGATTATCTTGGCAAGACGGTACAAGGTAGGAGATTTTGGTCAAGACTGTTGCAGTGCAGATGCCATTAGAAAGTGGATTTCTGCTTTAGAGGTGTTTTGTGTTCTGAGAAAGGCTCACCGATTGAATGAATGAAAACCGTACAGCAGTGATGACACATACAAACACATACACACTGCTGCTAATTAGCTAGAGTAGGGAGAGGGCTCCTCCGTTGTCTAGTGGTAGCATGTTGGACCACAGATCACTACCACTCATGTTCGAATCTCGGTGTGGGCATATCTGAATGTTGTTTCCTCCTTGACTTCGCCTCATTACTTTTGGAGGTCACTCGGCCCATTTAATCTACCATCAGCACAAAAGTGGCCGTAAAACATCAATCATCTCTCTCTCATCTTGCTAGAGTAGGGGGATGACATGCCTATGCTTTCTGCCGCTTTGGTGTCTTGCCTTCAGTGAACCAATCCATAGAACCCGCTGTCTACAGCTGGAACATTTATATGGAAGTTCTGGCATAGAGTACGAATTGTTAGGAAGATTTACATCATCTTATTATTCTATTTGTAATAGTAAAAAAGACTCTACTCGTCTATGCTCGATGTTATGTAAGACGGCAATGACACCCGTCGCAATGAACAGAAGGCAGTTATGTGCAAAATTAAATATTGGTAGAGAGTGTTTGAATGAATATAGCAAATCGAAGTTAATTAAACTATATGATTGTAATGATAAACGTAAAACAGATGGATCGGCACTTAAATAGCTATGTCTAGTTAGAGATGGAATAATGAATATTGATATCGATCTTGTTGATGATGATATACGTTGCTGATGATATGTTGTGCCTATGCTAGCATAAAGTTATGTTTTATTCATTTTTCTTGTAGTTTTGTTTTCGGTTTTGTGTCTTTCCTTTGTTTGATACTTCAGCTATACGACGTATTGTATTCTATGTAATTATGAAATAAATCATGTAATTTTTAGAACCGATTACTTTCTTACCCGACAGTGGTGCCTCACATCACAGACGCCATACAAGAATGGGTTGAGAGAGTGGCCAAGATTCCCGTTGATGGCCATAAGAAGGAACCTGATATTTGTATCATTGAGGTCAGTTGTAAGGACCATTACTCGGAACCATTTACTAACAAAACAAGATCCTATTCATTTGTCTTTTTTTCATTCTTTTTTTAGTCATTAAATTGAAGACAACAAACTAAATCCCCGTTCAGCAAACTAGTTTATTTGGTTTTTAAGCCATGGTCGACTTCAGCACAAATGTTTTAACGTTATAATCATTGATATGCTCGTTATGCGGTGCCATTTGTGGACTGGAAACTCTCCAGGCTGAATTCTGGTGAACTACAAATGCTTACGGTTGTTTATTGCTTACGGTTGGTTTTTAAGGACGGTAATACAAGCATCTGCAAATTTGGAATTTTCTTCTTAGTTAACCGTTAGTCTCTACCATAGTAACATGTTTATATTTTGATTTGACCAGGCCGACATGATGCGAGTCTGTTAGGATAATGATAAAAAACAGGTGTGCAGTGATAAGACAGCAACGTCATGCCTTTACTGTCACTTATTACTACAACCCATTAAACAGGGTCACACTGCGGATGCTATCTTACAGTTAGTAACTGTATTTTAGTTTTCTTGCCTTCCATTAATGTTTAAGCATTGATTGGTCAGTGTCTACTGATGCTTGATATCTTTGTACAATAGAAAGAATAGGAGGTGTCTTAATTTATATTGAATTGCCATTGGAATATATAGAATAGTTTTATTATATCTGTGTGTGTGTGTGTGTGTCTGTTTGCAGCAGAAGCTAAAAGTATAGTGTGTGTGTGTGTGTTGTATGACAAGCACAGAATAAGTTGACTCAGAAAGCCTGATGCTATTATTATTAATTCTGCATCTTCGAATCTGACCTGGTATTCTGATTGGTGACAAACGTCTAGCTTCCTTGTTTAAAACCAGGCTTATGTCGGAATTGTGAATTATTTTGTTCATTTTCATTAAACAATGCTTGCCCCAATTAGCCTATCATTGTGTGCATAACTGATCATAAAACATTTATTTTAATCATGTTACAAAATAATAATCTCTTTGTGTGTGTATGTGCGTGATGGGGGGGTGAAGTAATGCTAATAAATGTGGTGATTTTTCCATATGGGTTTTCTCTACACAACACTACTTTCATAGATATCCATACATTTTTTAATGGTAGGAAATATCAAAACCTGAAGTAATTGTGCTATTAACCAGCTATCAATAACACGCATGTTGATTGTTCTTGTTTTCACGTATTCCTTAATGTGTGAAAAGACGTATTTATCAGAAGAATTATTACCATAGATTAAAAACTGATAACGGAATAATTAAACCTGTTCATGTTACGTATTCTTGAAACATAGATAAACATTTCATTCTTTTTCTATTTAATTTTGATTAACATTTACATTTATATTGTAAGCATTAATAATTTAACAGCTTGGAGGTACTATTGGAGACATTGAGGGCATGCCATTTGTAGAAGCATTCAGACAGTTTCAGTTCCGAGTAAAACGTGAGAACTTCTGTTGTGTACATGTCAGCCTGATTCCTCAGGTGAGAATTTAATTCTAGACGAAAATATTCCTTGTAACAAAAGGCGGGCTCAATACACTTCAGTTTGAGATCTTTTATTGATAATGTAAATACTTAAAGGGCCATAGCAGGATGTAATGTACCTTTGTAAAGAACTTATGCCTTTACACATCAGAGTTACCATCAATCCATTAAAATAAGTGGGGGTATTTATGTCTGGCAGCATTTTATTTATGTTCATTGATTGCAGACAGCTTTTCCTAAACTGTTCTTTACTAAAAGGTCTTTTTACAATGTTTTTAGTTTACAATGTTTATGTTATAGTGATATTTTATTTAGTTCTCGTTTTCCCAAGTACTTCATAGTGATTTTTTTCCACATCGTGTCACTGACGTGATGAAATATTGTAGACTCTAGACTCGTATGCTTAGAGAATTTTTTTTCAAAAGCTGATTTCTTCCTGTGTCCGTGGAAGAAATTCCCCTGTTTCTGATCCTTATAAATAAACAGTAATTGGCATTGGGGAAGGATCAGTTTTGGTGGTTTGGATGTGAATTTGATTGGCAATATTATGAATTCCTGCCAAATTCGGTCCAATACTACATACTTATAGAGTGTGAGCGATAGTAATGTTAGATTTTTGAAGTGTAATAATTCGGTTGTTCTGTTCTCATTCCGAAAACCATTCATTTCAGCCTAAGACAACGGGAGAACAAAAAACAAAACCAACACAGAACAGTGTCCGCGAACTTCGTGGGCTAGGCCTGTTTTCTGACTTAGTAAGTCTCTGATCTTAGTTTTATTAAGCTGTAGGTTTTTTGGGGGGGTTTTTCTTTTTGGTCTTTATTCAGTAATACGTTCATTCACAGATTACTACAAAACAATACAATACAATATTCACAGTATCACAATGCACATATATTATATTATAGTATATTATCCACATTATCCTGTAGTTATATTTTAGCATGATTGGATGCTTGTACCTTGTTATTAAGTCTATGATCTACTTATTTTATAGACATTACTCACAACACAAGGTGATATATGTTTTGTTGATGTAGGATTATTAACTGTAGTTATTATGTTTCTGGGCCATCTGTTTTGTTACATTGATAATACTAGGGCAGAATAAATGTTCACCTTCTGATTGATCTTTTCCAGCTTGTGTGTAGGAGTCAGTCTCCACTTTCAGATGAAGTGAGAAACAAATTGTCAAATTTTTGTCATGTAGGACCCGAGCAGGTAGAGTCCTATTCACAATCACAGACAAATGTTACTATTTCAGTTTGCGTGCGTGTGTGTGTATGTTTTGTTATTTCGATAATATGCTTTGCTGTACAGGACTGATAGACATTCAAAGTTTTTGATACAAAGTTCTTTATTTAATGCTGCATATATATATATATATATATATATATATATATATGAAAAGTATGCAGTTCAAATAGGTTAAATTTCATTATCTGACTAATTTCTCAGATAATACTAATTAATTTTATGTATAGCTGATGTAGTAATGCATTTCTATTCAAGCAAACGGTGATTCTGTATTCTAAGTGCACATACAGAAGATAGGTTATAATGATGTTGTTGTTTTCTTCTCTTGTCAGGTTATTTGTGTGCACGATGTCACATCCATTTACCGTGTGCCTCTGCTGTTACAAGAACAAAAAGTTGTAGAATACCTTACACAACGTCTCCAACTGGCTTTCCATCCCAACAAGCCTCGGAAGTTTTTGTTGAAGTGGAAAGAATTAGCAGATGCGTATGTTGATGAGTGTTTTTAAAGTGACTAAAATGTGTAGACAGCATTGTCACAATACAGATATGATCATATTTTATGGCACTTTTAATATGTGCACCTTGTTATCGTTTTTCTTCTTCAGGTGTTCAGTTTAATATTTGATTCAGAAGTATTTTTCTACACTAGCTCAGTTGCCAAATCTGAACAAACAATTGCTGGAGGGTGCTGTCCTGACATCTGGGGAGGTTAATCTCTGGTGCTCCACCTCCCAGATCTATCTAGACTGATACGTACATGTAGAGAGAAAAAAACACCACTTGTCCAAAACTTATATCAACCCGACATGTATTACATTGTACAAGTAAACTAAGCAGTTTTATTGTTAAATATCTTAAAACATCAAAAAGGGAAGTTATAACGCTTGCAAACAAGATAAGATATTGATTTCATCATTATAAATGACTGGGAGTGGTCATCATTAACTTCGATGAGTCATGATAAATGGCATTAGCAGACATCCACATGTGTTTGAAAACATGCCAGTACAAATGCAAGTTCTGTCTGAATATATATTTGTATATGACCCCTTGCTAAACTGCTTCTGACAGCCCCCTAGACTAGTGGCATGTGGTTTGACAGAGGCTGCTTATGGATCACCAACACTGAAAACATCTTTTAATAATCTGCCAGTTACTTCAATTATCAAAACTTGTTTGCGATTAACTATTGTTTTTGGGTGGAATACCATTTAAGCTAATAGAAAATGTACATCCTTTTTGTTTTAACTGCACGTCATTGATGTTTACAGGTGATTAATAGTTGTAAACAAACACAGTTGTCCACCATCTCTGGGATCTTCCGTATATACTTTCCATTATAAACAGGGCCACGGGAATATTCTTAGTAAAACTCCGGTTCATGTTTTTCCATATATGTGGAGCCAATCTTGTGAGAGAAAAAAGTAGATATCTGCCTATATATTCTTTACTAAATCATAGGATTTTGTATGTTGTTTTCAAAGTCTCATTGGCCAACCTCACCGGATATTGCAAAAACGGTGCTGCACCAAGTGAAAAGTTGGAGAACTACCTGAACTGGCAACTGAGCTATTAGATAGCATATTTTAGGAATTTCTTTCATGGACTTTTGTGTGTTCTTTTATGTCATGTCTTGAAACATGAACTTATGTTTGGTGATGTTTTCTAAATGTCTGTTAAGAACCTTCTTCGTATATTCCTTTTAGATGAAGTTTTAGGCATTCCTAATTTATTGCTTCTTTTAGCCAAGATCGTCTGCTGAAAGAGGTTACAATAGCTTTGGTTGGCAAGTATACAAAATTGGCTGATGCTTACACATCCGTGGTGAAGGCTCTGCGACATTCATCAATGGCTGCCAGTCATAAACTTAACCTGAAGGTACATATATGATGTCATTTTGCAGTCGTGTTGTATCTAAATCTTCATTATGGTGTACTTTCATAACCAAGCAAAAGTTCCTGCATTCTTTTCATTTATGTTAAAGAAGAACTCAGATTAGCACCATAAAAATTTCCAAGCGAAATGCATTTGATGCTGTACTATTTCCAGTGCTTCACTAGATACATGCTACTGTTTCCTTCTGCAGTATATAGAAGCATCTGATCTAGAGGAGGAAACTCAGAAAGAGAATCCTGTTCGTTATCATGAGGCTTGGCAGTTACTCTGTAGTAGTAATGGTGTAATAATTCCTGGAGGATTCGGCATCAGAGGTCTGGAGGGCAAGATTAAGGCTGCCCAATGGGCACGAGAAAATAAAGTTCCATTCCTAGGTAAGACGTGTTGAGTTTATTGAGCTGCTTGACAGTAATTATGTAACTGGTACAGTTCATGTAATTCATATCAGTATTGACAACTACCATATATACTGGAGTATAAGTTGCACCAATGTATAAGAAGCACCTATTTCTAAGACCAATAAGCCCCCATGGAATCGAACCCACATATAAGATGCACTAAAATTAGCAAGGTGTCAAGATAAATTTTCGGCTGACAACTATGGGATGATGCACGGAACGATTCATTATTGATCATCTGTTTCACTTTCATTCTGATAATGCCACAGGTAACAACATAACGCTGCTGTCTGTGGTCGCATATCCAGTATTTCAGTGCTAGTTCTTTTTGAGGAAATGACGGTTTTTTGGCTTGTGGCATCTCGGCTAGGTCAAGAGCTACCTTTTGCCAGTCTCACACTTGCTTCTCTGGAACATTGAACTCCCTAGCTATCTGCCTGTTGTTATTACAATTGTCAGCATGCTGCACAACTTTTAGTTTAAACTTTGTTGTATGCACATTGCTTTCATTTTAGATTTCCATACATGGTCGTTGGGTAAACATAACATGTATATGAAGTAATGAAAAATAATATCTCATTTATAGTATTACATTTCTGTAATGCTGTTTGAAGAGTGAGTATGTTCATATTAGTAGTTACCACGTGCCAGCCTTGAGGGTAATTAACAGAGTGTTTGGTGCAATAATTTTACTTTGATGTGGCTTCTATGGTCATTTTTTGAGTGGTCTCATTTACCATTCCATTCAATTGCACATGCTCACACATTTTGATAGTAATGACATATCTTTGTAATCATGTTGCTAATTAGTGCATCAGATTAAATAATCATGGCGGTTATCACGATTGAGTTTGGCTTCGAAAGACAACACCGAGAACATTTTTATTGTTCATATTTTCATTATTAAGATTTAAAAACAATATTATTTTATTTTCCCCTAAATTATGCAAAATATACCTTCCCTTTGTCTCACTCATGTATAAGTCACACTCGATTTTTGTGTCAATTTTGGAATATAAAGAGTGTGACTTATACCCAAGTATATGTGGTATGTAAAGACAATTTATTAAGTCATTTTTGTAACAAATA
>Ga0256913_10002072_pt1 | contig 10222 bp, 4 predicted proteins | sample Axial_MatmetaG_FD_185970 | JGI IMG/M metagenome (GOLD analysis project Ga0256913, IMG submission 185970) | Deep-sea worm associated microbial mat communities from Axial Seamount, Juan de Fuca Ridge, Pacific Ocean - Axial_Mat | ecosystem: Environmental > Aquatic > Marine > Oceanic > Microbial...
GGACGGTTATGGCATCATAACTTGGACACTGTTAAGACTATAATATAATATACAGTAAACTCCTGTTTATTTGAATTTGAAGGGACCTGTGTAATTACTTCGATGTATCCATAGTTCAAATTATCCAATTTGTGTCTCTGCCTTCGATTTAATTTTCTTGTCCACTTTGTCCAATGCTTGTAGCTTGATATCAACAGAGACACATGAATGTTTATGCTTCGACATGATGAGTTATGATATCAGTGGAATCAGTACCTGTATTTATACATAGCCTTCACAGACAAATATGTGTGTGTAATCATGAAACATAATCAGATGTGCGATGCTCGTATGTGCAATCGATATTGCTCACATTTTATGACACATGTCACATGGAGTAAATTGCTCTTGATCAAATACAGAGATCAAAGATATATACCTACATCAAATGCATCAAATACACAGATCAAATATATATACACATATAACACCTACATCAAATACAGAGATAAAATAAGTGTAATTAACCGTCAATCACAATTGACTACTTTTACAAGTAATCAACCAACTGTCGGTTTGTATTGTGAAAAATCGAATTCGATGTATCAGGCGCAATTTACACGCATTTTAAGTCCACGGGACACCAAAATACTTTAGAATAAAACAGAAATTCGTTTTGATCAATTCGATTAAACCGATGTTAGTTACTATGGGAATGAATGGGGCTCTGGCGGGGCCTAGTAGTCACTGTGTTGTATTTGATTTACCCAACTTGGAATTATGCGAAGTTTACTGTAATAATATTTTTCATGCCAGACTTAATGTCTGCTATGTAAATTGTATAGTTATAATAAAGGGTTTTATGCTATTAATGAGTGTGGACTAATGTTAGCCTTGAACGTCATAGTATAGACTGGATATAACTGGATTTAGAAAAGATGATTCTAGTCCTACGTATTACTAAAGTGGATCATACATACAACTAAAGCTGTTATATAAAACACCAACAAAATGAACTGAGGCCAGAGTCATTACCCAAGATGTGAAACATTGTTTCTGTTCCTGGGTCAGTGTTATTTGCAATGCCTTAAGAGCATATCATATTTATTACAGTCATTTAAATGCAGGTTTCCCATGCCAAACACCTATCCTTCCAAAGATTCAAATAGTGCATAGAATATACAGCTCTAGATCAACCATTTTCTTAGAATGTGTGGGCCTCGAAACATACAGTATCCATGCACAGAAACCATTACTTCTCAACTAGAGCATAATTTGTTTTGTGACGTGTGTGTGTATGTGTGTGTGCATGAGTGAAAAAGAAAATATTGGTAAATGGTGCATGATCTTCACTTTGATATTACTGTGTAGAATTTAATTACCTATATGCCTTTCCCAGGTGGTCAGGGCAGCCTCGATACAGCCATATTATCTTTGCCACTGATGGCTTCTCTCTCTGGTAAGGACGTGTGGAATTATGTTCAGGGTATACCACATCTTTTCTCAGTTGGAGGGTTGTTCTACCAGCAGGTAGAGCGTGATGTTGGCCTCTCTGATGGTAAACACTGTACACTCTCAATACTTCCTGGCAAGGTAAGTGTACCACTATACTACTGATACTACTACTATGACCACTAGTACTACTACTATTACAACTACTGCTACTACTACCACTGTTTCTACTATGAAAAACTACAATAATAAAATAAATTAGATATAACTAAGTGTTCTTCCTAGCAGGAGCTATTTAGAATGGCAAGAAATATGCCATATATTTTAAAGAAAGTTGAAATTTCGTATACAATTATATACAATTATATCTTTTATCTGTTAAAAATATTATGACAAATTCAATAAATTAATGTGCTCAGGTCACAATTCCACCTCATCGTACAATCTAACAGTGCAACTCTAGGTATCTGAACATTCTGAATATTTATTATTTAAAGGGACAGTCCACCATCGGAAAGTATTTTTTAAATATGTAATGCTTAGAACAGTAACCAAAAATTACACAATAATAATCACGAAATATACCTGATATCATAGATATAAGAAAATAATCCAAATCACTGGAGGGCTGCCATTACAGCTGCACTGGAAGCCAGATTCGAAGGCGGGGAGGAGAAAACTGAAATGCCCTGACGTCATTCTCTAGACTGACAGGGATTATAGTTTCTCTTGAGTGTTAATTTCTGAGGCATTTTGAATCATCTTCCTCTTGTCAGGTTCCTTCTGGCTCAAACTTATATGGTTGTATGTCATTCATGACGTAATTTTAACAAGATAATGTCGTTTGGTTTTGGAATAATCTGGGTGATCATTTACACATTTTGACATTATTTATGATATTTGTGAGTATAGCTGTATTAATCCTCAAAATTTGAAACGAAGGTGGACTATCCCTTTAAGTTTATATTATTTAAGATTTGTATTTCATATTTTTTGGTCAAATTATACTCCATATATTTGCTGTCCATTAAGTTAGCTTTAATTAAGCTATTAATTTATTGTATAATGTACTATTTTGATAAACACCTTGTTTAAAACTGTTGCAATAACTAAATGCTTCCATTTTAAAAACCTTGGAATAGTTGTGAATTTAAAATTACAATATTATTAAGGCACTTAGAATAGAACATGCCTGTCACTGTTAATATTTTTGTTAGCATTATTTTTGTTAAATGCTCAACCTCGTTGATAACAAAATTTTAATGCTTGACTGTGAAATGGGATGCATATGGTTTATGTATTGAACATGCATTAGTACCCCCATAATATATTCATAATATAATAGTATTAATGCCATGAAATGTGCAACATTTTCCTTGGAATCAATTGTATTTGTTGTTTTTTGTTTCCCAAGTGCAAAGATATTGGTATCCAATAGCACAATGTTAGTCTCCTAAATGGGAACACCTTAGTTTAGATCCACAACTGGCTACTGATCTCTCACATTCTCATAAAAAATCTGAACTTTTCCAGCCCCGGTGACGTTTTGAACACAGAAAATAATTCGTTATTCATACCAATCATGTGACTATATTATATATATACAAAACACATTAGTCCAATGTGTTTTGTATATATATAATATACTAATAGATCAAGGCAAATTATAACCATCGTTTACGCAAACTGTTAGCGCATACGTAGGACTTCAAACTTAAATTAACGGCGTGATTAAACATTCAATGAACCGTATATGAAGTCAATGACTTAGAAGTAATTAAACATATTGTCAATTACTACTGGGCTTTTGATGGTACGGTCACTAACGTGGCAATAACCAAGACAATGTAATTGTAAATTACCGGTATATGAGGTCAGTTAGTAACTATAACTTTCTATTGAAAATAAATGAATTAATCAGCAATTATCCCGTTAATAATATAAATATGCCCATACAAAATATGTATATGGGGGCACCCTAATGTCTATGCCGCCAAACGAATGAGATACGACGCTCTTGGGTACGGGATGTCTTGGGTACGAGTTGTCTTGTTACCGGCGCTGCCTTCGTGAAATAGGTTACTGAGTCAAACAACGTTTATCCATAATTACAAAAATCAGATAATTCTACATATAAATATTGATTTTCATTATAAAGCAATGTATAATTATCATCAACTTGCTTCACTGAGGTATATATATATATATATATATATATATATATATATATGTATAATCAGGTAATATGTATAGTACCTGGAATATTTAGGTTATATGTGTAATATGTTTAATACACATCACCTGAAAATTTCATAATACCTGATTATACAAATTACCTGTAATATATGTGTGTGTGTGTATATGTATATATATATATATATATATATGTGTGTGTGTGTATGTATATATATATATAATAATAATAATGTATATAACTATATTTAATAAAGCGCCCTTACTAGCAGGAGCCATTCAAAGGCGCTGTATAAATAATATGTAATATAATAATACCCCAAATAATATGTCTGTAAAAACCCTGTAATGATTTAAAAGATAATTTATCTGTGAAAGCGACCTTAAATAGGTGTATTTTTAGAAGAGACTTAAAATTTCCAAAAGACGACGCATTTCTAATATCTGCCGGCAACTTATTCCACAAAGTGGGGGCTGCAACACTATATAATATGTGTGTGTGTATGTGTGTTACTGGCAAATAGAAATGATACTGTATTTCTCTTGACGATCATAACAGTGATGCATTGTTGGGGAATATATGAAGCAGCAAGGGAAAATTATAAATGACCAAATAATTTTAAAAACTCACCAGATAAGGTAAAATACCACCACCACCCCAAATATGAGTATTATGCATCAGTGAATCTTTTGATAAAATATTCTTAACACAAGAAGTATTTGTTACAGTGGCCCATGGCTTTCTTACTTTTCATGTAGACTATTATAAGCCTCTATTATATATCGCAGTTGCCTTAAGCAAGTTCACAAATAGCTCAGCTCACATAATGGCATATATGCAAAAATAAAATCATATCACTCCAATTCATTAAAGACTGCATTTTCTGTAAGTCACACAACATATTAATTTCAAGGTTTTACTGACACCCCATAAATCCATCAATGGTATGCTTGAATGTATGTGTGAACTGTCCAATGGTATGTTTGAATGTATGTGTGAACTGTCCAATATCCAATGGTATGTTTGAATGTATGTGTGAACTGTCCATTAGAAAGTCGTCTAGATTTTTGCATGTGTTAAGAGTTGTTGACACAAGTCTTGTTGTAATTTACATGTAGCATTGCAATGTCCACTTTGTGGAACACATTCTTTGAGCAAATCAGAAGTATCATTTCTTAAAAGTTTTAATTTATGGCATTTTTGTGTAAACAATATAAATCATTTTCAGTTTTAGACATGTCATATTTGAGGTTTCATAGTATAGCATTATTGAATGGCTCCCATTAAATGTTCATTATTATTATTAGTAGTAGCAGTAGTAGTAATACATGCATATGATAAATGTAGTCTCTTTCTCTCTCTCCACACACACACACACACACACACACCTAGAAAAAAAGAGCAGTACATATGATTCAGATAAGGGACAATTCAATATGGCACAGTAATACCCCACTTTACGTCATTTTGGCCATGTCAAATTCGTCTTTGTCCAACTCTTCTAGAGTAAATTTCAGTTCAGCGAATGTCATTATGTCCAACGTTACGTTACTTAGCTGCTCACCTTTGTCTTAATAAAAGGACGTGAAATAAATAAATTAACAATAAAAAAGATAAAAATAAAAACACATTCAAAACATTCCTCGATGTTTGTCTGGCCCACGACAATGTTTTCTATAACATATTCTTCCTTTAGTTGGGATTTCATAATCTCTCCAATAGTTTAGCTTTTTTAATCCTTTTTAATTTTATTTTGATCATGAATCGTCAGCAAAAAGTAAACAATAGGCATGTCACTGTCAGCCTAATCCAAGATGGTGACAGGCCACAGTTCCACTTGGAAATTATTTCAGTTATTTCTACGATAAATCGGTCTTCAAGCCTAGAAATCTTGTAAAATTAAACTAATTATAACTCCCCACTTATCGATATGCACATAAATAGTTTGAACTTTGAGGAGATCTAGTTAAAATCGCCATTGAAAATATTACCATAATAAGGCTATCATGCATATATTCTTTTATCAGCACTAGCCTTGTCACAGCAATATTTTCATAAAACAATGGCCTTATACTTGTTATAGACCACATTTATCAGTTATGATAATTATTTTATTTTAAGAGATTTGATCGTGTGTACAAGTTATCTGTAATTGTTCCATGTTATTTGTCACTTACAGACATTTAGATACAATGCAAAGGAGGGTCGTCTGGAGCTCTGTCTGGAGCCACATGGACACTATGCCATTGAGCCTGGCATTGAGAATATTGTCTTAAAGAAGGGATCGTTAGATGTCCATGGAACTTCCACCTCAACGACGAGCGAACTCGAAGAAACACTATCTAGTGGCTCTAGTGGCATCATTGTCAATAAAACATTTGGGCTTCCAGGACACGCAACTACAGCGCAGGCATTCCCAGGTCGGGGTCACAGCTTGCTGTCTGGATGTGAGAACATTAGGATGCCGCATGACCTCGACATGACGCCGACAAGGCACAGTCACGTATCACCCCTCGTTGCAAGTCGGATTAAAACACAGGCCATTGAGGAGGAGGAAGGTGAGGTTACCATGGAAACAGAGAAGGCTGAGGCCAGTTCCGATGCAGCAGGCGAATTGAAGCAAGAATCAGAATTCAAAAGAATAGGTCCAGGTGTGACCATTCTTAGTGATGACATGAGTAATGTGGTAAATAGACAAACAGAGATGTTCCAAACTCTGGCCTCACAGATTGAGAGCATTGCACGAGATGCAAAGGAAGAAGAAGATCACCCTGTACCTAACTTGGTTAGTATCTGTCAGACTGAAAGAGATGGTGAACGGATTGATAATTAAATAGACTTTAAATTGAGGTATATCTTTTGACGGAGCTAATATTATCAACATCTATTCACATTACAGCAAGTATGTACAAGTACTAGTTTGGATGTCAGTTTTGGACCAAAACTGACATCCAAACTAGTACTTCTAAAAGGTTTTGTATTTTGGTATCAATGGATCAAAAATCTGTACCACAAAATGAACTAAATCATCCCTCTGCCAAAATTCATATATTTATCAGCTACAACCAACCAGATATGGGGTCAATTCCATTTTGTCTATTCCAATTCTTCTCAATTCCATTTGGTCAATTCCAATTCCACATCCAATTTATCAATTCCAAATCCACATTAAATTTATCAATTCCAAATTTATCAATTCCAATTCCATTTTTTACCTGATCATTTTTACCTACTACTTTTTACCACGAGTAGGTACTCCAAATACCTACTCCCAACTACCTAGTTGGAATACCTACTCTGAATAGTTTATATTCAAAGTAGGATTGTCATGGAAGAAATATTTCTGAATTACAAAATTAAATGGTAAATTAATTACCTAGTGGATTTAATATTTTGTGTAGAAAACTTCAATTCCAAATTTATTAATTCCAATCCCATTTTTTTTAAATAAGCAATTTCAATTGCGGAATTGAATTGACTCCATGCCTGCAACCAAACTCTGACATATACTATTTAATCTGTTTATCTCTTAATTGTTCTGTGCCTCAAATTTTCATGCTATACATTTTGGTTCATAATAATTACTTTATTGCTTAATAAGTATGAAGTAATCAGTGCAGAACAGCATGTCAGACACATTTTCAGTGGCAGTCCACTTAGCACTGTCACTTAATCACAACATAATTAATATGTGAACAGTTTTATTAATTGATTTCATACATTGCTCCAAACAGACACACACACACATATGCATCCACACTCGTGCAATCCCATGCATGGAGCAGGGTTATCTCAATAACTTGCTGTGCAAATACTTTGTTAGTATTATTTTCATTTCACAGATTTCTGAGATGGCTACAGAAAGAATATCATCACCTTTAAAACCTCAGTCCACAACAGACGAAGCTGGCTCAGAGCCAATGGACTCGACCTGACCTAGATCTTCTTTTAGAGCTTGTATCTGAATTGCATCTGACCAGTATTTGGGTGATGCTTCTCACTAAGCCTGCATTATTTGGAATGAGTGGATGATGATCAGTATGCAGCATGGTGTTTTGAATAATTATGTTATCGTAATGATTAAACAGTGCTTCGGATGATTGGATACTGTTCGGAATGATTGGGTGAATCTTGGTGAGCAAACTGTGCTTGGAATGATTGAATAATTTTGGAATCTTTGAGTGATACATGAAATGGTTGGACGGCATTTGGAATGGTTGTCAGTGAAACTGTGATTATTTTATAATTTATGCCATCACTAAGTGCTTTGGTCGATAGGTTATGTGACGTCTGCATGATTTAAGTGAATACACTGTCTTGTTGACAGAACATTGTACACTACAACAAAACATTGTGATAAATTGTCTATAAGATTGCAAGTATAGTTGCCACAGATTGTTGTGATAAACATTGTATAGAAGATTTCAAGTAAAATTAAAACTTGTTATGTTTTATCTGAAAATGTTTGTTGTTCTTTTAGGGAAGAGAATGTAGTATAATGCTAGCCTTACTGGTGCACTGTCTTCACATTTATAATTTGTTTTAACTTTCAGACAAAATAAGCAGATTTACCAGAGAAATAACTAAAATTTACAATTGATAAATTGCCAGTTTTTCTATTTACGTTTATGCCAACCAAGCAGCGTTAGCTCCAATAGTTGCAGATTGTGAATACGGTGTAATTATGCAAACAGCATAATATCATAACATCTCGGTAAGAAACCCAGCATGAGTTACGGTTGAACGATTTACTAGTTTTTTGTTTTTAGGTTACCAGCTCAAAGGTATCCATACATCTGATTACTGGGTAAGATGAATGTAACAGGTGTAATTAACAGCATGAAATGATTGTTATTTCTTGCAATCAAAAGACATAAACTATCACTCTGAACAATGTTATTTGTCTTCTTACATCGGTGTGTTCTTGGATATTTTTATTAAGCTTACACTATTTTAGCACGAATTAACTTAAATTTGTTGCCCTAGGAATGCGCACATTTTTGTGTTGTTTAATGAGTGAGAGAGTTAATGGGTAGTTTGTGTGTGTTTGTGCGCGCGCACGTGTGTGTCCACGATACTCGATATAATTGGCCCACATGACTGAGGGTCAACTACTTATGAAACATCAGCATTCCATCCAGTTGGTAGTAACGAGTAATACAGACAACAATGTCAGCTCTCTCTGTTTTCTTCAACGAAACTGACATTCTTAGCATGAAACAAAATGGCCTCACCATGGAATGATTTTTTTTTTTTTAGAAATCTTCCCATCAGGCACATCTGTACAGTTTGCCTGTCGAAACTAGGTGGATATGATGTCGACAGGTCATTCAACCTAGTCTCAGCGGCCACTGGTTCCATGTGGAGGTGCTGGATGGAATCCACATCGGAATAATGTCATTGCACTAAATAGATATAAACTATTAGGATTACCTTACAAATCTGTTTTGAAATTCAGATTGGCCATAAACTGCATTCTATAAGTATACAGTGTTATGTTTTCCATACAGATTATAACAGTGGTTATTTAAATACTATGACCTGTTGGTGTGAATGGATGACCTGGCAAATTCAGAGAAGAATTTGTTTTGAGTAAAACCAGAATCCATTGTTTTGTTTTGTAACAATTTTGGGGTATGCTAATTTGATTTTGTTTAAAAATAATTTTTGGAGCAATTCATCTAATTAGAAGGATCCTTTAAGCTCAACTTAAGGAAACTCTTACTTTTCTCTAATTTCCTTGTTCTGTGTCTGAATACATGACAATTCTTGCTTTTAAGTGGGTCTTCCATGTGGATAGTGTGGCATAAGTCCTATGTGGAAATTATAATTGATTCACTGTGGAATTCTTTCGTGGATTCAGCTTTCAAATACAACCCAATTTCCACGTGAAAACAACGAATTTGTTTCTACCGGGTATGAGCGACAATAGAAATTAAAGCCCATTCCCAGAAACGATCTTGGAGACAAATCTTCACAAAATCGGTAAAAGGCCGTAATTTAATTGATGGCCTATTCAGTATTTGGTAGTTTAAACATTTCTGAACATACGATGTGTGATTAAAAAGATTTAATTAAATTCATTATAAGCTCTTACATTGTCTCACGTTTTGGTAAACAAAGACGCCCTTTAGTATATATTCTTAGGCTAAGATTCAATATATTTTATATGCCACACACACAGATATTTTTTGTAAACTTATCTCGGCTTATTAAAAATTCAGTATTAGTAAAGTACATCAAACCGATTCCATTATCCATGCGATCCTATTAGTGGTAAAATGAAGCTTCTTGGACGGCTTCATCACCATATATATGTACCTTTCATGTACCCGATACTGAAGGAAGCAGGTGTAACAAGCTTGAACATTCCACTCAGAGTAAGTTTTCACTGCTACAGGTAGGGATGGGATTCGGTTTTTTAAATTTTCGGTTCGATTTTCAATATTTAGTCAACGGTTCGATACCATCACGATACTTTACTCAAGCATGCCGGTGATCGCACATACCTTTCAATAAACTAATTTTAAAAGGGCTAAGGTAGCAACTTTATATGCTGTTGAGAAAACCATCTCGGATGGAACTGAAATCCAAGGG
>Ga0256913_10002073_pt1 | contig 10217 bp, 7 predicted proteins | sample Axial_MatmetaG_FD_185970 | JGI IMG/M metagenome (GOLD analysis project Ga0256913, IMG submission 185970) | Deep-sea worm associated microbial mat communities from Axial Seamount, Juan de Fuca Ridge, Pacific Ocean - Axial_Mat | ecosystem: Environmental > Aquatic > Marine > Oceanic > Microbial...
TATTCAATGCCCAGCCAACCATCCGTGCCGATCCCTTGCTTCCCAAATATCCGGCAATGGCTCCATAGGTAGTTACACGTCCGTAAGGAATATGCCGGGCTACCTCATAAACCCGCTGAAAAAAGCTATCCTCTGTAGGCATCTTTGTTGATTCTGAACTCAAGATATTTTATTTTTACTCCGTTTGCAAGCCATATCTTTTCATAAAAAGTCTGGATCTGTGTAACTTCATTATCCAACTCCGAATGATAAACATCTTCGTTTTCGTACAACAGTTCGTGGTTATCTTCTTTGATAACATCCATCGTGTAATCGTAAAAAATAATGTTATCCGTTTTTAAATGAATGATATGATCTTCTTTGAGCAACGGCTTGTAGCGGGCAAGAAATTGCGGTGATGTAAGTCGTTTCTTTTCTTTAATGCGGCGGGGTTGAGGATCGGGAAAGGTAATCCATATCTCATCAATCTCCTCTTTTTCAAAATAATAAGCAATCTGATCGATCCGGGTTCTGATAAAAGCAACATTGGCCAATCCCAACTCTTTAGCATTGACAAGCCCCTGCCAGATACGCGCTCCTTTAATATCTATACCAATAAAATTTTTGTTTGGATACCGTTGAGCCAGCCCAACAGCATACTCGCCTTTTCCACAAGCCAGTTCCAAAACAATGGGATTATCATTTTTAAAAAATTCCTTCCGCCAATTCCCTTTCAGGTAAAAGCCGTCTTTAACTTCATCAAAGGTATATTGAAACATGTTGCTGAAGGTTTCATTCTCAGCAAAACGCATCAACTTGTTCTTATTACTCATACTAAATTAAAGGGATTACTTTTTCATTATCCATGCAGAAGGATTATCATGTTGCCTGAGAACTGACAATTGCTGAACAGCTTCATGGAATGTTCTAAAACCGTTGTAAGCAACACGTGTCATTCCCGAATCACTAACGCCTGCAATAGCTGCATCGAAACCATCGGCCTGTAATTGAGTCACCAGACGTTCGGCATTGGCATGATTTTTAAACGACCCGGCAATGATAAAATAACGGTCAGGTAAATCAACTTCAGGGGGTGTTTCCTTTACAGCAGCCGCAACCTCTGTATCGCGATCAGCCTCTTTTGTTGAATTGGACAATTCCAATTCTTCTACACCGGTACTCTCTTCTAATGAATTTCCAATTGAAACTGTTTCCGGCTTATCAATTACTTCAGGTTCATCAACAGCATCCTCAGTTTGTTCTGATGGTTCGCTCATTGCTTTTGCCTCTTCTCCACCTTCAGGGATATTATCTTCTTTAAAGGTATAATCCTCGTTAGCCAGCGACACAGACTTTTTTTCATCATCATTGAAAAGGTTTACCAGCCATAAGCCCGAAGCGCTCTCTCCAATTGCTTTAACAGGAATAATCTCCACATTATTCGCTAAATAACTACCGGGATTTCCATAAAAAACAGGAACCCTGCTACCATATTGTGCATAATAATTTTTAACCTCATCCTTATTAATCACTCCCCAAGCGGTTACCAAACCGAATAACAACAACATTAAGTATAAAAATGCTCTCTTTCTCCATGACTTATCTTTATCTTGATTAAGAACCGGCTTTCTGTCTTTACGCTTAGGAGCTGAATCAGAAACAGGTCGATTCTCCTTAGCAGGTTTTACAACAGCTATCACTCCCTTAATTTTCTCCTCGTCAGTTGTTTGATGAACAGCAGGAGAAATAAACGGAGTTAATCCAAAGGTATCAGGATTGTAGTTAATGTTGCGATCCTGCTCGAAAATAATCTTCCCGTGATTATCTTTACTAATTACACCAACTCCTTCAAATGCAACCTGTTTTCCATTATTCAGGCTGTCAATGCAATCCGCAACATATTCATCAACCAACGACCTAACATCCTTGTAAGCAAGGTTTGTTTTTCCGGCGATGTGGTTCAACAGTAAACCATCGTTGGTGCTCAAATAAGGATTGAACATTACCTCGCGGTAAGGTGGTTTGAAATAGTGTGTATCAAAATTAATCTGAGCCGGTTTGTCGTTAGCGATAAAACCACCCAGACCCGGTATTACAACGCACTCATATTCAAATAATAAATCTGATATGTATTTCGAAATTTCCATCACCTGTCGTCCATTAAATAACCTCGCTAAATTAGTTAATCAATAACGTTTTAGCAACCATTGTTAATAATTTCTTCAAGATCTGCGGGTGTATCCACCGAAATGCTGTCAAATTCGGTTATTTCTACTTTAATTCGAAAGCCGTTTTCAAGCCAGCGAAGTTGCTCCAGCTTCTCTGCATGCTCAAGTGGTGACGAGGGAAGTGACACAATCTTTTTCAGCACTTCGGAACGGTATCCGTAAATTCCGATATGCTTGTAATAGGTATGTTTATCAAACCACCGGGAGGATTCCGCGTCTCTAAAAAAAGGAATAGCCTGCCGTGAAAAATAGAGTGCAAACCGGTCAACATCCATCACCACTTTGACAGTGTTAGGGTCGAATACGGCTTCTTTATTTTCGATTACTTTAACCAAGGTAGCGATGTCAGTTTTTTTATCAACAAACAAAGCTGCCAAACGGTCAATTTCAGCCGGTTCAATAAAAGGTTCGTCTCCCTGAATATTGATGATAGCATCAAATTCTTCCTGGCGGTTTTTATTAGCCGGCATCATTAATGTTTCCAAACATCTCGAAGTACCATTGGTATGCGATGTTTTGGTCATTGTTGCATGACCACCAAACTTTACTACATGCTCGAAGATGCGTTCATCATCAGTTGCCACAATAACCCCGGAAAGACTTATGGCTTTACTTGCTTGCTCGTACACCCTTTGAATCATACTCTTGCCACAAATCATAGCCAGAGGCTTACCCGGAAACCGGGTGGAAGCATAGCGGGCAGGGATAACTCCAAGGATGTTCATAATAAATTAAATAAAGAAACTGAATTAAAACAGTCCGTTGATTTCGGCATTGACTCTTTCAATAACGATGCTCAAATCCTCAGGATTTTTAAAATCCAGATTATCCACATCAATAATAAGAAGTTTTCCGTGGCTGTATTTGTTAATCCAGTTTTCGTAACGTTCGTTAAGCAATTTAAGATAATCGAGACGGATTGACTCTTCATAATCGCGACCACGTTTTTGAATTTGCTCAACCAGTGTCGGGATATGAGCCCGCAAATAAATCAACAGGTCAGGGGCATCGATAAACGAACTCATCAACTCAAAAAGAGATATATAATTTTCAAAGTCGCGGGTCGACATCAGGTTCATCGAGTGCAGGTTAGGAGCAAAAATATAAGCATCCTCATAAATGGTTCTGTCCTGTATAACATTTTTACCGCTGCGGCGAATATCAATAACCTGACGAAAGCGGCTATTCAAAAAATAGACTTGCAGGTTAAACGACCATCGTTGCATATCTTCGTAAAAGCTGTTCAGATATGGATTATTTTCTACATCCTCAAAATGAGGCTTCCATTTAAAATGTTTCGCTAAAAGCTTTGTCAGTGTTGTTTTTCCTGACCCGATATTTCCTGCTATGGCAACATGCATATTTGTAAATTTAATAAGGTACGAAAGTAAAAAAATTAACCAATAATTTTCAGAATATCATCAACGTATTTTCTATCGTTCGACATCCGGGGTACTTTGTTTTGACCTCCAAGCTTATTTCGCTTCTTCATCCACTGGTAGAAAGTGCCCTGTGGTACTGACCGGATGACCGGTGGTTTAAGTACAAGGTTTTGATACCGTTTGGCTTCATAATCGGAGTTGAGCGATTTCAATGCATTATCAAAGGCTTCTTTGAAGAAATCAAAATCAGCCGGAACTGTTTCGAATTCAATCAGCCATTCATGTGACAATTCATCTCTGCCGTCAATATTGAAAAATCTTGGAGAGCCGGTATATTCAGTTATAACTGCCCCGGTTCGTTGACAGGCCATTGAAAATGCTTTTTCGGCATTATCGATAATAACCTCTTCACCAACAATGTTGATAAAGAGTTTGGTTCTGCCGGTAATACGGATTCTGAAAGGTGTTTTGGAAGTGAAAGTTACGGTGTCGCCAATTACATATCGCCATAAACCCGAGTTGGTAGTAATAACCATGGCATAATTCTTCCCAATCTCAACATCCTGCAATAACACTGTGTCAGGGTTGTTGTCGTTGATGTTTTCGAAAGGAATAAACTCGTAATAAATTCCGTAGTCGAGCATCAGCAGCATGTCGTGGCTCTCTTTTTGATCCTGAATACCAAAAAAACCTTCGGATGCATTGTAGGTTTCAAGGTAAACCATTTTGTCCGACTTAATGATTTCGTGATACTTTTTCCGGTACGGATCAAAGCTAACTCCTCCGTGAATAAACAGTTCCAGGTTCGGCCATACATCCAGAATGTTGTCGGTCCCTCTCTTTTCCAAAATCATTTTAAGCAGCACAAGCATCCACGATGGCACACCCGAAAGGCTTGTTACATCGTGTTTCATGGTCGATTCAACCATCAGCTCCAGCTTGCTTTCCCACTCATCCATTAATGCAATGCTCAGCGATGGCGTACGCATGAACTCGGCCCAGTAAGGCAGGTTCTGCATCAGAATGGCCGAAAGATCGCCTTCGTAATAGGATGCGTTGCTTACCTCCTGTATTTGACTGCTCCCACCCATTACCAGACTTTTGCCTTCGAAAAGTTTGGATTCGGGATAGAGATTGAAATAGATGGAGATTAAATCTTTGCCACCTTTGTAATGGCACTCTTCGATGGAAGACTGGCTCATGGGGATGAACTTGCTTTTGCCGGCAGTGGTTCCCGACGATTTGGCAAACCATTTGGTCTCTTCGGGCCAAAGCAGGTTTTGTTCTCCTTCACGCAATCTTCTGATAATGGGTTCCAGGTCTTCGTATTTGCTAAGGGGAACCCGGTTTTTGAACTCGTTTACCGTAGAAATGCTTTCGTAACCATACTTTTTCCCCCATTCGGTATTTCGTGCAGTGGATATCAGTTTACCTATCAACTCTTCCTGAACGTCGATGGGATAGGTTTTAAACAGCTCGATCTGATGTATCCGTTTCTTAATCAGCCAGCTTATTACAGAACTGATGATGGCCATAAAAGAGTTCTCCTGATAATTGATAAAGTATCAAAAATAGTATTTATTGGTTTATGAAATGGTGGATGGGAAAAGTAAATTTTGATAATAGGCTTAACGAAGACGAGGGTAGCAAAACTATCAGGTCACGGTTTAAAACCGTGGCCTAAACTCCGGGGATTCCTTAAAATAGCTTTGAGTTGGTGAATTATTAATGAAGAATAAATGACAAGTATTCTCAGATACTTGCTGATGGCATCTTTTCCCATAATATTGATTATTCTTCTGAGATTGTAAGCTACAAACATCAACCCGACACAGGGGTTAAACTGGATAGAAAAAAAGGCTTTCCTTACGGAAAGCCTTTTTTATAATTTTTTGGTGTTAATCAAACTATTTCACCATCAACTTAACTGATGTTTTAGAACCATCTTCTAACACAACATTTACAAAGTAAATACCGGTGGTCAGGTTTTCAATATCGAGGGTGTTGTTTCCGGCTACTACATTGGCATTCATAACAACTCTTCCTGATACATCAAATAAGTTTACTTGTCCGTTTTGGGTGGCAGCAAGTGTAAAATATCCTTTTGTAGGGTTGGGGTAAATTGCAATGTTTTCTGCACTGTTTTCACCAACACCAACCGACATAACTCCATAAACCAACAGGTCATCCACTTCCCATGTAGATGATTTGTCATCAGTAGAAGTATATTTGAATGCAAGGTAAATTTTATTGCCAAGGTAACTGCTTAAATCAACCTCTCCTGATTCAACCCAGTCATAGTTTCCTTCTGACCAGGTAACCTGATCTGAAAGATCATCCCAGCTAAAAGCTGACGGGTTACCGGTTCCGTCATAATCAGTAGAAGCCATAAGCATCAATGGGTTGCCGTCATATTTGTAAGCATTTTTAAAGGTAAAGTCAGCACTGATAAAGAATATGAAATCCAACTCCGGTGAAACCAGCCAGTCTTCGTTGGCATGACTACCATCGTCATAACCCGTCATTTTTGCAAATGTATTGTCATTATAAGTGTATGACTCCCACTCCTGATCTCCAGAAACATTGTGAGGGGTCCATGTACCCAGTGTTCCTGATTCGAAGTTCTCGTCATTCAAGACAGTCAGGTTATCTGTAGTGGCAGATGCTTCAGGGGCTGTTCCGTCAGTTTTATAATCGATGTTATCACTACCGTTTGTGTAAGGATAAATGGTAAATGTATATTCTATAGAACTTTCCAGTCCTGCAAAAGTATAGGCTTCCTCGCCAAATCCAACATTAACAGCAGCCGTTCCGTCACTCCAGTCCATATCGTCGGCAACAGGTGTTCCGTCTTGCGGGGCAGTGGTTGAGAAACCATCTTTGGCTCCTAAAATCAAATATCCGTCAGGAAGCTGGGTTCCCGTGGCATCTGTCCATGCAAGGGTTATGGTGAGTCCGCCGGCGGTTGCCGTAAAGCCGGTCGGGTAATTGCTTGGTTCCGGTTTAATGGTTGTTTGACCGCTAAACGAGAAATCATCGTAATATACTTTCCCGCCGGTATTGTTGTTTTCTTTGTAAACACGTACTTCAAACCTGAATGAAGCTGCGTTAACAGGAGCAGTAAGCGTATTTGACCAATGTTGCCACTCTCCGTTGTCGGTGCTGTAGGTGTTTGGGCGAAGCACATCGGCATCGTCATCCAAGTAAGTTCCGGATGCATCCATCCAGTAGGACCAGATACGTGTTTTGGCTGCCGGATCATTATCGAAATACCAATAGCTGATGGTATATTCGGTACCGGGTGTTACATTTTCAATATCCTGACGAAGTTTTTGACTTGATGCGTCGGAAGTGTGGGCTGCCGAATAGGTTCCGCCGTGAACCGTTGTGTTCTCCTGGGTGATATTGTAATATTTATCCCAGTTTACAGGGGTTGTAGGATTATCCCACTGCTCAAGTCCCGGGTTTTGAACCATATTCTGGCTCATTGATAAAAATGGTAATGCAACAAAAGCTGTCATTACAATAAGTGCGTAAATTTTTTTCATAGTTTTTTGTTTTGGGTTAATAAATAAACCCTCCCAAAAGGAAATACTTTTGGGAGAGCATGTTTGTATTCTATTTCAAAAGTAATCTTTTTATGTTGGTTAAACCATTATTGGAGTCGGTAACCTTAATTAAATAGACTCCTTTTTCCATTTGGCTCAAATCAATTTTTCCTGAGCTCGTCATCAAATCTGAATAAACTATCCTGCCTGCCAAATCAACAACCGAAACCTCAAAATTACCATTCTGAGCCAACGTAATGTAAACAATACCATCGGACGGATTAGGATAAAGAACAATCTGAGCGCCAAAAGCGTTGTCTTCTATTCCTTCAGTAGTGGTATGAATGTATTCTTCTTTGGTCATCGTATCCGACCCAAAAACATTGGTTACAATCAAAGTAACATCATACAGCGAATCTGCATTAATGAGGTAATAGATCTCCTGCGGATTTTCATCTATAGAAGTATCAGGTGTTGCCCCTTCGAAATTCCAGTCGAATGTGAGGCTATCGCCGCTACTTAAACTGGTGTAATTGGTATAGCTTCCTGCAACAAAAGTAGTCGGGAAGGCTTCAAAATCAGCAACCGGCGTTTCTCCTGCCCAGATAAACTCTTCGTAAAATGCAGTATCATAAGTTGAACCATCACCTATTACCAGTGTTACGTCCCAATGTCCGGCAGTGTCGTATGCAACAGCAGGTGGTGTTTGGCCTGAGAAACTTCCCGGACTTCCTCCTTCAAAGGTCCAGTCCCATGAAGTTGGATTACCAGTTGAGGCATCGGTAAAATGTACACTGTCGCCAACCAATACCGTAGTGGTATCAGCTTCAAATGCAGCCAGCAAACTTATCTGACACTCAAACCCGGGTGTTGCCCAGATGGAATCGCCATCAGCATTTACTGCCATAAAATGCTCGGATGCATGCCAGTTTTCACCCAGTGAATTATCCAGCTCAGGATCGCATAATGTTAACGACGGGCCATCTCCATCCGGTTCGGTTGGCCACGGTGCTACATCGTCATAGGTAAGCGAATCAACCACGTTGTCAACTTTATCGCGAAGCTCAACTTTTTCGCCACTGTTTTTCAGCGAACCTGAAGTCCATTGCTGAACATTGATTCCGAATACTTCAAGCATGGCCAATGAGTCCTTTGCAACAACCACAAAAGTATCGGGTAACATGGTTTGACTCGGGAATGTGTATTCAATTCCTTCTGAAAAGTAGAGTCCTTCCAAATCAATGGTATCCATGCTATTGTTATAAAGCTCGACAAACTCCAGTGAATCTTCACCTGATTCAGGCGGGTTGTACATAATCTCGGTAATCACAAGATTTGGTGAGATGTAAGGAGCAATAATAGAGAAACTCTCATCACTCATATCTGAAGGAGAACCGGGATCAATACCTTTAATTTTGATTTTGTAGTTAGTATCTAATTCCTGATCATCAAAAACATACCAGTCCCAGGTTGAGTCGGATGCCGGAATACCCGAAACCAACATCAAAGAATCGTTATCTCCATGAAACAGGTCAATCTGAATGTCTCCGTCCCAGTAACCATAATTCCACTCAATCGTATAGGTTGAACCTTGCTGAATACTTTCTCCACCATTAGGGTTGAGTACTTTAATAAAAGGTTCGGGAGGAAAGTTAACAGCCCCCGGTGTACCACCATCTTCGTTAGAAGCAAGCCAGCTTCCGGCCAGACTGTTATCATACTCAGGATCAATTAATGCCAGAGTTGGCCCGTCTCCATCAGGTTCGGTTGGCCATGGACTGGCATCATCATAAACCACAATATCAACCAGATAACCATCGGCGTTCCATAACCTGACTGCATCGCCACCATTTCCAAGACTAAAATTACCACTACCGTTATAATCAGGAGTAAACGGAAAATTCCCGTTATCGCTAATCTGAATAGTAAAGTAACCATCAGCATCGATGGAATAACCTGCAGGAATAACGATGGCATCGTGTGAAGCATCATTATCAAGCACTTTCCAGTTCTCTAAATCGATTGAAGCTCCGGTATTGTTGTATAGTTCAATCCACTCTTCATCAGCACCCGGTGAGTTGTACATAATTTCGTTGATGATTAAAGCCGGTTCAGAAGGCACTTCCCAGGTAAGGGTTTGCGGATCCATATTGGGAACCGTAAACTGCCAGTTTCCGTCTACCCAGTTATGTTCAGTATCGTTAACACCCCATTCCCAGGTATTGGCTCCGTTATCAGGCTCAAGGTTTTGCTGACAAGTCCAAATATGGTCACCTGCGGTTTCGTCTCCATGGGTTCCGTCATCATAAAAAGGAGTATGTTCATTGTCGCCATTCCAGGTTGGGTCGTAATTACCGGCAACATCCCAGGTTCCTTTAAGGTTAAAACCATCATAGTTTTGTCCGGCAGTATCATAAACCATAAAAGTGGTCAAGGCTGCTGTAGTTGAAGCATTCTCATATGCAACAGTGATGTTATCAACTTCCCAGGTAGCAGCACCGTCAGTTGTTGAAGTATATTTATACGCAATGTAAGTTGTTACTCCTGCATAGGATGAAATATCAACAGTTCCGGCGTCAATAAAACTCCAGCTTCCCGGATCGGGAAAGGTAAAATCAGATGTAATATCATTCCAGGTTCCACTGGTATTTGGATCGCTAACACCATCATAATCGTTTGAAATAAGTACATACAATCCATCATTATTGTTGTAATTTCTGGCGTGATCAAAGTGAAGGGTAGGGTTTGATATTCCATCCAGATCAATTACCGGAGTAATCAACCAATCCTCGTTATCCTGAGCTCCACCTGAATAACCGTTCATTTTAGCACTTCCCGGAGGATTTCCGTAATTAGCCCATTCCCACTCCTGGTCTCCGACAATGTTATGTACCTGCATCACATTAAGGTCAGCATCAAACGGTTCGTAAAAAACATTAATGGTAGTTGTGCCACCACCACCTCCACCTCCGGATTGCAGTACAACATTATCGAACCCGGCATAGTCGCTTCCGCCATTCTGACGTGCACTTAACTGCAATCTTACATATTGGGTTCCGTCAGGTACATCAATTGCCACA
>Ga0256913_10002074_pt1 | contig 10210 bp, 8 predicted proteins | sample Axial_MatmetaG_FD_185970 | JGI IMG/M metagenome (GOLD analysis project Ga0256913, IMG submission 185970) | Deep-sea worm associated microbial mat communities from Axial Seamount, Juan de Fuca Ridge, Pacific Ocean - Axial_Mat | ecosystem: Environmental > Aquatic > Marine > Oceanic > Microbial...
TTGGGCTGCGGAACGAGAGCTTTTTATACAACGACTTATAGAATATTTTGAAATTGTTATCGAAGGGATTGATAACAATATTACAAATCCGCCCGATAAATTTGTATTGGCTCAAAATTATCCCAATCCGTTCAACCCGAGTACAACAATTAAATATTCCATTCCCGCAAACTTAAATGGCAGGACAGCCATGCATGTTGTAACCTTAACGGTGTATGATATTTTGGGTAGGCAAGTTGCAACGCTGGTAAACAAAAAACAATCTCCCGGAAATTATCAAGTTTCCTTCTCTTCAAAAGGATTGTCTTCCGGAATATATCTTTATAAATTGCAGTATAACGGAAGGACATTAACAAAAAAAATGATTTTATTAAAATAAGAATCGGTTTAAAATGAAAACGATATTTGTAATATTTTTTACGGCATATTCAATGCTTTACGGACAAATGTTAAACAAAAAATTTGTTGTTCAGGAAAGAAGAATCGGCAAAGCGATAAAAGCCGGTGAATTTAATTTTGCGGAATATTCTGTTAAAACAAAAGAAGGTAAAGAACTCTATCGAATTGTGGATAAAGTGGATTATGATATTCCCTTCAGCAAATTGGAAGTTTTTAACGACGGTGCCTCCGTATTGATAAATTCGTTTTACGGTAGGTTGACTTTTATTAACAGCACCGGAACCGAAACAAAAAACATCAAAATTGATAAAGAAATGGATGTTGAATATGAGCGAAATCTTTTCACGGTTGCCGATGATAAAATGCTTTTGGTTGTACTTGCAAACGAAAAAGAAAGGTTTTCCAAAATTAAAAAATACGATAAAAATGGAAATTTCCTCTCCGAATTTAAAATCGATTTTAAAAACATTACCGGAGTTGCTTTTTCCGAAAAATTAAACAGAATTTTTATTGCATATGTTCTTTGGAATAATTCAGGAGGTTTCAAAAAAGAAACCGTAGTTTATAATCTGACCGGTAAAAAAATAAAATCGTTTAATGCGGGTTTTGAAAAAGGTTTTTTTGTTAATGATAAATTTGTAGGGTATGATAAAAAATCTCTTTTCTCCGTAAATTGCAATTCCTTAATTAAAGATTTTGAAAAACATTTTGAGGAAATAATACTTGCCGTTACGGTTTCCGGCTTCGAAACGGTTGCCGTTACAGCCCAACCTCCGCAGCTAAAAGAGGGAAAATGGTTTTACCGTAATCCTACAATTATAAAAATAGGGGAAAAAGGAAAAATAATAAGGAAAGAAAAAAAGAAGACAAGCCCTTTTTCCGAATATAATTTTGTGCATACGACAAAGGGGGAAAGGTTTATTGCCGGCACGGAAAATATTATTCTTAATTAAAAGTTATTTTAATAATACCATCTTTTTTACGGCGGAATAATTGCCGGCTTTTAATCTGTAGTAATAAATTCCGCTATTCAAATTTTCGGCATTGAAAGTTGTTTTATAATTTCCCTCACGTTGTTCGGTATTTACAAGAGTTGCAATCGTTTGTCCCAGCACATCGTAAACGTTCAATGTTACCTGAATTAAGGAGGTGGTTTTGTCTTTTGGAACGGAATATGCAATGGTGGTAACGGGATTAAAAGGATTAGGAAAATTTTGTTCCAATTTAAAACAAAAATTTTTAACGGAAAATTTTTCAGCAGAAGTTATTTCCAATATATCTTTTAATATCCAATTATCTGGATCGAACTCCAAAGATGTAGGTTTGTTGTTAAGAGATAAATTAAATGTTTGTTCTTGTTTATCATTAAAAACCGTGAACATTTCATTTCCGTTTGGAGTTTCAAAAACAAGTTGAACGGGCATTGTAAAAAAGGCAGGATTTGTATTTACGGTTTGAGTAATTGTTACGGAGACATCATAACCGTTGTTTGAATCTTGAGAATAAGTCCAATTTATATTGTACTTGGGATAATTTTCGCCGTAAATCCATTCGCTGAAAAAGTAGTTCAGATTTTTTCCGCAAACATTTTCGGCAACTCTCTGAAAGTCTTCCGTAACGGCAACACCGTAGGCAAGGTTTTCATCTGCGGCATAGGTACGCATTATGTCATAAAAGGTTTCCGTTCCAACAATACCGCGCAGCATGTGAAGTATAACAGCTCCTTTTGCATAACTGCGATTATAATTAAAAATGTTTTCCACTGTACTAATATCCTGCACCCAAACAGAACCTTTAGCCTCTTTGGCATTATACATTTTTGCTTTAATATCATTTTGATATGCCGCAAAGTCAATGGCAGCTTCGTAAAAAGCGGATTCCGAATATGTTGCAAACCCTTCGTTAAGCCAAATGTGGTGCCAATCCTTACATGTAATTTTATCGCCGAACCATTGGTGGGCAAGTTCGTGGGCAATAACACCGGGACTGAAATATCCTATTGACGTGCAAGTTTGATGTTCCATTCCGCCACTCCATTCAAATTCTGCATGTCCGTACTTTTCATCGAAGAATGGGTATTTACCGTAAAGCTCTGAGAAAATATTTAGCATTTCCACCGTTCTGTTTAATAATGCTTTTCTCTCTTCGGTTAAGTTTTCGGGATAAATGTAGTGTGTTACGTTCATTGTGTCCGAATTGTAGATAAACTTATTTTGATAAAGTTGATAATTTGTAACGGCAACCGATATTAAGTATTGTGCAATAGGATATTTGTTGTGCCATTTATATGTATGCGTAGAGCCGTTATCAACAATTTCTTCCAGAATTCCGTTGGAAACAGGAACCATCGATTTGTCTACAGTAATCCAAATATCTGCGGAATCGGCTTTGTCTGAGGGGGTATCTTTACAAGGCCACCAATCGCTTGCTCCGTAGGGTTCGCTTAAGCTCCAAATTACCGGTTGTTCGTTATGTTCGGAAAATTCAAAACTTCCGAAACCCGAATTTCCCGGTATCCCGTCATAATTTATTGCAATTGTAAATTCTTCGTTCGGTTCGTAGCTTTTGTTAAGCACAATCCCAATTCTATTGTCAACATGATTAAAAGAAAGGGTAACTCCGTTACATTTTACCGAGTGTACGGTAAAGGCATCTTGTAAGTCAATGAAGATATTTCGCAAATTTGATTTCAAACTTTTTGCGGAAATTGTTACTGTTCCGTTAATGGTGGAATCGATGTGGTTTATTGCAATGTCTAATTTATAGTAAGTAATGTCGATGTTTTTATCACCAGGGTATTGAATGTTTTTCAGTCTTTTTGTTTTGTTAAAATAATTTATTTTTGATTTTGCACAATAGTTAAAGCCATTCTGTGCAAAACCGTGCGTAATAAATAATAATCCCCAAATTGTTATTAATAATCTTTTCATGGTTTGTCTTTTTTAATTAATGATTTTGTAAAATTAAAATAATCTAAACAAAATTCAATTCCATTATTTCAACTTCCAGCGTTTTTTTTTAACTTATAATAGAATTAACCAATCATTAATGAGAAATATGATGTTATCAAAAAAATATTTTAATATTGCAATATTAATTTTAATCTTTCTTTTTATTTCCTGCTCACATCAAGAATTTGAGGTGTTGCAAGACAGCGGAAATCCTTATAATATTACAACGGAGAATGATTTAACGAAGAAAGAGATTGTTAAAAAAATTGATAATTTATATAATTCCGGTATTGAGGGAACTTTTGTCGGTAAAAACAATATAGCCATTTATTATAAATATTTTTTACAACCCTCCCGTAATAAAGAAAAAGGAGCAATAGTTATTTCCGACGGAAGGACGGAAGCAGCGGTAAAGTATAAAGAGGTAATTTACGATCTATATAAAAACGGCTATTCGGTTTATATTCACGACCATCGCGGGCAAGGGCTTTCGGGCAGAATGGTTGCCGATCACGATATGGGGTATGTTGACGAGTTTGAAAATTACATAGATGATTTAAAAAGATTTTATAACAACTTTGTTAAACCGAATCATCATAAAAACATCTATCTTCTTGCCCATTCCATGGGCGGAGCAATCGGTGTAACATATTTGGAAGAATATCCAAATGATTTTAGAGCGGCTGCTTTCTCATCTCCAATGCTCGGATTACCTTTTCCCACTTGCCTTGTAATCGGTATTATCGGCGGAGATGAAGCGAAATATGCAATAGGAATGAAGCCGTATAAAGAAAGCATAGAACCTTTTGAAAAAAACACCTTGACTCACAGTAAAATAAGATATGAAAGGATGCTCAAAATATTTGAAGAAATTCCCAAAGCACGTCTTGGCGGGGCAAGCTATAAATGGGTTAATTGTTCGTGCGACCAGTTTGATGAAATTTTTGATGATATTGAAGATATAGAAACTCCGTTAATTCTTTTTTCCGGAGAAGATGAAGAGATTGTTTCCACATCAGCACACCAAGAGTTTATTGAGGAATTAAAAGAAGAAGGTAAAAACGCCAAAGGATATTTTGTAAAAAAGGCAAAACACGAAATGTTAATTGAATCGGATAATGTCAGAATACCGGTGCTTACTACTGTTTTAAACTTTTTTAATTCTTATAAATAATATTATTTCTGTTGTGAGATATATCACAAGAAGTAACCTTTCTTTTTATTATTCTTAAACGTTCAATTTGTTTTGTTGAACAGCTTCATGTTATTTGTGTGGATATGGCTGGGTATCCACACAAAACTTTTCAAAAGGATGGCAGAATGATATTAACGGATATTGTTTTAATTTCGGCAGGTATTTTTTTTATGGTTATTCTTTCCTTTTTCGGATTGGGATTTTTATTATCCCGTTTCGGGAAATCGGAAGTTAGCCGGAAAAACTGATTTTTTTGGTGTAAGCAATTTTTAGCAATTCCAAAAAATCGTTGTAACTAATTTCTTTTGCTCCAAACATTTTTAGATGTTCGGTTATATATTGCACGTCAATAATCGTATATCCTTTCTCCGAAAGGTGTTCGTATAGCTTTACCATTGCACATTTGGAGGCTTGCGGTACCTTTGAAAACATCGACTCTCCGAAGAATGCCCCCATTATTGTTATACCGTACAATCCGCCCACAAGATTATTGTTTTCGTAAACTTCAACGGAGTGTACATAGTTCAAATCTATTAATCGTTTATATGCTTTAATCAATTCTTCCGAAATCCATGTTTCCGCTCTATCGGCACAACCGGTTATTACTTCAAGAATATTGTAATCGTAGCGATATTCAAACGGAGCTGTTTGCATAAATTTTTTTAATGAACGGGGAATATTAAAATTTTCCGGAAGAATAACCGCGCGAGTTCGGGGCAAATACCATTCTATTTTTCCGTTTGCATCTGCCATTGGAAATGCACCCTGTGCATACATTCTAATCATATATTCCGGGTTTAGTAGTTTGTTGTTTTCCAAAAGACCGTTATATTCGTTCATTAAAAAAAAGAGTTATGAATAAAATAAATAGACAATCATTAATATACACATTATCGGCTGTATTTTTATGGTCAACGGTTGCAACGGCATTTAAAATCTCTTTGCGGGGAATGAATCATGCCCAGCTCCTTTTTTTTGCCTCGTTGGCAAGTACCGTTGCCTTGGGTTTTTTCTCAATTCGTAAAATCTCTTTTGCATCTTTGTTTTCGGTTAAATCCGTTCTACTCGGGTTTATTAATCCGTTTGTATATTATATGTTACTTTTTCTGGCATATTCGCTTTTGCCCGCTCAGGAAGCACAGCCGTTAAATTATACATGGCCCATAGTTCTTTCACTCTTTGCAGTTTTATTTCTCGGCGAAAAAATGACAATAAAAAAGATTGTAGGATTACTCTTTGCCTTTACGGGGGTTATAATTATTGCAACACGCGGCAGTCTGTCCTCTTTGGAATTTGATAATTTAAAGGGAATTATTGTCGCTTTAAGTACATCATTGGTTTGGGGTGCTTTTTGGATTCTAAATATCAAAGATAACAGAAGTAATATTATTAAATTGTTTACGGCTTTTTTTTACGGCACTCTCTTTTCGGGAATCTATCTTTTTGTTTTTGACTCTTTCAAAATTGAAGCCCCTGTATATATTTTGGGAGCTGTTTATGTGGGCCTTTTTGAAATGGGAATTACCTTTTTACTTTGGAACAAGGGACTTGAACTGAGTAAAGACAGAACAATAACGTCAACGTTTGCATATTTGTCTCCGTTCTTATCGCTTCTTTTTATTGCACTTATATTAGGCGAAAAGATAAAATTTTCGTCAATACTGGGGTTGATGTTAATTGTGGGGGGAATTCTTTATCAGAATTTCAGCAAAGGGAAGAGACAAACAACGGCAAGCAATCTAAAGAATTGATGTTGATTAAATAAAAATCAAACAATAACTTTATTAGATAACTCGTTTGTATCATCCGGTTTTATCGGAAAATATTTACCCAAAATATTTCCTACTTTTTCAATAGTATTTATAACGCCATCCAAATAATGCCCGAGCTTAAATTCTTTTACCATTTCATCGCGTATATTATTCCAAACGTTTTGTTCCACCTTTTCATTAATTCCGGAATCGGCAAGAATATAAAACTCTCTTCTCGATAAAAGTATATATATTAATATTCCTGTCCTATCACGGGTTTCAGCCATGCCGAGTTTATAAAACTCATCGGCTGCCAAATCTTTAATAGGAGTGCTTCTTTTTGTGAAAGGGGGATTTTCCTTAATTGCAACACGAATTTCCCCTGCGGTTATTTTCTCCGTTTTTTTAATTGTGTCGGAAATATCAAGAAAGTCATCGTCGTCAAAAAAATGGTAAAGTAATTCGTTACCCATTATTACCTCGTGTTCAACAAAAAAAATAATTAAATGGTATATTTAAAAATTAAATTAAAAAAAATATATGAGGAATAAAATGGAATTAAAATTGAATAGATTAAAAAAATTCCAAGGGAGAAAAGGGCCCTTGTTAATAGTAATAATGGATGGAGTAGGATTCGGGCATCACGATGAATCCGATGCGGTTTGGCTTGCCGAAACACCTGTTTTGGATAAATTGTTACAATCCGATTTGCAAACAAAATTAAAAGCCCACGGCCCGGCTGTAGGACTTCCCTCCGAGGACGATATGGGAAACAGTGAGGTCGGGCATAATGCCATAGGAGCAGGCAGAATTTTTGCACAAGGAGCAAAATTGGTCCAACAATCCATCGAATCCGGAGCTATTTTTAATTCCAAGAGTTGGGGCAAAATTATAGACAGAACTTTTCGCGGTGGAACGGTACATTTAATAGGGTTGTTTTCGGACGGTAATGTTCATTCTCATATAAATCATTTTGAAAGAATTGTTAAAGAGTGTGCGGTTCGTAAGGTTAAACGTGTCCGTCTTCATATTCTTTTGGACGGGCGTGACGTTGGCGAAAAGACAGCGTTAAATTACATTCGCCCGATGGAAGAATTATTAAATTCTCTTAATACCGAATATGACGTTGATTACAGAATTGCTTCGGGCGGCGGCAGAATGGTTACCACTATGGATAGATACGAAGCCGATTGGTCAATAGTAGAGCGCGGATGGAAAGCTCATGTTTTAGGAGATGCACGGCATTTTAAATCCGCCGAAGAAGCGGTTCAAACAATGTATAGCGAAAATCCCGATATTACCGATCAATATCTTGATGCCTTTGTAATTGTTGACGATAATGATAAACCGGTCGGTAAAATAAATGACGGTGATGCTGTTGTTTTTATGAATTTCCGCGGGGATAGAGCCATTGAAATATCACGTGCTTTCGAAGATGAAAATTTTGATAAATTCGACAGAGTTTTTGTTCCTAATGTTTTTTATGCGGGAATGATGGAATATGACGGCGATTCACATATTCCTAAAAATTTTCTTGTTGAACCTCCGGCTATTGACAGAACATTAAGCCAATATCTTTGTGCGGAAAAAGTAACATCATTTGCAGTTTCCGAAACTCAGAAGTTCGGGCATGTTACATATTTCTGGAATGGTAATAAATCAGGTTACATTTGTGAAGAGTTTGAAAAATATGTTGAGATACCTTCCGACAAAATTGAATTTGATAAAGCTCCTAAAATGAAAGCCGGTGAAATTACCGATACAACAATAGAATTATTAGAATCAGGGAAATATAAATTCGGTAGAATTAATTATCCCAACGGAGATATGGTTGGGCATACGGGAAATGTTCAAGCAGCAATAATTGCAATGGAAGCAGTGGACGAAGGTATAGGAAAACTTTTACCCGTAATTGAAAAACTTGGCGGTATTGCAATTATTACTGCAGATCACGGTAATGCGGATGAGATGTTTACAGTTAAGAACGGAAAGAAAATAGTTAAAACATCACATACATTGAACAAAGTTCCGTTTATTATTTATGACCCCGAATTTAACGGAGAATATGAAATGGCGGAAGTGAAAAATCCGGGATTGGCAAATATTGCCGGAACGATTTTGAATTTATTAGGCTACGAAAATGTAGAAGACTATGAGCCGTCGTTAATTAAATTTAAATAAAAATATTGCCCTTGGTTTATTATTGCTGAATATTAAACGGATAATTATAAAACATTCTCTATTTTAGACTTGATTTTATTTTAACTAATAATAATTTTAAAATTCAATTTGCATTAATAAGGTAAAAAATGTTTTTTAAAAAAAATCTGTTTCTACTTTTATTTGCTGCTGCATTTGCTGTCGGTAATGCGCAAACGGGTGTTGCCAAATATGCCGGGGAATTTATGGCTATTGGTGTAGGAGGCAGAGCGCTTGGGATGGGAAGTGCCCAAGTTGCTGTTGTAAATGATGTTACCGCCGGTTATTGGAACCCTGCCGGTCTTGCCGGAGTTGATTATCCGCAAATTGCTTTAATGCACGATGAACAATTCGGCGGACTTGTTAACTATAATTATGGTGCGGTTGCAATCCCTTTCGGGAAAGATATGAGTTTTGGAATCAGTGCAATACGTTTAAGTATAGATGGAATACCGGATACTCGTAATGCTTTAATTGATGCAACCACCGGACAGGTTATAAACGATATTACTAATCCTAATGCAAGAATTGACCCCGATAAAATAACCGAATTCAGTAATACTGATTGGGCTTTTTACGGAACGTTTTCGAAACGACAAAATAAAAATTTTTACTGGGGGGTTAATATAAAAGTTATTAGTCGTTCTATTGCCGAATATTCTGCTCTTGGAATCGGGTTTGATGTAGGGGGATTATATCAGCCGGTAAAAAATCTTTACCTCGGTGCAAATTTAATGGATGTTACAACAACACTTGTTGCCTGGAGCGGGGGCCGAAATGAACTTATCTCTCCTACTGCAAAACTTGGAGCAGCCTATGGTTTTAATTTATTGGGGGGCAGATTTTTACCCGCCATTGATTTTAATATACGTTTTGAAAACAGACAATATGCCTCTGCGTTTAATATGGGTGCCGTTAGTGTTGATGTATGTGCCGGCTTAGAGTACAGCTTTCGTAATCTGTTTATGATTCGTGCCGGTTATACGGATGTTAAACAATTTACTGTTGGTGCCGGCGTTAAATTGCCCAAGTTGAATATAGATTATTCCTATGCACAATTTAGCGGTTCGGAGGAAGAAACCCTTAAAGCAACTCACAGAATTTCCATTATGCTTACTTTGGAAGAACCGAAATTTTTACGCAAAGGTAATTAATTAAGTGAAACCCAAAACAGTAAATATGAAAAAATTTAAACTCCAATATATTATTGGAGTTTTTTTATTTGTTACGGCTCTTTTTTTTACAGCTTGCTCGGCAAATAAATATTCTCAATCCGATTTGAATAAATTTTTTACTAATAGCAGAGTAAAAGCAAAAACTTCTTCCGTTTCTTTTCGTGTTCCGAAAGGATGGCATACTGTTGATGCGAACAATAAAGAGTTTATTGATTTATGGTTTGTTCGCGACGATATGAAAGTTTCGCTTTCATTACTTCCTATTGTTTCCAACACAATAGAGTTCTCTCTTGAAAAAAGCTACGAAACAAGTATAGAAATGAATAAAATAAAATATGGTGTTAATAATAATTTTAAAATAATTAGGGAAAAGCCGGAAATATTAAGCGGAAAAAAAATCCTTTTTTATAATTTCAAAATTGATAACAAACGATTTAGAGTTGCGGTGTTTGAATTTAACCGTAAATTTTATGAATTAACACTATACGCCAATAATGTAAATATAAGGCGAGAATATTTTATTCAGGAGCTTGTTATTTC